>ENA-OPVK01001041-OPVK01001041.1-human-gut-metagenome-genome-assembly--contig:-NODE-1041-length-17962-cov-2.330653_pt1 | contig 17962 bp, 16 predicted proteins | sample MGYA00241495_ERZ501982 | MGnify/ENA primary metagenome ERZ501982 (study PRJEB25962, sample SAMEA2042002) | human gut metagenome | biome: human gut; feature: human-associated habitat; material: faeces...
AAAGCCTCAACGGCTCCCGACTCGTGCACATTGATATGGCCCGTGTCCGCGCACAGCACGCATTGATGGGGGCGCAGCGCCGCCGCAATTACCGTGAAATTGGTCTGGGTCCCGCCGATAAGGAAATGGATATCCAGATCCGTTCTGCCGCACAAGCCGGCAATCAGCTTCCGGGCCTGGTCGCAATAGGGGTCCTCCCCGTAACCGGCAGTCTGCTCCATATTCGTTTCCGCCATTCTGCGGAGAATATCCGCATGGGCGCCTTCACTGTAATCACAGTTGAAAAGAATCATTGCCTTGCTGAAAAACGCGGGGACCATATCCCCCGGAACCTTTGATGTAAAGGAATATGAAAAATACACCGGAACCGGAACAGCGCTGCTGGAAACTCCAGAAAAAACGGAAAGCCGCATGCAGTTTGAGAAAATGAATGCCACGTACCTTAAAAAGGCAATAATAACCGGCTTCCCCGCCCATACACGGAAATTGTCGTTTCCCGCAGCCTAAGAAAAAGCCGTCGTGTCTTCATGCAAGACGCATCAGAACTTGGAGAACAGAAAGACATGTGCCTTTCCTTTTCGGAAGTCTCGGAATTGACAGGCACCACGCCGTCCAATCTGCGTTTTTTTGAAGAAGAAGGAATCCTGGACATCCCGAGAAACGGGGCGGGATGCCGTGTCTTCCACCGCAAGGAAATGGAAGAACTGCCGGAGCTGGTTTGCTTTAAGCATTCTGGATTGAAACTCAAGGAAATCAAACGCTTTTTTCACCTGGTTCGCCAAGGTAATTCGACATTGCGCAAACGTTACCGCATGTTGCAGGAAGGGCATCAGGCCATGAAAATGCGCATTCGGGAACTGAAATACTCCAAAATCAAAATGGAGTATATCGGCCAGTGCTGCGAGGCATATGACAAAGGCGAACCTCTGCCACAGGTGAACCCGGCATGGATGGATTCCTTCCTGAAACAAAAAATTTGAAGAAGGTGCTGACGCCTGGGCCTGCTGCCGGGAGGGGCAAATGGAGGCTACTCGCTTCGCGCAACAGCACATCCCCTTCTTCCAACAGAATGCTTTCAGAAGGAAATGTTTTTCAGACAATCCGTAAGAACGGAATCAACAAGGAATTCCGGAAGTATGGAACGCCTGACGGACGTTCTGCGGAGGCCGCCGTTGCGATTGCCGTTTATCCCGGCAAACAAATCGGGTCAATGCCCTACTTGCCTTTGCTGTTCCACGTTGTAGCGTGCTCCGGTCACGGGTATGGAGGCTACGGCGTTCTCCAGTTCCGCCCACTCCTGCGGAGAGCAGGTAAAATCAAGCGTGTGTAGGTTTTCTTCCAGATGGGACAGTTTAGTGGTGCCGGGAATGGGTACGATATAAGGAGCCTTTTGCAGCAGCCATCCCAGGGCAACCTGGGAGGAAGTCATGCCGCGCATCCTCCCAAACTGTTGCAGAATATTGACAATACGCATATTGGCTCTCATGGCCTCCGGCGTGAAACGCGGCAGGGTCTGGCGGTTGTCGTTGTTCGGGTCAAATTGCGTGTATTCATTGATGCAGCCCCCCAGGAATCCCCTGTTGAGCGGGCTGTAAGGGACAAAGCCTATACCCAGTTCACGGCAGACATCCAGAACGCCATTGTTTTCAACATCCCGGTGCATGAGATGGTATTCACTCTGAATGGCTGTCAGGGGATGGACGGCGTGGGCCTTGCGAATTGTACCGGGAGTGACTTCGCACATGCCCCAGCGCCGCACCTTGCCTTCCTTGACCAGTTCGGAGATGGTTCCCGCTACATCTTCAACGGGAACCCTGGGATCAAAGCGGTGCTGGTAGAATAATTCAATAGCGTCCACCTTCAAACGGCGCAGCGACTCGTCGCAGTAGCGCCGGATGGTTTCCGGGCGGCTGTCCTGGCGGCCCGTCCCCTTTCCGTTAATAACTTCGTGCCCGAACTTGGTAGTGACGCTGATCTTCCCCCTGAAGGGGGAAAGAGCTTCCCCAGCCAGAAGTTCATTGCTCAGGGGGCCGTAGATGATGGCCGTATCAAAAAGAGTAACTCCGCGCTCCACGGCCTCATGAAGAAGCCGGATGCACTGCTCACGCGAGGGAGACTGGCTGCGGTTGTAGGTCATTCCCATGACTCCGAAGCCAAGGGGAGAAGCTTCCAAGGCACAGGAACCCTTGCCAAGCGTCCGGCTCCGGGAGGCGGCAAAGCCGCCGTTTTCCGGAGAATCGGCACCCCTGCCCGGGCAATGGCCGGAGAAATCAGCGCAGCCGTACCGAACAAGGCGGACATTTTGAGAAAGCGGCGGCGGCCGTCAGAATAGTGTTTATACATGCTCATTAAACGTTGATGGTTGAAATTTTGATATATAATCCGAGCATATGGGTTCCACCAACTGGAAGTCAACAAGGGAATACCGCAATTTATCTCAGGAAGCGCCTTGGAACAAAAAGCTGGCTCGGAAAACAAAGATGCATCAGGAACGCATCTGACACTCCGCCTGCAACGGAGGCAAATACCCGCCTTCTTCTGCACCAGCGCCGCTCGGAACGGGACGCTTTCCTTTCCCCCTCGCACAACAAATTGCTGAGTGCCGGTAAGCGGACAATTTACAAACCTTGCTTGGTGCGTTCAAAAATAATGGAATCTTCACTTTTCCCGACGGAGGATTCATCATCCGGCCCGGCTTTATCCAACTCCTCCCGGAACACCCGGAGCATCGGTCCGTGGTAAAAGCCCAGCTCCCGGCTGATTTTTTTCCGCAGATCCTCTCCTTCATAACTCCGGCCGTCATGCCGTAACAGTTTCAAACGTTGAAGCTGGAGGCGGATCAGGCTTTCTTTCACGGCATCGGAAATCTCGGGATTGTAAAAAAGAACTTCCAGGATGCCCTGCAGGCGGTCGCTTTCCCTTCGGGCCCAGGCATCTTTTCCTTCGCGTCGCAGGGCCCCAATATACCGTGCATGCAGCCGGACCATGCCGGAAATAATCTGCGGATCATTCGGCCAACGCCCGAGAAGCCTTTCGGAAAGATTCACCGTATCGGCAAGTTCCCTCTGGTTATGTTCCCGGAAATTCCTGGCATACCGGAGTTTCTTCAGCATCAGCTCTACCAGCGCCAGGCCGTATTCCGGCCGTTCCGGATGGGCGTCGGCAAGCTGGAGGAGCAGCACGGCTGCATTCGGTTCAATGCCGGGAATGCGTCTCTCCCGGAAAAGGCGGGGATTTCCGGCCAAAAGCTGTGCGTATTGAAAACGGTATTCAGGATGGTCAGGATCATCCTCCAACAATGTTTCCAACATTCCGAACGCCCGGGAACGCTCAACACTCTCCGGAGAACCGGACAAAGCCAGCAACGCGCGGATCGTTTCAAACCGATCCTCCGCCCGCTCCGACATCGCAAAGCGGTCGGCCACCTGCCGGAAAAGTTCCGTTGCCTCTTTATCTTTACCCTGTTTTTTCAAAGCCGTCGCCAACTGGTTGACGGGAAAAGCGTCTTTCCTGAATTTCATCATGTTGCGGAACGCTTCTTCCGCAAGAGCATAACTCCCGGTGCGCAGTGCGCATTCCCCGATGACGGCATTGGCCTCGCAAACCTTTGACTCCGGCAGATTTTTTCCTCTGGCGATCATCCTGTAATAGGGCAGCAAAGCTGAAAGCAGCTGCGTATTTTTCTGTGAAGGGGGCTGCTCCGCAATACGGGTGAACACTTGTGACAAAGCCGCATCGGCAACTGCGGCATTGTTTTCCGCCAGTTTCAGCGCAGACGCCGTCTGCAGATAACCGGCGCCCAACGCGACAACGAAAGCGGCCACACACAGGGCCGCAGCCAAAGACAATACGGCAACAGCCGGTTTACGTTTCATCCACAGCTGCAACCGCCTGGCCGGAGACGGGGAGGAGGCCCCGACCGGTTCATGATTCAAAAAATGCAGCAAATCTTCAGAAAGTTCGTCCATGCTTCGATAGCGCGACTCCGGGCGGAAACTGACGCACTTGTTAATAATCGCGGCCAAGTCGGGTTCGCTGCACTTCAACGGCGGAACCGGTTCCCTGCAAATCCGTTCCATCAATTCTTCAGGAGCTAGCCCCGGAAACGGCGGGGATTTTGCAACAAGCTCATAAAGCGTCACCCCAAACGCATACTGATCGCTGGAAAAGGTATTGACTCCATGCACCAGCCGCTCCGGGGACATATACCGCAGCGTTCCGCTCTGAGCTCCTTCCTTCTCAATAACTTCATTTCTCCCCTGAAGCAGAAAAGCAAGTCCAAAATCGCTGACGTGTACTTCCCCCGCTTCATCCAGCAACAGGTTCGCCGGTTTGATATCGCGGTGTAGAATGCCGCAGCGGTGGGCGTACGCAATCGCCCTGGCGGCCTGGAGGCCAATGCGGGCTATCTCATACGGATTACTGAATTCACATCCGTCCAGACTCTTGCCTTCTATCAACTCCATCGCATAATAACAACATCCCGGACGGCACGCGGCACTGAAAATTCTGACAATATTGGGATGATGAAGCCTGGCAATCACATGCGCCTCATGCTCAAACAGGCTGCGTTGGGCGGCATCCTGCAGCAGCAACGGAGACAACAGCTTGAGGGCCACTTTCCGGTTGAGGGACAATTGCAGCGCTTCAAATACCACCCCCATACCGCCGCTGCCTAGTCTCCGAATCAGCCGGTAATCGTCCCCCTCCAAATCGGGAAAATCGTGAACCGGAGGCATAATTCCCTGTTTTTTTTCAACGCTCCAATCTTCCATCTCCATCACAAGCGGAAGAAGAGCCAGCAACTCGGAAGCAAACTCCGGATGCGCCCCGGCAAAATCCTGAATATCGGGAACATTGCCGGAACGGCACTGATCCAGGAATTGTTCAACCAGATCTTCCAGAGAAATCTTCCCCTTCATGGCTGAAACTCGGTTAACTCCATCAGCTGCTTCCGAAGCCGCTGCAGCGCCCGCACATAGCGGATGCTTGCGGCTTTCGGCCCAATATGCAGGACTTCGGCACAATCCGCATTGGACATGTCGTCAAAATGGCGGAGTTCAAGAATCTGCCGATCGTTTTCGGGCAGCGCCTCGACCGCTTTCCGGAGCAATGTATAACGATCCGCCCTGACGGCACGGGTAAGAGGCCCGGTCACAGTATCTGCAAACCGGTTCCAATCCAACCGGGCAGCGGACCCCACGCTGTCATCCGTCACATTCACTTCCCTGCAGGCGTCTCTCTTGAGGCATTGCAGATGCTTCCTTTCCATAGCCGTAAGGGTCTGGAACAGAATCATCCGCAGTTTGAAATAGACAGGAATCTCCGGATTGTTTTCAAAAAAAGCCATTTTCCCGCAGGCTGCCAGCAGAGCCTCCTGAACCACATCTTCCGCCGAAACGCGCCGGGCAAGAACCGGATTCAAATTCCTCCGGGCCAGGGCAAGAAGCCTTCCCCGGTATTCAAGGAAATGGCTTCCCCAGACATCCGGGCATGCTGTTTCTGCTTGCGTCATTGTACCGTGTCTTTTTTATCCTTTCTCATTTTCCGGGCAGATAGACATATCCCGCCGCACTCCTTCCTATCCGGCCGATTCCGGGATACGGCAGGGGAAGAAGCCGCAAACTCATAAAAGCGCCGCCGGGCCTGAACCGCTCCGGACGGATTCATATCGTAAATCGTGCAAACCTCCGGACGCGGAATCTGGAGCGCGGCAGCATGAAGCAAATCTCCGACAATCAGCAGGGAATCAGTCTCAAAAACGGTATGCCCGGGTGTATGCCCGGAAGCGTCAAGAGCCTTGATGCCGGGCAGAACTTCTTCTCCAAACCGGAATGTTCTCACCCGGCTGCCGTAAGCATGCAACACCTTCCGGACCTGTTTTCCCTGTGGTCCGGCCGTACCATTTTGCCAAAATTCCCATTCCGGCATGGAAACATAGACGAGGGCTCTGGAAAAAACGGCTTCGCCATGTTTCCCAAGCAATCCTCCGATGTGGTCGCCGTGCATATGGGTGAGCAAAATGAAATCGACGCTCTCCGGAAAAACGCCGCTCTGTTCAAGTTTACGGAGCATCCCGCCCCGTTTTCCTCCGTTCCCTGCGTCCACCAGAATGATTTTTCCGTCGCCGCGTTTCAACAGGAAAACATTCACGGAAGAAGGAACCCTCCCGCCTCCGGTTAAGCGGAGGAACTCCTCTTCCGGCATACCCGGGAATAATTCGAACCGCATCGCTGAAAGAGCATCCTGAACAGCAATCACCTCAAAATTTCCAAACTGGAATGAACGATTTTCCGTCTCAGCCGCGATCACGATGCCGGAAATCATGGCGGCTCCGCACAACAACCATTTTACCATAAAACGCCTTTCTTCTCAATATGTTGACTTTTTAAGACATGATGGGCAATGTATCAAAGCTGTACGGAAGTCAGATATGTTTCCGCACTACAGGTGATAAAACATCCTTATTGATGGGAAAACGCTGCCGGGCTGCAGGCCCGGCAGCAGATAAGATGGCGGCGACTATTTTTTACCGCCGTTTATCCTGCCTTTTTTCAGGCCGTGTTTCAAACCTTTCTTGAGGCCGTGTTTCAGGCCGTACTTCAACGCCTTCGGTTTCTTTTTCAGTATTTGAACAGAAAAGGAGGTTGTTGTTGATTCCGCCGCGTTGGCAGTAACCGTACCGGGAGCCAGACCGAATATTCCAATAATTGCAGGAATGATGAGCTTGTTCATGATAATCAATGAGGGTTGATATTTTTTCTGAAACGGTATCGTTTCACTTTTCAAGAATGCAGTTCCCTAGGGAAATCTACCAATTCGGCCGGAATTTCCATCAGGTCTGCCAGCCAGATTCTATTGCCTGTAAGAAACTGAAACGCATGGAATCCCCCTCAACCTTCGCGGACGACCCGGAAACCGACATCACTGAAAGCGAAAGAAGATTCCCTTCCTTCTCCTTTCCGCTCAGTCCTGCAGCTCGTCCGCGGCGAACGCCAGGAACCTCCCTTCACCGCCATGACCGTTTTACCGTGTGCCGCGGCCTTGGAAACTTCAACTGGAGAAGAAGTCCATTCCCAGCAATTGCCCCACATATCAATCGCTCCGCAGGCGCCGGATGTCGCGGCATGGGCGTCCACGGGAGATGTCCCGTTTCTCTCGCCGCAATTAAAATCCGCATCCTTGGGCATATGCCCGGCGGCAAACTCCCACTCCTCTTCAGTCGGCAGGCGGTAAACGGCTTTCCTATCCTGGAGCGACAACCATCGGCAATAGGCAGAAGCGTCGTCATAGGAAACATTCACCACGGGATGCCTCCTTTTGCCGGCAGGCATGGCGCCATTATCCCAATCCTTAGGAGCCTTCCTTCCCGTTGCCTTCAGGAATTTGGCATAATCCTCGTTGGTAACCGGAGTATATGCAATTGATACATTCCAGGAAGCTCCGAGCACCGGCAAATACCCGCCATCTGCATTGCGGGCACCTGGTCTGAATCGCGGATCACTGAAACGCCGCATGCTTTGGTCGATGCGCGCTTCCCTGTTTTGAACCATTTCATCCACGATCTCCTGCATTTCCTGTATCTTGGACGCATGCCGGGCCGTTCGTTTCAATTCTTCAAGCTTCGCCTTTTTTCGGTCAAGGACCTTGTCGTAATTAATCCCGACCTGTTTCCTCAAAGCCGACCGATTAGCCTCGGACGGGTCCCGGCGGTAGGAAGCAATCAAGCGTTTCGTTTCTTCATTCAACTCCGTCCTCTCTTTTTCGATAGTAGTGCTGAATCGGTACAGTTTGGCCCCCTCGGTGCGGGCTGCGAATCCCGCACTGACCGTTGCGGCTGCACATACGGCTATAATGACTTTTTGCAAATTGATGCTCATAACTGTTCCTTTTGTTTATGATAACCGCCGCCCCTCCATGGAAGACGGAACGTTATCGTTTCACTTTTAAGAATGCTGCTCCTCCGGGAATTCTACATTCTTTTTCAACAAAGGTGCTGCCGGAGATGCGGCGGACCGGAACATTGGACTGTTTTTCAAACAACCAGACGGGAAAAAATAGAAGGGGGCGCCCCGCTCGGGAATGGTAACGGAAAACGCCCCCGGGGAGTCTATAACGGAAACTGTCGGCAACAATCCGTTCCGCTCAGGGAAGACAAGAATGATAATCTCATCGCCTGCTTCCTGTGAAAAGAGCCGGCTCCGACCTTATTTTCAAATTCACCGCGGCCTTTTATGCGATGATGATTAAATCTATCTTCATCTCCGACAAGACACGAAGAAATTGTTTATATCCCAGTATCTTGAACATGGCCCCGGGCATCTTAAATGCGGGATGCCCCATGCAAATAGCCGTAATATGATATTCCTTGCACGCAGCGATGATGGCCTGGGGTATATCTTCCGCACTCACCTGCTTCACCGTCCCTCCCAGTTCGGCCACCAGCTTGAAATGATTAAGTAAATGGCGCTGGGACGCCAGATTGATACGGTCGGGGGACTCCCTTGGCGTCTGGACATAAAGGGCGATAAACGACGTACTGTAACGTGAGGAAATCCGGTATGCTTTTCGGATGATGCGTCGGGGCGTCTGTTCATTACTGCTGATGCAGGCCAGAATCTTTTCCCTTCTGGCGGAAGAAACTGCCGGGAGAACTTCCGTTTCCACTTTTTTCTCCACGCGGAAAGCAACTTCCTTCAATGCCAGTTCACGCAACTGAAGAATATTTTCCGTTTTGAAAAAATTATTCAGCGCAATCTGGATTTTTTCAGGCCGGTAAATCTTGCCGGCCTTGAGGCGGCCGATCAGTTCCTCGGATGTCAGGTCGATATTCACCACTTCGTCCGCCTCCTGCAAAATCCTGTCGGGAACCCGTTCCTTCATCCCAATCCCTGTAATCTCCTTCACTTCGCCGCTCAGGCTTTCAATGTGCTGGATATTGATCGCGGAAATCACATTAATATTGGCGTCAAGCAGCTCCATCACGTCTTCCCATCTCTTGCGGTGGCGACTCCCTTCCACATTGGTATGAGCCAGTTCGTCAACAATAACCAACTCGGGGCGGGCTTGAAGAATCGCGTCCAGGTCCATTTCTTCAAGCTCCCTTCCTTTGTAAAAAACCACTTTACGAGGGATGACGGGCACCCCCCGGAGCATGGCTTCAGTCCCTGCTCGCCCGTGGGTTTCAACGTAACCAATTCTGACATCAATGCCATTGTTCAGCAATTCATGGGCTTCCTGCAGCATGCGGTACGTCTTGCCTACTCCGGCCATCATACCGATGTAAATCTTGAACTTTCCCCTCCGCGAACGCCGTATCAGGTCAAGAAAATGCTCCGATCCGTTACTTTCGTCAGTCATATTACATTCACCCGGCTTTTGCGGTTAAAACATTTTGTTGATTTCACAGAACCCTTTAAAGATGTAAATCAATTGCGGGCGTTCCCATGACGTGAAGCCCGCAATCGATTTCATTTTTTCAGGGCGGCAATTCATACCTGAACCGGCATTGCCATTGCCGCCCTAAATAATGCGGAAATTAATGCCTCACGGAAGAGTCAGCCTTCTCAAGAGCAATATTCAACTTGAGTACATTGACCTTTTCCGTGCCAAACATGCCCAGCAGCGGTTTTTCCACGGCCTGATCGACAAGGGACCTCACTGCACCCTCTTCCATACCACGTGCTTTGGCAACACGCTTCACCTGCACATAGGCGCTCTCCGGAGTAATATGCGGATCCAGACCGGAAGCGCTGGCCGTAACCATTTCGGAAGGGACATCATTCCGTTCCAAATAAGGATGCTTCTCCAAAAACGAATCTATCCGCGTATTCACGTCGGCCAGGTATTCTTCATTGGTCGGCCCTTTATTACTGCCGGATGAACTGGATGCGTCATAACCGTCACCCGCATGGGACGGACGGCCCCAGAAATAAACATCCTTCGTGAATTGCTGCCCAACATTGGCGGCGCCTACCACGCGCCCGTTCAAAACCAGGGTTTCCGCATTTCCTCCGCCAGGACCGACAATCAATCCGAATATCCACAGCACCAGGATGTAGCATATGGAGAAAAAGACGCAAAAGACAAGTGTAAGACGCAATGATTTCACTAAATTTCTCATAACAATATATTTATTTCAGTTAAAAAAACAGGCCGACGACCATATCAATCAGTTTGATTCCGATGAAGGGGGCAATCAAACCACCCACGCCGTAAATCAGAATGTTGCGAAGCAGCAGCGCGCTTGCCCCTATGGGTTTGTACGCCACGCCCCTCAAAGCCAGAGGAATCAGAATGGGAATAATGATTGCATTGAAAATAATCGCAGACAGGATGGCACTTTCCGGACTATGCAGATGCATAATATTCAGCGCAGCAAGTTCAGGAATCGCAATCATGAACAGCGCAGGCACAATCGCGAAATATTTGGCGACGTCATTGGCAATGGAAAACGTCGTCAACGTGCCGCGCGTCATCAGTAGCTGCTTTCCTATTTCCACAACCTCAATCAATTTGGTGGGGTCATTATCAAGGTCAACCATATTGCCGGCTTCCTTGGCGGCCTGGGTTCCGCTGTTCATGGCCACACCGACATCAGCCTGCGCCAAAGCCGGGGCGTCATTCGTCCCGTCTCCCATCATGGCAACCAGTTTGCCGGAAGCTTGCTCCTTCCTGATATAATTCATTTTATCCTCAGGCTTGGCTTCCGCAATGAAATCATCAACACCGGCTTTTTCTGCGATATACCTGGCTGTACTCGGATTATCCCCCGTCACCATTACCGTCTTCACCCCCATCTTGCGCAGGCGTTCGAAGCGTTCTTCTATGCCCGGCTTGATAATATCCTGCAATTCAATAACGCCAACAACCTTTCTGTTGATGCAGACGACAAGAGGAGTACCCCCGTTGCCCGCCACTTTATCAATAATTTCCTCAGCTTCTTTGGGGAACGGATTTCCCGCTTCCTCGGTCATCTTGCGGATGGTGTCAAAAGCCCCCTTCCGGATTTCGGTTCCATCGCTCAAATTAATGCCCGAACACTTCGTCTCCGCCGTGAACTGGATCATGCGAGCCCCTTCCGTATGAAGGTTGCGCATATGGACTCCATATTCATGCCCAAGCTCAATAATTGATTTCCCTTCCGGTGTATCGTCTGAAACAGAAGACATCAGACAGGCTTCAACAAAAGCCTGCTTGTCAAAACCCTGAACAGGGAAAAACCCTGAACAGGGAAAAACCCTGTCGCTTTCCGATTGCCAATAGTAATCGTACCCGTTTTATCAAGCAGGAGAGTACTGATGTCCCCGGCTGTTTCCACAGCTTTCCCGGACTTTGTAATCACATTGGCCCTCAAGGCTCTGTTCATTCCGGCAATGCCGATCGCCGAAAGCAATCCTCCGATTGTCGTAGGAATAAGACATACGAACAGGGAAATCAGGGCGGCAATGCTGATTTCCGTTCCGGAATAGTCCGCTATCGGCTTCAAGGTAATGCAGACGACGAGGAAAACCAGAGTAAAGACAGCCAATAAAATGGTTAGCGCTATCTCGTTAGGAGTTTTCTGCCGGGAAGCGCCTTCAACCAGGGCAATCATTTTATCAAGGAAACTTTCCCCAGGACGCGCGGTGACAAGCACCTTAATACGGTCTGACAGCACTTTGGTTCCCCCCGTCACGGAACTCTTGTCCCCGCCGGACTCACGGATAACCGGAGCGGATTCCCCCGTAATAGCGCTTTCATCAATGGACGCCAACCCTTCGACGACCTCCCCGTCGGCGGGAATAATATCTCCCGCGACACATTCGAAATAGTCCCCTTTTTTCAACTGGGAACTATTGATGACGGTAACCGTTCCATCGACGATCAACTTGGCCGGCGTCTCCTCCCGCGTCTTGCGAAGGCTATCAGCCTGCGCCTTTCCTCGGGTCTCGGCAATCGCCTCGGCAAAATTGGCAAACAGAAGGGTAAGGAATAAAATGACGAAAACAAGGAAATTATAAAGGAAAGCCCCTTGCCCGTCACTGAAGAGGGAATAAACGGTTACCAGAAGCATGATCATCGTGGCGATTTCCACGGTAAACATGATCGGGTTCCTCCTCATCATTCCCGGATGAAGCTTGATCAATGACTGCTTCAAGCTTTCCCGTACCTGCTCCCTTTCGAACAGGGAAGTATTATTGGAATTTTTCATATCGTAGATTTCTTGTTTCAATTCCAGAAAATGGAATAGAAATATATAAATATATTATCGGTAATCAACGTGTTCTGACCTGTATTTACAAACTCAAATGTTCGGCAATGGTGCTCAAGGCATGGACAGGGAAGAAGGACAAAGCCGCAACGATGAAAATCACGGCAAAAGTCACAGCGCTGAATGTCACGGAATCTGTCTTCAACGTTCCGGACGTCTCGGGAATATACTTCTTGCCCGCCAGAAGCCCGGCAATGGCAACCTGTCCTACGATCGGGATGAAACGGCTCAAAATGAGGACAATACCGCAAGAGTAATTCCAGAACCAGGTATTATCGGACAGTCCCTCGAACCCGGAACCGTTATTGGCGGCGCTTGAAGTATATTCGTAAAGGAATTCACTCAGTCCATGAAAGCCGGGATTATTGACCCACCCGCCTTCGCCTTCCACAAACGATGGCGCGTAAACAAACAGGTAACAAGCCAGAGCCGTACCGACGAGAATCACAAACGGGTGGAGCAACGCCACGATGGAAGCGATCTTCATCTCACGGGCTTCTACTTTCTTGCACAGGAATTCGGGAGTTCTTCCAACCAAAAGACCGCTGATGAATACAGCAATGATTATAAAGGCGAAATAATTCATCCACCCTACCCCGACGCCGCCAAACCACGTATTAATCTGCATGTTCAGCATCTGAATCATGCCTGAAAGAGGCATGGTGGAATCATGCATCCCGTTGACGGACCCATTTGATGTAACTGTCGTAACGACGCTCCACAAAGCCGTAGCCGCGGACCCGAGCCGGATTTCTTTCCCTTCCATGGCTCCGCTTTCCTGAACAATACCCATTTCTTCAATGCGGGGATTTCCGTTCATCTCCTGGTACACGTTAACGCAGACGCCAATTAAAAAGGCAAACAGCATTACGCCGTAAATACTGTATCCCAGTTTCTTGCGATTTAGATAAAAACCAAAGGCCAGAACCATCGCCATCGGAATAATCAGGATGGACCAGCATTCAACCATGTTGGAGAGGTAGGTCGGATTTTCCAGCGGATGGGATGAATTAACGCCAAAATAACCCCCACCATTAGTTCCCAACTGTTTAATGGGTACGACAGCCGCAGTAGGGCCCTGGGAAATGGTTTGTTCCACCCCTTCAAGAGTCGTCACTTCCATTTTTCCGTCAAACCCCATTGGCGTACCCTGCGTAATCAGGATGCACCCAACTACCAGAGAAAGAGGCAGCAAAATACGGGTAGAACTCAACACGAGGTAATCCCAGAAGTTGCCAATCGTTTTGGTTGTCTTCTTGCTGAGGGCATTCATGATCCCTGCCATTGCGGCCATGCCGGTAGCTGCCGTAATGAATTGGAACAGCATAATCACGAACAACTGTGTAAAATAGGTTAAACCGCTCTCCCCGCTGTAATGCTGGAGGTTGCAATTCACCATGAATGAAATACATGTATTGAACGCCTGGTGACACGTTTGCCCAATATTGCCGTCCGGATTGAGGGGCAGATACCCTTGGCTGACCAGAAGAACCATCCCCCATACGAACCAGAACAGATTTACGGTCAGCAAAGCCCGCAAAAACTGCTTCCAGTTCATTTCTTCCTCCGGATTAATCCCGGACAGGCGGAACATCAGCCTTTCAACAGGCCTCATGAAATCAAGCCATGTTTTCTCCTTCTTGTAAACCTTGGCAATATATTTCCCCAGAGGATAGCTCAAAGCCACCATAAGAACGATTTGCGCAATAATACCTAAAATTTCTGTTTTCATCATCTTGCTGGTTAAAATTTTTCCGGTTTGATCAAGACATACATCAAATAACCGAACACAATTAAGCTAATCACAAATAATAGTGTATACATAGACAGGCGCAGTTTTAGATTTTTTCAAACCAGTCGACGCATTTGAAAAAGAGCCAAAAACAGAATATTCCGCTCAATAGACAAAAGATAAAACCCAACAATGATTCCATCATGATATTTTATGAAATTTAAATTCAAACCATTCCAACATATATGGAAACAAAAATATTATCTTATGCCGTTTTTCTTTTTCATTTGAAAAAATTTCACGGAAAAACCGCTATGGCAGATACGGAGTCCCGGAACGGACCGGCGATGTTTAATATAATGTAAAAACATTGCCTCAATATATCCGGAAATCCCATTCTGGGTAGTTAACTTCCTCCTTCTTCTTGTTAAGAAAAAATTAATTCTTCCGGCTGCGCTCCCGCCTTCCGTTCTTCCCGGAAGGCGGATAGCGGCAAGTCTTTCTAAACCTGTCTACACAAAAACTGCACCCGGAACATACCGGATGCAGCTTGAATTCCATACAGAATTCCAAAAGGCTTCCTCAACAAAATTTACAGAACTCACTCTGCATGAATACCTATCTCTTTCCAATCCCCGTTGGCAGATTTCCAACAGGAATGAGGCTGTTCCAAAGATATCAAACGAATTGATACCGATGAGCACTGTGATAGACCAGCCCCAGTTCGCCATCCATGTATTCGTTCGAGAAGCGGAACCCGTTTTCTTCCCCCATATTGCCTCCCGACGTGATCAGACCGCCATACGGCTGGGATTCGTACAGAATACGGCGACCATATACGCTTCCCCGAAGAGGGAGGTAACGTTTTTCATCGTCTCGTGCACGCAGTAGAGATGCTCTTTCTCCTACATCCCGTTCGCTTCCCGGCGCGTCATGGACAGGATGCGCACAGCCTCCAGTTCCGAAGGGTCCCAGATGTAACTGCGCACGAATCCGGCATTTCCTCGGTCAATCCGCACTCTGCTATATGCAAATACCCTTGATGAAAAACTGTTAAAAACGATCCTTTTGGCTAATTGTTTTTTACTCTATTTAAATAATCCCTTCAACATTTTATATATAAAGGAAAAAAACGTGTGGACAAAAAGAGGAATGCATCCATAATCCAATAATAAGGGAATAGATTCGTATTCTTCCATATCTATTCCAGGAAGATTCATAGCTAAAACAATTGCTCCACCGCCCAATAGAGGAATACAAGATGAATTTTTGGATTTTATTACACAGTTAAAAACTATTATCCAATTATATAAGCTGATAATAACTCCAAAAACAACTAATATCCAGAAAAAAATTATATTAATCACCATCTTTTATCCGTTTCAACTGAGATTTATAACTTTTTTGCTTGCCGGGAATGATCAATTTTATTGTTCAGCAGCTCCTTTTTTCTTTCCAGTCACTCGTCAGAATTTTTAGAAAACAAATAGTGAAATCAAAAATCCATGCTTAACAGAGGACCAAATAAAACATTCTCTAAAATTGCCAAAGCAATTAATACCGCCACGGTAGCACGAATATAATCTTTTGTCTTCCAATAGCGTATTGCTGAAATAATCATCCACACTGGACATACAAAAAAGAGAAATATGAACAATGCTCCAAGTAAAACTCTAATGATATTTTCCCAAGGTTCTCTAGGATAATTATTAGGAAGCATCCACATCAAGGCACACATAGTCACTACTCCTACTATCCAATAGTAGAATGGGGACCAAGATCCTGTATCTTTTATTTTAGTATTCTCATTGTCCATAATTATTTCTGTTATTGAAAATTTAAACTATCTGGAGAACCTGCGGAGAAATAACAATTAATGATTTAATATATTTAGCTGTCTTGTATATTTCGTTGAAATGAAATTTCTTTTTGCTATCAAAGTATTTTATAATAAATTTCATTCATTATTCAGAATAAATTTTCTTCATCAACTCCTGATTTATCAATAAATTTGCGGTTCAGTTGAGAAAATTTGCAAACTCAGCCCATATCCTGTACTATTCTTCCCTGCTTCAGACCAAAGTTTGTTGCCTGTCAGCCCCTCTATAGAACTAAAGGCAGCGTCCATCATTCTTTCTGATAGAGGAATCGCCTATCATATCCAATATTTTCTTCCCATAGGCGAATCGATCGAGATTCCTCTTTATAATCATTTCTTTAATTATACTGCAAAAAGGTATTTCGTCTACGTCCTCACCCATAAAAAACCATAAAAAATCCCATCCTTTCTTATCATCAGGATAATGTTCTATATAATTTTCCGCTACCAATTCAAAAAGATTCGCTCTGCTCAAAATAACTTCTCCGTCTTCATTGTTCTGAAGAAGGGATAAAATATCTTTATCCTTACTCGACGAACGGATATAAGGAACAGTCATCCTGTTAAAATAACTATCTGAATCCCAGTGCACCATAGACAAACCTTCCTGGCCCCGTCCGCTGCGGATCAATTCAAATTCTTTCCTAGTCATTTGCTCCCAATTCGCAGAATGAACGATATAGCCCGCCAACTGCTGCCTCTGCTGTTGTGACAATTTTTTTATTTTTTCTCTTGATTCGGGAAATTCCGGATACTCCAGAGGAGGATTAACTACGTGTACAAATACCGGTTTCAGAGGCTGTGCCACCGTAGTCATCCCCTGGCGGCAGGATGGAAACAATGCAACCGGAAACAAGGATAAAACCCACATTCTTTTCAAGCTCATATCCCTCCCTATATCCATAATAACATCAAAGTCAATATCCTTTTACGGCATGTTCCAATAGTATACTGTTGCTATTCATTCTCCAATAATGGACAAAACAGCAAATGCCAAAAATGTTTTCAAAAATCTAAAATATAGAACACGGACAAAGATGGAATAGCTGTCTGACAAACCTGATACAGCATCGTCTTTCAGGATTTTCGGCTGTATTCCGGTATGCGGTGTGTCTCTGCAAATTGCCAGTGAATATGAACACGACTATTTGATCCATAAAAATGTGGCGTCATCACCACATGACGCCACATTTTGTTTGGAACCTGTTTTATTCAGAATATTGCCTGTCTGTCAGAATCATTTTCTCAGGAGACATGGAATTCGGTTAATCTGATTTTTCTACCACAAATTACATAATTGGAATTTTCAAAATCGTTGCAGCCGTATTTGGAGTATAGACCGCACCATCATAGCTGTTCTTAACATTGATCAACTCCTCAGGTTTATATTCGTCTCCGACTTCCTTTATTTCCAAATAAAATCCTCCACATTCATTATGCTCCTTCATTAACTGTTCAATATAGCCTTCCCCCGCATTTTTACTAACCAACGGAATTTCTTTGCCTTCAGAGTCGACATATCTGCTCCCTATGGTAATGCACCCTTTGGAAAGCCCCAATTCATGAATCCGTATAGCTGTCCTATCATTAACATACCTCGAATCATAAATTGTACCCGGCGTTCCTTTATTTAAGTCGGTTGGCGAAGGGGTTCCTCTATGGTAATTACCACCCTTATTCTTGGGGCCACCATCTTTTTTTGGAAGGATCCTGTACGGTTTATCTGCAGGTATAGGTCCACGCCCTGCGTTTTCCCCGAAATTCGTAAATATGGGTCCGATTATTTCAAGCGTAACAGGCGTATCATTTTTTTGATTTTCCGCGCATTTTACCAGTTCATTTCCTTTTTTCAAAAGCGTATCGAGAGATTTTGCCTTATACATTTTATCCGCTATCTTTTTGCATTCGGGACAAACGCAGAGTCCATCCAAAATGGAAATCAGGCAGACCATGCTTAAATCAGAAAAACGAGCGCAACTTATAAATGCCAGCAAACCCAATAAGTCAATGCTTTTTACACCATTATTCTTAACAAAGGCGAACAAATTCCACCCGCCTTGTTCCGCGATGGGATCCCTGCTGATCCACCTTCCGTCGT
>ENA-OPVK01001057-OPVK01001057.1-human-gut-metagenome-genome-assembly--contig:-NODE-1057-length-17799-cov-1.926961_pt1 | contig 17799 bp, 19 predicted proteins | sample MGYA00241495_ERZ501982 | MGnify/ENA primary metagenome ERZ501982 (study PRJEB25962, sample SAMEA2042002) | human gut metagenome | biome: human gut; feature: human-associated habitat; material: faeces...
CATGGCATTGAACACCGCCGCGCTTGATACCCGCGTTAAAGCTACCGTAACCAGCACCATGTATGATATGTCACGCGTGAACGCAAACGGTTATTTTGACGCCGAAAACAGCAGCGATGCGCGCTACGCCAAACGCCAGGTGCTGAACGCACAACGCACCGAAGATTACAAAGCCGGCACTTATAAACTTGGCGGCGGCGTAGCAGACCCGCTCCCGGCAGATGCGCCGTTTTTTGTAAAAGATTATTACGATTACTACAAAACAAAACGCGGCTATCATCCACGCTCTTTAAACTCTAACGGCGGCTGGAACGTTACCGGCACCATGAGCTTTTTAAACCAGCCGATTTTGGCATACAGCAACGAAATCCGCAGCGCGGTACTGATTATCCATGGCGAAAAAGCACATTCCGTTTATTTCAGCAAAGACGCCTACAAAAATATGATTAACGGCAACCCCTACACCGAAAATAAGGAACTGTTAATCATCCCCGGCGCAGTTCACACCGACCTGTATGACGGCGGCGGCAAAAACGCCATTCCGTTCGATAAAATTGAAAACTTTTTTGATAAGTATTTGAAGTAAAAAATAAGGAATAAGTAAAAACGAACACTCCCCTTTTATCAGCTAAAATCAGTTGAATAAAAAGGGAGTGTTTTTGTTATTTAAGTAATTTATATATTTTGTTTTCCATGCTAAAAATGCCGTTTTTTGAATTATCCGCGGAAAACGCGGCCACAGCTACGCGCAATAACATAATTATCTACGCGCTGCTTATACGTGCTGCAACAACGTGCTTGATAATGTGCATGACATTGTGATATTTCAATCCACGCAGTCTGAGCAGGATTTTCAAATACTGACTTTACGCCTGCGTATGGTGTGCTTCCGCGCGGTTAATAGCACAGAGTATGCCCTGAATTGCCGCTACGTTGATGTTGGCGTTAATGCCTACGCCAAAGATATGGCCATTGCCGGGAACTTTGAGTTCAATGTAGCAAATGCCGAGCGCATCACTGCCGCGGCTAATAGCGTGTTCATGGTAGTTTACAAATTCATAGCCGGTAATGCCGATACTCGACAGTGCCTGGAAGAAGCTGTCAATCGGGCCGTTGCCGCTGCCAACAATCATCTTGATGGCACCGTTTTCGTTAATATAGCCTTCAAAGCGGGTTTCCGTGGTGCCGTCCATATCGCGCAATTCCGTAAAGCGGTGCTGGAGCAGCGTGTATTTGCCTTTAAACTCAGTATATTCTTTATTAAAGAGCTCTACAATCTGCTGTTCTTTCAGTTCGTCGCCGTAAGCATCCGATGCCGCCTTGACGATTGCGCCAAATTCCGGGTGCATCTCTTTCGGCAGGCGGTAACCGCAGGCATGTTCCAGCACAAAGGCTGCGCCGCCCTTGCCGGACTGGCTGTTAATACGGATAACGGGTTCATATTCACGGTTAACATCCGCCGGGTTAATTGGCAGATACGGTACTTCCCAATACGGAGTTTTGGAATTTTCCATATAATCGTAGCCTTTGCGGATTGCATCCTGGTGGGAACCGGAAAAAGCGGTAAAGGCAAGTTCGCCGGCATAGGGCTGACGTTCATGCACGTGCATTTTGGTGCATTTTTCGTAAATATTTTTAATTTCCAGAATATTACTGAAATCAAGCTGCGGGTCTACACCCTGAGTGAACATATTGAGTGCAACTGTTACAAGGTCAAGGTTGCCGGTGCGCTCGCCGTTGCCGAACAGCGTGCCTTCCACACGTTCTGCGCCTGCCATGATGGCAAGTTCTGCCGAAGCAACCGCCGTTCCGCGGTCATTATGCGGATGAATGCTTACGATAGCGGCTTCCCTGTTATGCAGGTTTTTACAGAAGTATTCAATCTGGTCGGCATAAGTGTTGGGTGTGGACATTTCTACCGTTGAAGGCAGGTTTAAAATAACCGGGTTTTCTTTGGTTGCGCCAAGTTCGCGCATAACTTCTTCGCAAATGCGGATGGAAAAATCTATTTCCGTACCGGTAAAGCTTTCGGGAGAATATTCGTAACGGATGTTCATGCCGCTTTTGGCAACTTCTTCTTCCGTTAATTTGCGGATAAGGCGTGCGCCCTCCACGGCGATGTCTACAATGCCGTCCATATCTTTTTTAAACACTACTTTGCGCTGCAAAGTTGAGGTGGAATTATAAAAATGTATAATAACGTTTTTAGCGCCTTTAACGGCTTCAAAAGTTTTTTTAATAAGTTCGGCACGGGCCTGAACCAGTACCTGCACGGTTACATCATCGGGAATATAGTTGCCTTCTATTAACGTGCGCAGAATTTCATATTCCGTGTCGGAGGCAGAAGGGAAACCAACTTCAATTTCTTTAAAGCCGATATCTACCAATGTTTTAAACATTAAAAGCTTTTCATCAAGCTGCATGGGCGTAACCAGTGCCTGGTTGCCGTCGCGCAAATCTACGCTGCACCATACCGGAGCTTTGGTAATTACTTTATCCGGCCATTCGCGGTTTGTCATTTTTACAGGCTGAAATGGAATGTACTTTTTGTTTGCATACTGCATTTTAATAACCTCCGTTCGTTTTTATTTGAGCGGAGAAACAAAAATCCCCGCTCCCTACAAAAGCATAGGGGCGGGGAATAATTCCACGCGGTACCACCCTAATTTCAGCCGCAGACGCGGCCCTCAGCAGCCTCCAACAAGGCCCGGCTTTATAACGCGGCCAAACGTCCGGCCCTACATATCGGGCGGGCAACTCCGGGATGAGCTATACATAAACCTTTGCCGCTGCCTTGCACCTTCCGGCAGCTCTCTGAAGGCGTTGGGGTTTATCTTATTCCCTTCACAGTTTTTCAGGTGAAAAATATGTTGTTGGAAATTATTATAATTAGTTTTAAAAATTATGTCAAGCCTTATTGCTCTTTTTGAATTTGGGCTTTGCTTTTGCTTACGGAATAAATGGTTTCAACCGCTACCAGTACGGAAAGTATTACCAAAATTACGGATACTACCGGTACGGCAGGATGCCCAAGGCCAAGTACCCAGCCTTCATAAATGCTGAGCAGGAGCGCCCAGTTGGACATTAAGAACATAAGCACGGCCGGAATGCACGCAGCCATCCATACCTTGGAATTGCGGCGGGTATTGTACAGCCAGATGCTAATGCCGATAAGTGCCAGCGCTGCCAGCAGCTGGTTGGAAGCACCAAAAGTATTCCAGAAGGTTTTCCATGCCGGAATTACGTTGCCTTTAGCATCCGTCATGGTTTGGAAGATGAAGAAAATAGGCACTGCGGAAGTAAGCACAGTTCCCAGCACTTTACCCTTCATATCGCGCCAGCCTGTAAGTTCTTCAATAACGTAACGGCCAAGGCGGGTGCAAACGTCAAGCGTGTCGTAAACAAAGGTAGTAAACGCCATCAGGCCGAAGCTGATACCGAACGCAGCCGGAATACCAATAAGTTCCATAAAGCTGCCTATGCCCATAGCGTAAATAAAGTTAGGCGCTTTGGTAATAAGTTCGGAATCTTTGGCAAGAATCATAACGCAGACGATGGAAACTACTGCAACCATGCCTTCAAGCAGCATTGCGCCGTAGCCAATGGCAGTTGCGTCCGTTTCTTTAGCAAGCTGCTTGCTGCTGGTGCCGGAAGATACGAGGGCATGGAAGCCGGAGCAGGCACCGCAGGCAATAGTGATGAAAAGTATCGGGAACATCGGCGTCCAGAAATGTTCGCCAAGGCTGCCGTCGGGGTTAAGATTGGTAAAGGCGGGGTAATTAATTTCGTAGCCGCCAAACATAATGCCGATTGCCGCTACAACAAGGGCAATGTAAAGGAAATAACCGCCAAGCGCGCCGCGGGGCTGCAGCAGAAGCCACATCGGCATCATTGCCGCAACAAGGCAGTAAACCAGAATTAAAACGCCCCAGATTTTCTGGGCAGTTGCCGGGTCTGCAACAGGCAGGCTAAGCGGCAAAGACTGGCCTGCCCAAATGGCAACGCCAACCAGAGGCAGGAAAATCGCTACTGCCAAACCTTCTTTTAAGCCGCCAAAGCGCATTAACAGGCCCATAATAATCGGCAAAGCCAGATACATTGCAGAGGAACTTGCAATACCGGCGCCGGAAACAACTTCGCCGTTTTCCAGCGTTACATTGCCGACAAAAGACGATGCCGTAATATCGGTAAATGCCACAATAACATAAACAAGCGTAATCCATACAAAAATCATAAACAAAATCCACGCGCGCTGCGATACATTAAGGCGCACAACTTCGGTAATGGATTTTGCCTTATGGCGCACGGAGGCGACAAGGCTGCCCATATCATGAATGCCGCCGATAAAAATGCAGCCCAAAATTACCCACAAAAGTGCAGGCGCCCAGCCGTAAATAACTGCGGCCAGAATAGGCCCGTTAATAGGCCCTGCCGCAGCAATGGCCGAAAAATGCTGGCCCAGCAGCATGCCTTTCTTGGCAGGCACATAGTCAACGCCGTCTTCCATTTCCACAGAAGGAACGGGATTTTTGTCATCCAGTTTAAAAACCGTATTGGCAAGGAATTTGCCATAAGTAAAATATGCAGCGAGTAAAATTATTGCACTTGCAACTACAATAAAAAGTACCAATTAAGACTCCTCCCCACTTCATGACCCCATTGTCATTTAATGTTTGTTTTAATCTTCATCATCAGCTTCCGGTTCCTGCTGCGGTACCTGCGTAACCATTACTTTATCAACGCGGGTGCCGTCCATGTCAATAACTTCAAAACGGTAACCTTCCCAAACAAAGTAATTGCCGGCCTGAGGAATATGCCCGATATTTGTAACCACAAACCCGGCAACCGTATTATAGCCGTTCTTTTCTTCCAGCGGCAGTTCTTCGAATTCAAAATAATCTTTAAATTCCGAAACAGGCAGCATGCCGTCTACCAGCCAGCTTCCGTCATCACGTTTTACAATTTCCTGCTTAACGTCTTCATCGTAAGAAGGCAAATCACCGACAAGATGCTCGATAACGTCCCTTAACGTTACCATACCGGCCAACCCGCCGAATTCATCCATAACCAGCGCCACTTTAATACGCTTTACCTTAAACATATCCAAAAGGCTCTGCGTGTGCATGGCCTCCGGAACATAAAGCGGCTGCTGAACGAATTTGCGCAGGTTGCGTTCGCCGCCGTGCAGCCACGACGCAAAAACTTTTTTGGTATAAACAACACCGGCAACATGTTCCAAATCATTTTCCGCCACAACAAAACAGGAATACATCTTGTCTGACATTTCAGAAAATTGTACATCTGCCGTGTCGTTTAAATCAAGCCATTCAATTTTGGTGCGAGGCGTCATAATTTCGCTGACGCGCAAATCGTCAAGAGCAAACACGTTTTCAATCATCATTTGCTCACGGTCATCAAAAACGCCGTGTTCGCGCCCCTGCTCAATTAAAACGCGCACTTCTTCTTCCGTTACGGGCGGTTCTTCGTTAGGCTTAACGCCGATAACCCTTAACAGAACTGTTGTTGATACGCTTAAAAAGATGGTAAGCGGGCGGAAAACCGTAATTAAGGTTTTAATAAAACGGGCAAAGAACATTGCCATTTTTTCAGGATTGTTCAAAGCCAGTTTTTTCGGCAGCAGTTCGCCCAAAACAAGGCTTAAATACGTTACCAGCACAACAACCGTTGAATATGATACAAATGCGGCGTAAGGCGCCATAAAAGGAATTTTACGCAGCAGCACTTCAAGCGGTGCCGCCAGCATGGCGCCGCTGTATACGCCTGTGCCGATGCCGACAAGCGTAATGCCTATCTGCACGGTAGATAAAAATACAGTCGGCTCCTCTGCCAGTTTGCTGATATAAGCAGCGCTTTTGCTGCCTTCTTCCGCCAGCTGTTCCAGGCGGCTTTTGCGCGAGGACACCACCGCCATTTCCAGCATTGACAATAAACCGTTCAATAAAATAAGGACTAAAACAATAATACACTCAACCACAGACCCAAGAGGATCCATATATTAACCAACTCCTGTTAAAACATTATTTAGCCCATACAAGGCTCATTAAATTAGGATATTCTTCCGTTAAATGCCTTAAAATTACATCAATAACGGTATGTACAAGGCGCGGGTCAAAGCTTTCTTCCGTATCGGTAAGGCAGCTGTCCAGGCAGATATCGCCGTTATCGGCAACATAATATTTAAATACTTTGTATTTGCCGTTCATAGCGTTGATATGTTCCAGCACAGCCTGTTTGTTGCCTTCGTTTACTACGGAAGCAGCAACACGAACCTGAATCATGGTATAAATGCTGTCATCGGCAACAACCATTGTCGGCAGCATTTGCCCGCTTACTTCCATATGCGCACGGTATACCACGGTATGCAGGTCGTTTTTTACCTCCTCTTTTGAAAAGCAGGTAATTTTATTTTCTTCCAGAAATTTGTCAAACTTTTCAGCTTTGCTCATTCATAAAAGCCTCCCTAAAATTATAATTACTAATATGATACACTACTTGCTTAAATTTGTACAGTTTTTAAATAAATTTAACCACAATATTAAACTACGTACGCATAAAACCGTAAAAAATTTAACAGTATGTCCTTTTATTCTGCCAATCCGTACATTGTACGGCAGATGTTTTTGCCTGCCTGCGTTTTAAAAATGCGGCTGTACGCCGTTTTTACGGCTTCCGGGCTTACGCCGTCCTCGTAAAGGTTCACCAAAAAATCGGCTTCCACCAAAATTTGGTAATCCGCGCCGGTAATACCATTATAAGTATGGTGGTGCGCAATCAGCCAGCATACGCGTTCTGTCACCTCCGGTGCAAAGCCAAGTTTTTGCAGCAGTTTTTCAGCCTCCGGCGGACCTTCCAGCTCCTGCTGTTTGCCGTTGCAGCTGCCATATTTTTGCTCGCTGTTGCGGATGCCGATGTCGTGCGTCAGCGCAGCGGCTTCTAAAACATACTGCGTTTCGACGTCCAGCCCTTCCTCAATGCCGATGAGTTTGGCAAAGGCGTGCACTTTGATGAAGTGCTGAATTCGTTTAGCGTCGCCGCTATTGTAGTCAATCATTGCCAGCATTAAGCTGCACAGTTTTTCTTCCATTGTTATCCCCTCTTCAATAAAATTTATAATAAAATTTTTACACAACCTGGAAAATATAAAATTTTAAATAATAGGTTTCCGGCACATTCCATAAAACCGGATGGTCCGGCGACTGCTGGCGCGCTTCAATCTGGCGCAGGCTGACGCTGGCATCACGTGCGGCGTCCTTAAGCATCTGCACAAAATACTCCTCTTTCATAAAATGCGAGCAGGAGCATGTTGCCAGATAACCTCCGCGCGGCAAAAGTTTCATGGCTTTTAAATTTATTTCTTTATAGCCGCGGATGGCATTTTTAACCGTGCTGCCCGATTTTGTAAAGGCCGGCGGGTCCAAAATAATAAAATCATAAGCGTGGGATTTTTCTTCTGCCAGTTTGGTTAATAAATCAAAAACATTCGCTTCAAGCGGCTTAACAACGTCTTTAAAACCGTTCTTTTCCGCATTAACGCCAGTCATGCGCACGGCTTCGGCAGAAACATCCACCGCCGTTACTAATGCCGCCCCTCCGGCAGCGGCATTAAGCGCAAAAGCGCCGGTATGCGTAAAGCAATCAAGCACATGCTTGCCTTTGGCAATGCGTGCCACAGCCGGGCGGCGTTGAGCGCAAAGGAGCCTGTGTGCGTGAAGCAGTCGAGCACGCGCTTGCCGCGCGCGAGGTGCGCGACGGCGAGGCGATTGAACTTCTGGTCGAGGAAAAAGCCCGTTTTCTGTCCGTTTTCAACATCTACGCTGTAACGGATGCCGTTTTCGACTATTTCCGTTACGGTATTTTTGTCTTCTACTGTTTCTGGCATAAACCAGCCCTTGTTTTCTGCCATGCCTTCCAGTTCGCGTATTTTTACATCGTTGCGCTCATAAATACCGCGGATATTTTCACCGCTGCTGCGCAGAATCTGTATCAGCATAGGGAAAATTTCTTCTTTGCGCAGTTCTATGCCCAGCGACAGGGTCTGCGTTACCAAAATATCGTTAAAGCGGTCTACCGTAAGACCCGGAAACATATCTGCCTCGCCAAAAATAAGGCGGCAGCATTTAAAATCATCGCCCGGCATTACCGTGCGGCGGTAATCGACAGCATACTGCAAACGGCGCTGCCAGAAAGCAGTATCGAATTTATCGTTGGTATTGGTGGAAATAATGCGTACTTTAATTTTGGAATTATCGTTAATAAAACCCGTGCCAAGATATTTTCCTTTACTGGTTACAACATCAACCAAATCGCCATTGGCATAAGCTCCTTCAAAATTGGTAATTTCATCGGCATACACCCAGGGATGCCCGCTTCTTGCGGCACGCTCGCCTTTGGGGGTAATATATATTTTTGTGTAATTGCGCATAAGCTGCTCCTTTGTTTTTTTACAAATATTATACAATAACGCGGTAAAATAAAAAAGCCTCCACACCTGTACGGCACGGAGGCAGTTTATTTATATCAGTGCAGATGGCATACGCGGTCGGCAACTTCAGCCTTTTTGGCATCGTTAAAGCGCGGCAGTGTACTGAGATAGCCCGTAATTCTGCGGACTCTTACGATGGTATCATAATGCGGTTTTACAACAACATTATCGCCTTTAAGGCTTAAATCCAAAGAAAGCAGGGTTTCATGCGGGCGTACCTGCAGCTGGTCTTTTAAATAAACAGCGGCTTCTTCTTTTGAAATACCTTCCGCACAATTAACTTTAATACCGTCCATTTCGTATGTCATAAAACTCACTCCTCAAACTTGTTTCATGACCTAATTATAAAGCAATAATAATTATTTGTAAACCCCTTTCTACAAAATATTGTATATTTAACTTTTTGTAAGCGCAATATTTTGTATGTTTATTCTATAATCGGGCGTCCTTCCATCAGGTTCACCTGTTTGCAGATTGCCCATTTCATAATGTCTACCGGGTCTTTCTGGTTGCCCATAGGCTCTACGTCACGCTCGTAAACTTCTTTTTTGGAGAACCTGTTGCCGTCATGCCTGTATACATAAATATCCGCATTGGCAATAGTTTCAACGTAAGTATCGTCAAAATCATCATGGAAGCCAAAAAACCTGTTAACCATATAAGAATCGAGGTCATCAACCATAACAAGCACAAGGGCTTCTATCTGTGCTTCTTCGGCAATACTTTTCATTACATTGGCATCAATTTTTACTTTTCCCTGCGGCGTAAAAATTTTTTCGGCAGCGGCGGCTTTGGCCGGAGCGTTGTCTACCATTTTAAAATCCGGGAAATGATAGGCCCACCTTACAGGTTCGCGCCAAATGCGGTATACGTCCTGCGTTACGTTGCCGCTGCGGTCAAATACTACAAGCGTGGCGGGCTGTTCTGCAAAGGCGGCAAAAGCTTTCGGCGCAGCGCCGGTAAAAGTTAAGCATATTACAGCAAGCATAAAAAACAAATTAAGTTTTTTCATTATTTTTCACCCCTCCGGTTTATTTAAATGCTGCAGCCGTGCCATGAGCAAGCGGCGCAAGCCCCAGATGTGCGGCTATTGTCTGCCCGATGCAGGAAAAAGATGACATGGGCTCTAACTGCTGCGGTTTTATGCCGCTGCCGTAGAACAGTACCGGTATATGCTCGCGCGTATGCTCACTGCCTTTCCAGGTCGGGTCGCAGCCATGGTCTGCGGTAATAAGCAGCAAATCGTCTTTTTTCAGATATGCCAGTATTTCCGGCAGGCGGCTGTCAAAATATTCCAGCGCTTCGCCATATCCCAAAGCATTGCGCCTGTGCCCGTACGAAGAATCAAAATCGACAAAATTACTGAAAACCAGCGTATTATCCGGCGAATCCGTAATGGCACTGCTGCTGGCGTTAAAAATATTTTCCAGCCCTGCAGCCGGATAATGTTTGGTTATGCCGCGGTGGGCAAAAATATCCGCAATTTTGCCGACAGCATAAACATTTCCGCCTGCCGCCGTCAGTTTATCAAGCAATGTAGGTTCCGGTGCAGGCACGGCATAATCATGCCTGTTGCCGGTACGCACAAAATCAGCGGCGCAGCTGCCTACAAACGGGCGCGCAATAATGCGGGCAATGCGGTACGGTTTAACAAGTTCATAGCAAATTTTGCACAAGTCATATAAGCGCTCCAGCCCGAAAGCAGTTTCATGCGCAGCAATTTGCAGAACGCTGTCAGCGCTGGTGTATATTATCGGCTTGCCGGTGCGCATATGTTCTTCGCCCAGTTCTTTAATAATTTCCGTGCCGGAAGCGTGTTTTTCGCCTAAAACTCCCGGCAAACTGCCTTTTTTTATAATGGCTTCCACCAATTCCGGCGGAAAACAGTTCGGTTTATCTGGGAAATAACCCCATTCAAAATCAACGGGCACGCCCATCATTTCCCAGTGGCCGCTCAGTGTGTCCTTACCGCGGCTTACTTCCTGCGCGTAAGTATATGCGCCGGTAATTTCCGGACTTTCACCGGCAATAGTATGGGCAAGGCGCTGCCCTCTGCTCAGTTCGGCAGCTTTTTCAAGCCCAAGCTTTGCCATATTTGGCAGACACAAAAATTTGGGGCTGCTGTCTTCATTTTTACGGTTTTCGGCCATCCAGCTGCAAATATGCCCAAGCGTATCGGCGCCTTTATCGCCAAATCTTTCCGCATCTGCTGCGTGCCCAATGCCGAAAGAATCCAACAAAAGAATTATTGCTCTTGCCATGCTCATTCCCCCTTCAGCAAAGTTTGCAGTGCCTTTTTGGCAACAGCGCCAAACCGTTCGGAGGCCAGCGCGTATATTTCCGGCGGAGCAATGCTTTCGCTCTGCGTGCGTTTGGCAATAACACCGCAAATTGAAGCAGCATTAAGCCCGAAAGCCTGCGCCACAACAAACAGCGCCGCCGTTTCCATTTCATAATTAAGCGCACCAAGCGCCTGCCACTCTTTAAGCGTTCCGCGCAGGGCATTGCATACATAGCCGGTAAAACTGTCATAACGCTCCTGCCCCGGCCAGAAAGTATCGGAGGAAACGGAAATACCGACATGATGCGGCACATTTAAAGCTGCGGCCGCATCATTAAGGGCATTGGTAAGTTTTAACGACGCCACTGCCGGAAAATTAAGCGGAGCATAATGCGCGGAAGTTCCTTCCAGCCTTACGGCAGCGTTATTAATAATAACATCACCAAGATTGATATTCTCCTGAATACAGCCGGTTGTGCCTACGCGGATAAAGTTTTTAATGCCAAGACGAGCAAGTTCCTCCAGCCCGATAGCGACGGAAGGCCCGCCCATGCCTGTAGAACAAACAAGCACATCATGCCCTTCAACCACTGCCAGCCAGCTTGTGTATTCGCGGTGCGTATTTAAATACTGCGCAGGGCCAAGCGCTTTGGCAAGTGCTTCCACACGGCCGGGGTCACCGGGCAATAGGGCATATTCCGCGCCCTTTAACATTTCGCGCGATAATCCAACATGATATAATATTTCATCCTGTGCGGCATAATTCTGCATTATCTTACCTCCAAACAGGCCTTGCCTGAGATTTATAATATAAATACTTCGACCAAATTCAAAGCACTCCTGCCTGACAAAAGCAAAGGTTATGTGAAATGCCGCCGTAAAATACAAAAAATCCCCAAAAGCCATAAGGCTTTCGGGGATTGAATTTTGAAGCAATATCCAAATATCAGCGTTTGGAGAACTGGCTTGCTTTACGGGCTTTTTTAAGGCCATATTTACGGCGTTCTTTTTCACGCGGGTCACGAGTAAGGTAACCTGCTTTTTTAAGAACCGGACGGAATTCTTCGTCAACTTTCAGGAGAGCGCGGGCAATACCATGACGGATTGCACCTGCCTGGCCGGATACGCCACCGCCGATAACATTTACGAGTACATCGTATTTGCCTTTGGTTTCGGTGAGTTCAAGCGGCTGGTTTACGATTAATTCCAAAGTTTTCAGTCCAAAGTAATCATCAAGCTCACGCTGGTTGATAATGATTTTACCTTCACCCGGAACCAGGCGAACGCGTGCAACTGAAGATTTGCGACGGCCGGTCGCATTATAAGTAACTACTGCCATTTACGTTTCCTCCTCCGGTTATTATCTTACGTTAATTTCGAGAACTTCAGGTTTCTGTGCTGCATGCGGATGTTCAGCACCTGCATATACATGCAGTTTGGTAAAGATTCTGCTGCCAAGACGGTTGTGCGGAATCATACCTTTAACAGCGAGTTCAACCATTCTTACAGGGTTTTTGGCAAGCATTTCGCCTGCGGTAGTGAAGCTTGCGCCGCCAAGATAACCGCTGTGACGGAAATAAGTTTTCTGAACGAGTTTTTTGCCGGTCAGAACTACTTTATCTGCATTAATTACAATTACATGATCTCCGGTATCCATATGCGGAGTGAAAGTCGGTTTGTGTTTTCCACGAAGGATTTTTGCTACTTCTGCGGCAAGACGGCCGAGAGTTTTATCAGCTGCGTCAACAACGTACCATTTGCGTTCGATGTTGGACGGATTAGCCATAAAAGATTTCATCCTTATGTCCCTCCTAAATTATTTCCTGTTCAGTGCGACTTGTTAACTTATCTTGGGGCTAATAAGATACGTCACAAAATCACGTATATATATTTTATACATCTGCTTATTGTTTGTCAAGCAAAATTCGCAGTTTTTAGGGCAAATATTCCGTATAGCCCACATAATCAAGGTAAAGGCCCTGCGGCGGCGCCGGGCTTATTTTAAAATGGCGCTCCGCTTTATCAAGTTCTTCCTTAAACTGTTCCAGACTTTTTCTGCCGAGCCCTGCTTCAGCAAGGTTCCAAACAATGTTGCGCACCATGCGGTATAAAAAACCGTCGCCTTCAATAACAAAAAGCAAATCACCAGGTGCTTTTTCCTGCCACACAGCTTTATATATTGTTTTTACAGGCGAACTCTGCACACTGCCGCTTGAGCGGAAAAAAGAAAAATCATGCGTGCCTAACAGAAAACCTGCTGCCATGTTCATGGTTTCGATATTTAATTTGGTGTTCTGCATCTGCCAGGCATAATTTCTTATGAATGGGTCGTAATCACCGTTGAGCACAATGCGGTAGCAATAGCGTTTCCATTTGGCGCTGAAGCGTGCGTGAAAGCCTTCTTCAGCTTCCTGCGAGGCAATTACCGTTATATCTGGGGGCAGTATGCTGTTCATGGCACGTTTTAAATTGGCAGCCGGTATGCCGCAGCCGGTTGTAAAAGAAACAACCTGTCCTCTGGCGTGTACGCCGCTGTCTGTCCTGCCGGAGCCTGCAAGCACTACATTTTCGCCTGTAATGCGGCTTAAGGCATCCTCCAGCACCTGCTGCACCGTTATATCACGCGGCTGGCGCTGAAAACCATGATAAACGCTGCCGTCATAAGCAACCGTTAGTTTGAATGTCCGCATCATAAGCCCAGCCCCCAGCGCATTACTGCCAAAACGGCAATTAAAAGCACAATTATTGCCAGGGCAATAAAATCGCCGGTTTTATACACCAGCTCGTGCATGCGGGTGCGCCCTTCTCCGCCGCGGTAACAGCGGGCTTCCATGGCAATGGCAAGTTCATCGGCCCTGCGGAACGCGCTTATAAAAAGCGGTATCAGTATCGGCAACATGTTTCTTGCCCTTTGCAGCAGGCTGCCGCTGTCAAAATCAGCGCCGCGCGCGGTCTGCGCTTTAATTATACGGTCGGTTTCTTCTATCAAAGTAGGTATAAAACGCAGGGCAATAGTCATCATCATTGCAAGCTCGTGCGCCGGTACGCCAATGCATTTAAAAGGCCGCAGCAGCGATTCAATACCGTCAGTAAGCACAATGGGCGAGGTAGTAAAAGTTAAAATAGACGAAATAAGCAGCAAATATACCAGACGCAGCGACATTTTTATACCCATAATAAGGCCTTCTTCCGTTAAACGGAAAAAGCCGTACTGATATAAAACATTGCTGCCTTCACCCGTAAAAGCATGAATAAACAGCGTAAGCAAAATAATAATCCACAGAGGTTTTACGCTGCGCAGCACCATTAATACCGGCAGACGCGAAAGCAGAATAACTGCTGCAACGAACAATGCCAAAACTCCGTAGGAAAGCATGCTTTCCGCAAAGAAAATAGCGGCTATAAACAGCAGCGTTGCCAGTATTTTTGCACGCGGGTCAAGCCCGTGTATAACGGAGCTGCCGGGGTAATACTGCCCTAAAGTAATATCAGTCAGCATGTCTGCTCCTCCTTACTTTAAGTATCTGCCGTTCCAAATCGGCAAGCTCCGGCGTGCTTTTTACGTTCAGCCCATGTTCCTGCAAACATTCCGCCAGCTTATAAACGGGAGGAACATCCATAGACACTTTTAACAGTTCTTCCTTATGGTTTGTAAAAATTTCATGCGGAACTCCGTCCAAAATAATCCGCCCGTCAGACACTACCAAAAGGCGTGTTGCATAGCGCGCGGCTTCTTCCATATTATGCGTTACCAAAATAACGGCTATACCGCGTTTACGGTACAGCGCCATTATTTCCTTAAAAATTCCGTCGCGTGCGCGCGGGTCCAATCCGGCAGAAGGTTCGTCCAAAATTAAATAATCCGGCTCCATTGCAACAACACCGGCAATAGCTACGCGGCGCATCTGCCCGCCGGAAAGGCGGAACGGTGAACGCTGGGCAAAGGTTTCAAAATCAAGCCCGGCAAAAGCCATGGCATCCTTAACGGCTCTGTCGGTTTCCTCCGGTGTTAAACCTTTATTACGCGGGCCAAAGGCAATATCTTCATAAACCGTTTCGGCAAAAATCTGATGCTCCGGATACTGAAAAACCATGCCGACTGAATTGCGTGCTTTTTTGGCGGCTGCATTTTTGGCGTTTAAATTTACGCCGTCAACACAAACGCTGCCTTTCTGCGGATGCAGCAGCCCGCTTAAATGCTGCACCAGTGTGGATTTGCCGCTGCCGGTATGCCCGATAACGGCAACAAATTCACCTTTTTCTATTTGCAGGTTTACATCATGCAAAGCAGTTTTTTCAAAAGGCGTTCCCTTCATATATGTAAACGAAACATGTTCTAAACTTATCGGCATAATTCCTCCGTCAGTTCTTCGTTAGAGATAATACCATCCGCCAGCTTAATTCCTTTCTGGCGCAAATCAAAAGCAGCCTGCGCCGCCAGCGGTGTTTCAAGCCCCAAAGCATGCAGCTCTTTTACTTTCGTAAAAATTTCTTCAGGCTTGCCCTGCATTTTTATTACGCCGTGTTCCATGGCTATAATGCGGTCTGCCTGCATGGCTTCTTCCATATAATGCGTTATATACACAACGGTAATATTTTTTTCGCGGTTCAGCTTTTTTACTGTGTTTACAATCTCAATGCGCCCGCGCGGGTCAAGCATCGCAGTAGGCTCGTCCAACACAATGCAGTCCGGCTCCAATGCCAGCACACCGGCAATGGCCACGCGCTGTTTCTGCCCTCCGCTTAATAAATGCGGGGCATGTTTTGCATATTCCGTCATGCCAACGGCTGCCAGTGCATTATCAACCCTGGTGCGGATTTCTGCCGGCGGCACGCCGATATTTTCCGGCCCGAAAGCCACATCCTCCTCAACAATTGCCGCAACAATCTGATTGTCAGGATTTTGAAAAACCATACCGACATGCTGACGTATATTCCATAAATTTTTATCGTCCGCTGTATCCATACCTGCCACAATACACTTGCCTTCCGTCGGCAAAAGCAGGGCATTCAAATGGCGCGCCAGAGTGGATTTACCGCTGCCGTTAGCGCCAATAACGGCTAGGAATTCGCCCTTATAAATATCGAGGCTTACTCCGTTTAAAGCATGAATTTCATTGCCGTCGGTATCAATATAACTATGTTTTAAATTTTTTATTTCAATTAAACTCTGCATTGCAACCTCTGAAAAATATTATTACTTCATAATTATATTATTACAGGGCTTTTCCGTCAACCTGTGTTTTAAAAAGCGTTAACAATCATGCAGCAAATTTTTTATACGCCCGTATACATTTAAAGCGTTGCCGTAAAAAAATTCTTCATGATGTTCCTGCGGCACAACCTGTTTTAAAATATTAATATAATCGGCTATATTTACAAGCGGCCAGTCGCTGCCGTACATCAGCTTATCCCAGCGGCCCATATAATTAAGCCACATGGAAAGATAATCAAAATAGGCCTTCTGCTTGTTATAAAAATCCGGCCCGGGTATGCCCTCCAGCAAGCCTGATAAATCTATATACACGTTAGGATTTTTGGCAGCTACTTCGGTGGCATCTGCAAACCATGGGTTGCCGCAATGGCAGATAACAAATTTAACATCCGGAAAATCGGCAGCAGCTTCATCAACGGTAAGCGGATGCGCATATTTAAGGCGCGCATCACTGGAGGCAGTATCGCCGGTATGAACGGCTACCGGCAAATTATAAGCACGCGCCAGTTCAAAAAGCGGCCAGTGGCGTTTATCGTAAACATAAACAGGCCTGTAACCGGGATAAATTTTTATGCCGACACATTGCGGCTTTTGCGCATAATATTCAAATTCAAGCGCTGTTTTCCCGGCATTTTCCAAAGTAATCTGCTCGCTTTTAACGCCCAGGCAATAACCAATATTATCGGGCTGATTATATTTTACGTCATCAAGCGGCGCATTTAAATCAATAAGGCGCGGCGAAATTCCGCCATAACGGCTCGGCACATCTTCCGTATTTCCCATTGCCACGCTGAACACAATATTATTTTCGTCACAAATCTGCTGCCAGCAAGCCGCAGTATTTTCATATCCTGCATTTGCGGCAACAGTTTTAAAACCTTCAATATTAAAATAATGCATATGAGCATCAATAATTTTCATTGCAGCACCTTCTTTCAACAATAACATTATATCATCAGCAGGCAAAAGCACAATAAAAAAGCCCTGCGCAGGCAGGACTGATTGTAATTAATTTGCATTCCTGTTATAATGATTTTCAGAATCGGTGTTTAAGGTCTTGCCTCTTTGAATCAAGTCGGATTCCACAAGATTGCGCTTAAACGCCGGTTTTATTTTTAAGCAAATATTCCAGCAAAGCAGTGCAGCCTTCGTGGATATCGTTATAAGTAACATCAAAATTGCCGGTATACCATGGGTCGGCAATATCGCGCTCACTGCCTGCAAACTGTAAAAGTTTATATACTTTATGCCGGCTGTCACTGCCTACAATGCGCAAAATATTGCGGATATTAGAGGATTCCATGCCTATAAGGTAGTCGTATTTATCATAATCTGCTTTAGTAAGCTGCACGGCAGTTTTACCGGCAACACTAATGCCGTACTGTGCAAGTTTATTGCGCGTGCCGGGATGCACAGGATTACCGATTTCATAACTGCTTGTAGCCGCAGAAGCAATATAAAATTTATCTGCCAGGCCTCGTTCGGCAACCATATCTTTAAATAAAAACTCCGCCATCGGCGAACGGCAAATATTGCCAAGACAAATAAAAAGTATTTTAATCACTTTATTACCTCATTATAAAAAACAAATAAAATTTGATAATCACAATGTTTTCGTAACTTTTAGGATAGCATGCCAGCCATTAGATTTAAATTATAATTTATTATAACCTATAAAATAGAAACGCGCTATATACACATAAACATAAAAAGAGAATAAATAAAAAAACTGGAATACATAAAAAAAGAAACATACCATAAGGTATGTTTCTTTTTTAACCGGCAGCTATCTATCCTCCC
>ENA-OPVK01001061-OPVK01001061.1-human-gut-metagenome-genome-assembly--contig:-NODE-1061-length-17754-cov-1.752472_pt1 | contig 17754 bp, 16 predicted proteins | sample MGYA00241495_ERZ501982 | MGnify/ENA primary metagenome ERZ501982 (study PRJEB25962, sample SAMEA2042002) | human gut metagenome | biome: human gut; feature: human-associated habitat; material: faeces...
GGTGAAATATCCTGCAAAGTGGGGCGTGCAGATTGCGGGAATGATTTTTCAGATACGCTCTAGCGCTCGTAGACAATATAATTTCTTTTTTTAAGGAGTGCGGCACCCTTTTCCATAGAGATTCCGTCGTAGAATTCAATTTTGAGGACACCTTCCTCGAATTCACGGTTGTGAATGATACCGATATTTTTAATGCTGATCTTCTCCATCGCAAGGATAGTGGCAATCGTAGCAATACCGCCGGCCTCATCCGCAATATCAAGATACAGGACATAAGCCTTTTTCAGCAGACCATTGTCTACCACATCAATAGAATCACGGTAATCCCTGGAACTTGCAAACATCTGATACAGACTCCTGGAGTCCTTGTTATCTACAAAACACTTGATCTGAACCAGCAGGCGGATGTAGTCATCCAGAACATTGGAGATATTCTGATTGTTTTCCACACAGATCTGCTCCCACATAATCGGGGAAGAAGAAGCAATACGTGTGATATCACGGAAACCTCCGGCTGCAATTGTTTTCATGTATTCCTGATCGCTGTCCAGCATATTGACAAGATTTACCAGTGCAGAAGCGATAATATGAGGCAGATGGCTGACTCCGGCAGTGATGAAATCGTGTTCTTCACTTGTAAGGACCATCGGGATCGCACCAAGGGAAGAAATCATCTCTGTGAAATCTGTCAGGCGTTCCAGTGCAACTTCACCGCCCGGAGTAATAATATAGTAAGCATTCTCAATCAGACGGTCACTGGAAGCTTCGAATCCGGTCTTCTCAGAACCGGCCATTGGATGACCTCCGATAAAACGGGATTCCATTCCAAGACGTTCTACTTCTTTATGGATAATGCCCTTGACACTTCCAACATCTGTGAGGATCGTGTCAGGACCGATATTGTCTTTGAAATATTCAAGATATTTTACATTAAATTCTACAGGAGCACACAGGAAAATATAATCGCAGCTCCTGAAACGTTCATCATGTTCTTCGCATACAGCATCGATCATATTGCTGCTTACTGCTGCAGCAAGTGTTTCCCGATCCTGATCATAAGCAAGAAGTCGGTAGTCTTCATGGTATTTTCGGATGGCCTTGGCAATTGATCCGCCAATCAGTCCGAGACCGATAAAACCGATAGTTTTCATAGTGGTTTTTGCATCCTTTCAGGTAACATTATTCGTAACTGTGAAAATACGGAACAGTTACATGATTTCATAATTTACTATTTTAAAGGATATGATGTGAAAAGTCAATTCATACGGCACTTTTATACATAAATAATTTAAAGCGGCAAAGCGAATGCCGTATCATATGAAGGTATCTTTTCTGTCTATCACACGCTGGTTACGAGGATTGCTATAGTCAGTAGCTGTACACTTAAGATAAAGTTCACAGTCGAGATCCGTGAAAATTACTGAAAATATATAAAATGCTCATCAATTTACAAGAAGTTCACAAAAAAAGATGTTAAAATTTCATAAAATACTTGAAAAATATAAAAAAATTTAGTAATATATAGCCATATCGTTGCTGCGGACGTTGCAGGCGGCAATAACATAACAGACAAACAGGGAGGTACGCAACATGGATGTATTTAGAACTGACCGAATTAGAAATGTAGTCCTTTTAGGTCATGGGGGCGCTGGCAAAACTACACTGGCAGAAGCAATGGCTTACTTAGCAGGAATGACTAACCGTCTCGGAAGAGTAGAAGACGGAAATACTGTCAGCGATTATGACAAAGAAGAGATTAAGAGACATTTTTCCATTTCTACCACATTGATCCCGGTACCATGGGATAAGGTAAAGATCAATGTGCTGGATACTCCCGGATATTTCGATTTCGTAGGCGAAGTAGAAGAAGCAGTAAGCGCAGCAGATGCAGCGATCATTGTAGTTTCCGGTAAAGCAGGCGTTCAGGTTGGAACACAGAAGGCATGGAACTTATGTGAGAAATATAAACTTCCGAGAATGATCTTTGTCACAGATATGGACGTAGATGATGTCAGCTACCGTAAAGTAGTAGAACAGCTCACTGAACTCTACGGCAAGAAGATCGCACCGCTTCACTTCCCAATTCGTGAAGACGGCAAATTTGTAGGATATGTAAATGTTGTAAAACAGGCAGGACGTAAGTACATAGATAAAGGTAAGAAAGAGGAATGCCCGATTCCTGAATACCTGGATGAATATCTGGAGAAATATCACGATATCCTTATGGAATCTGTTGCAGAGACCAGCGAGGAATTCATGGACCGTTATTTTGAAGGTGATACATTCTCGGTAACAGAGGTTTCCGCAGCACTTGCAATGAACGTACAGGAAGCATCTATCGTACCTGTATGCATGGGCTCACCGATCAATCTTCGCGGTGTATCCAACTTACTGGATGATATCTGCGGATATTTCCCAAGCCCGGACAAACGCTCCTGCAACGGAATCGCTCAGAAGACAAATGAGATCTTTGAAGCAAACTACGATTTCACGAAAGTGAAATCCGCATATGTGTGGAAAACAATTGCAGACCCGTTCCTTGGCAAATATTCTCTTATTAAAGTATGCTCCGGTGTTATCAAATCCGATGACACTTTATTAAACGTAGAGAAAGGCGAAGAAGAACGTCTGAATAAATTATATGTACTTGAAGGATCCAAACCGATCGAGGTTCCGGAACTTCATGCCGGTGATATTGGTGCAATTGCCAAATTAAACAGCGTACAGACTGGTGACAGCCTTGCGACAAAAGCAAATCCGATTCTTTATCCGAAGGCACTCCTTTCCACACCATATACCTGTAAGAGATTTAAAGCAGTGAAGAAGGGTGATGAGGATAAGATTTCCCAGGCACTTGCGAAGATGATGAGTGAAGACAAGACACTTCGTGTAGTAAATGACAGTGCAAACCGTCAGAGCCTTATCTATGGTATCGGTGATCAGCATCTCGATATCGTTATGAATAAATTAAAAGAACGCTACAAAGTAGATGTTGAGCTGAGCAAACCGAAGGTTCCGTTCCGCGAGACGATCCGTAAGAATGCAGATGTAGAGGGTAAACATAAGAAACAGTCCGGTGGACATGGACAGTATGGACATGTTAAGATGCGTTTCGAGCCATCAGGCGATCTGGAGACACCTTATGAATTTGAACAGGTTGTAGTTGGTGGTGCAGTTCCGAAGAACTACTTCCCGGCAGTTGAGAAAGGTCTTCAGGAATGCGTATTAAAAGGACCTCTGGCTGCATATCCTGTAGTTGGTGTGAAAGCTACCTTATATGATGGATCTTATCATCCGGTAGACTCCTCAGAAATGGCATTCAAGATGGCAACGATTCTTGCATTTAAGAAAGGCTTTATGGATGCATCACCTGTACTCTTAGAGCCAATCGTATCTATGAAAGTAACTGTTCCGGATAAATTTACCGGTGATGTTATGGGCGACCTGAACAAACGTCGTGGCCGTGTTCTTGGTATGACTCCTGATCATCAGGGCAATACCATTATTGAGGCAGATGTTCCACAGCTTGAGATTTATGGATATTCCACAGATCTTCGTTCTATGACAGGTGGAAGCGGAGAATTCTCCTATGAATTTGCACGCTACGAGCAGGCTCCGAACGATATCCAAGCAAAAGAGATTGAAGCAAGAGCAAGCAAAGTGGATAAAGCTGAAGAATAATAAGAGGCTGGCGGTTACCGACAGAGAGGCAGCAGATAAATATATCAGCGCTATGAATTAGATGTAAGTATATAAGAAATAAAGAAGACAGGACATTTGACAGAAATGTGAGATGTCCTGTTTTTACTGTTCACTGGTAGTAACTATAAAATAGGTCCCATTTTTATCGCAAAAACAGCCAATACTGCGAAACGTTACATTGACAAACCGGCGCCATTGAATTAAAATGAATTTTTAGATATAGCAAAATGTTGGAGGAAGTATAGAGATGAAATACTTGTTTAAAAAGATCGAGCCTAAGTGGCAGGCAAAATGGGAAGAAGCCAAAGTCTTCGAAGCCAAAGATAACAGTGACAAACCTAAATTCTATGGTCTGGTAGAGTTCCCATATCCAAGCGGTGCCGGTATGCACGTAGGACATATCAAAGCATATTCCAGTCTGGAGGTTATTTCCAGAAAACGTCGTATGGAAGGCTATAATGTACTTTTCCCGATCGGATTTGATGCATTTGGTCTCCCGACAGAGAACTACGCGGTAAAGACCGGAACACATCCACGTATCATCACAGATGAGAACATCAAGAGATTCTCCAACCAGTTAAAGAAAGTTGGATTTTCCTTTGACTGGAACCGTGTGATCGATACAACAGATGAAGACTACTACAAATGGACACAGTGGATTTTCCTGAAAATGTTCGAAAAAGGTCTTGTATTCAGAGACAGAACACTGGTTAATTACTGCCCGCACTGTAAAGTAGTCCTTTCCAATGAAGACAGCCAGGGCGGTAAATGTGATATCTGCCACAGCGATGTTGTTCAGAAATCCAAAGATGTATGGTATTTAAGGATCACCCAGTATGCAGATAAGCTTCTGGAAGGTCTGAAAGATGTAGATTATCCGGATAATGTAAAACAGCAGCAGATCCACTGGATCGGCAAATCAAAAGGTGCTTTCGTTAACTTCGATGTTGACGGAATCGATGAGAAACTTGAAATCTATACAACCAGACCGGATACCCTGTTTGGTGTAACATTCATGGTAATCGCACCGGAACATCCGATCATTGACAAATATGCAGATAAAATCACAAACATGGATGAGATCACTGCATATCGTAATGAGTGTGCAAAGAAAACAGAGTTTGAGAGAACTCAGCTTGTAAAAGATAAAACAGGTGTGAGAATCCAGGGACTTGAGGGAATCAACCCGGTTAACGGTAAGAAAATCCCGATCTACATTGCTGACTATGTAATGATGGGATATGGTACAGGTGCTATCATGGCAGTACCTGCTCATGACCAGCGTGACTATGATTTCGCGAAGAAATTCGGCATCGACATTATCGAAGTTATCAAAGGCGGAGATATTTCCAAAGAAGCCTATACAGGCGACGGCGAAATGGTAAACTCCGATTTCCTGAACGGATATGCAAAGAAGAAAGATTCTATTGAGCGTATGTTGGAAGAACTGGAGAAAAAAGGAATCGGTAAAGCCGGTGTTCAGTATAAGATGAAAGACTGGGCATTCAACCGCCAGAGATACTGGGGTGAGCCAATCCCGCTTATCCACTGCCCGAACTGCGGTGTTGTGGCAGTTCCGGAGAACGAACTTCCGCTGCGCCTGCCGGATGTAAAGGACTTCGAGCCGGGTGAAGACGGACAGTCCCCACTTGCAAAGATTGATTCTTTCGTAAACTGCACATGCCCGAAATGCGGTGCTGCAGCGAAACGTGAGACAGATACTATGCCTCAGTGGGCAGGATCTTCCTGGTATTTCTTAAGATACACAGATCCGCACAATGCAAATGCACTGGCTGATATGGACAAACTGAAATACTGGATGCCTGTTGACTGGTACAATGGTGGTATGGAGCATGTTACCAGACATATGATCTACTCCAGATTCTGGCATCATTTCCTGTATGATCTTGGCGTAGTAAATACACCGGAACCATACGCAAAACGTTCCATCCAGGGACTGATCCTCGGACCGGACGGAGATAAAATGAGTAAATCCAAGGGCAACGTAGTTGATCCGCTGGATATTGTAGAAGAATACGGTGCAGATACTCTTCGTACCTATGTGCTGTTTATGGGTGACTATGGCGCAGCTACACCGTGGAGCGAGAACTCTGTAAAGGGCTGTAAGAAGTTCCTGGACCGTGTTGCAGGGCTGACAGATATCCTTTCTGAAGAATCCGTATCTGATGAACTGGAGATGAAACTCCACCGTACCATCAAGAAAGTCTCTTCTGATATCGAGAACCTGAAATTCAATACAGCGATCGCCAGCCTGATGACACTCATTAATGAGATCACAGCAGAAGGACACTTAAGCAAAGATGACCTTACCATCTTTATCAAACTGCTTAGCCCGTTCGCACCGCATATCTGCGAAGAAATCTGGGAATTTATCGGAGGTGAAGGCTTACTGGCAGTTTCCGAATGGCCGAAATACGATGAAGGCAAAACAATTGCCAAGACCGTTGAGATCGGTGTACAGGTAAACGGTAAAGTAAGAGGAACAATCGTAATCCCTAACGGATGTGAAAAAGAAAAAGCATTCGAAATCGCCAAAGCAGACGAGAGAATTGCTTCCTTCCTGGAAGGTAAGAACCTTATCAAAGAGATTTATGTACCGAACAAGATCGTAAACTTTGTTGCGAAATAATAGAAACAGTAAAAAGAGGACTGACAGAAATTTTTCTGAACAGTCCTCTTTTGAGTTTGACAGCTATATTAAGAGACCTTTAGACCTTTTCAGGCAACCGCCTGCTGATATGCCGGAATGTCAGTGTAAACACGATTCCCTTCACGATAGAAGAGATTGTAAGCGCCCACCATACACCATTTAATCCCATTCCCGCATGTGTCAGGATCAATGCCAGCGGGATTCGTGAGCCTGTCAGGATCACACTGATCGTACTGGATAATCTGGTGCGTCCAAGTCCTGATAATGCGCCCACTGTCATCAGCTCAATGGACATAAAGACTTCACTGAATCCGATAATGACCAGATAATTGACAGCAGTATCCAGAGCTTCTTTTTCGTGGAAAAATAACCTGGCAATTGGTTCCGGAAGAAAGACAAAAGCTGCAGTGACAAACAGGCCCCAAATTGTGAGAACGCGAAATGACAGACTGTAACCTTTACGGATACGGTCTTTTTTTCGTGCACCGTAGTTTTGGGCAATAAAAGCATTCAGTGCTGAAGCAAAACCATCAGCAGTATTCCAGGATACGGATTCAATCTGTCCGCCAACACGCTGCGTTGCAATAGCGGCAGCACCATAACCAGAAACCATACGGGTCAGAATCATGGAGATGAAACAGTAAATGCTTCCCTGTATAGCTGTGGGAAACCCGATCCTGAAGATGTGCTTATAATATTCTTTTGGAAAAACAGACAGCAGATTCAGATGCTGTAAAACATTGGGCTCCAGTCTGGAATGCCGGATACGCATAACCATCACCACAAAAACCAGAATCTGTGAACTTACTGTCGCAATAGCGGCTCCGGCAACCTCCAGCCTCGGGAAAGGTCCGATGCCAAGGATCAGCAGCGGATCCAGGATCATATTTCCTGCAAGCCCGATAAAGTTTGCAAGCAGGGGAGTGCGGGAATCTCCCTGTGCAGTAGAGAGTCCTGTCAGCGTCAGATTCAGATAAGAAAAAAGGATCAGTCCACAGGTGATCAATGTATAAGATCTGGCAGCAGTATAAGTTTCTGCGTCGGTCAGATTAAAAAATCCCAGCAGAGGCTGTATGAAAATAACACAGACAGCAGCAAACAAAATGCCGGACAGTGCAGTGAGCTGCAGAGAACCGGCAGCATAGGAACGTGCCTGGTCATAATCTTTGCGCCCGCATGCCTGAGCTGTATTTACCTGTCCGCCCATTCTTGACAGGGATGCAAGCCCCTGGGAGAGCCAGACATACATTCCGCCTACTCCCACGCCTGCAACCGCCTTTGCACCAAGCAGTCCGATCCATGCCATATCCATAATACTGTATGCTGTTCCCAGCATGGAAGAAATCATGATAGGCAGAGCCAGCTCTGCCAGAGTTTTCAGGATCGGACCGGAAGTCAGATCCACAGTTTTTGCTTTACTCATTTGTAATAACCCTTCATATACTAATTATTATAATACTTTTGTAGTCCATTTACTGCAGTCCCATACCTGAGAAACCACATCGCGGTAAAACTCTGGTTCATGGCAGATCAGGAGAATGCTTCCCTTATATTCGATCAATGCCTGTTTCAAAGCTTCTTTTGCATCCACATCCAGATGATTGGTAGGCTCGTCCAGAAGCAGAATGTTCGTTTCTTTATTCACCAGCTTACACAGACGCACCTTCGCCTGTTCCCCGCCACTCAGTACACGTACCTGACTTTCAATATGCTTGGTAGTCAGACCGCATTTGGCGAGAGCAGACCGCACCTCATACTGAGTATAAGACGGAAACTCCGCCCAGATCTCATCAATACAGGTAGTCTTGTTATCACCCTTTACTTCCTGCTCAAAATATCCAATCTGAAGATTCTCCCCAAGTTCGCAGGAACCCTTCAGAGACGGGATCAACCCTAGAATACTCTTCAGTAAAGTTGTCTTACCGATACCGTTTGCACCAACCAGCGCAATCTTATTTCCTCTTTCCATAGAGAGAGTAACAGGTCTGGAAAGAGGTTCATTATAACCAATAACCAGATCCTTCGTTTCGAAAATATATTTCCCCGGAGTGCGTCCGTATTTAAAATGAAACTCAGGCTTCGGCTTCTCGGCAGCAAGCTCGATCACATCCATCTTATCCAGCTTCTTCTGTCTGGACATTGCCATATTTCTTGTAGAAACCCTGGCCTTATTTCTTGCGACGAAATCCTTCAGTTCACTGATTTCCTGCTGCTGGCGTCTGTAAGCAGCCTCAAGCTGAGCCTTCTTCACCTCATACACTTCCTGGAAATGGTCATAATCCCCGACATAACGGTTCAGTTCCTGATTCTCCATATGATAAACCAGATTGATAACAGAATTCAGAAACGGAATATCGTGGGAGATAAGGATAAATGCATTCTCATAATCCTGCAGATAACGCTTCAGCCATTCGATATGTTCCTCATCCAGATAGTTGGTAGGCTCGTCCAAAAGCAGGATATCCGGCTTCTCCAGAAGCAGCTTGCCAAGCAGAACTTTTGTTCTCTGACCACCACTCAGGTCTGTAACATCACGTTCCAGTCCGATATCCAGAAGTCCCAGGGCTCTGGCAACTTCCTCCACCTTCGCATCGATCACATAGAAATCATGCATGGTAAGGGTATCCTGAATAGTTCCCAGCTCCTCCATCAGAGTATCCATCTCCTCAGGAGAAGCAGTGCCAAGAGAGTCACAGATCCCATTCATTCTTTCCTCCATCTCAAAGAGATAAGAGAACGCAGACTTCAGCACGTCACGGATGGACATACCCTGAGAAAGGACAGAATGCTGGTCCAGATAGCCGACACGTACATTCTTTGCCCATTCAATCTTACCCTCATCTGGCATCAGCTTTCCGGTTACAATATTAAAGAAAGTAGATTTACCTTCCCCGTTGGCACCAACCAGTCCAATATGCTCGCCCTTTAACAGGCGGAAAGACACATCATTAAAAATCGCCCTGTCTCCGAAACCATGTGTCAGATGTTCAACATTCAAAATACTCATAAAAAGAAATTCTCCTTAATTATTGTTATATAATGTCAGGGTCAAAAGGTATTTCACCCCTGACCTGACATCCACGAATTACTTACTCCGCTGCAAAGCAGCTCCCGTAATTCTTTTAATATTTGTAACTATACAACAGTATGATCAGACTTCCCTGACTCCTTTTAATGACGGCTCAGCCATCAGCGAATAATTTGTATAATAAACCACAAATCCGGGCTTCGCCCCTGCAGGCTTTTTCACCTGCTTCTTCTGGATATAATCAATCTCCACCTTAGGGGCAGTACGTCCTTTGGAATAATAAGCGGCAAGCTGTCCCGCAATCTCAAAGATATGATCCGGCAGTTCGCCGTCCTTAGACTTCACGACCACATGCGAACCGGCCATCTTCTTGGCATGAAACCACCAGTCATTCCCTGTGGCAAACTTAAAGGTAAGCTCATCATTCTGGAAATTATTTTTTCCCACATAAATATCATACCCATCCTCAGTCACATAATGGAACGGCTTAGACTTACTCTGCGCCTTCTGCCCCTTCCTGCGGTCATAATGCTTCTTAATATACCCATACTCCATCAGCTCTTCCTTGATCTGTGCCAGATCACTCTCAGCCAGAGCAATATCCAGAGCATTGGAAACAGACTCCAGATGCTCAATCTCACTTCTCGTATCTGCAATCTGCTCAGTCAGAGCCTCCTCCGTACGCTTCAGCTTTCCATACTTGTCAAAATACTTCTTGGAATTCTCCGCCGGAGTCATAGTAGGATCAAGAGGAATGGTAATCTCCTCATTGGTATAATAATTCAGAGCCTTAAACGACTTACATCCATCCTCCAGCCCATACCCATAAGTATTGATCAGCTCCCCGTAAACCTTATACTTCTCTTTCTTCGCAGTATCCTTCATCTGCTTCTCCTGCAGACTCAGCTTCTTACGGTTACGCTCCAGCGCAGTCTGCACGATCCTCCTCAGATCCGAAGACTTCTGATGGATACGCGTCAGCGTATTCTTCGTCGCATAATAAGTCTCCAGCATCTGTGAAACACTGTCAAACTCCACAGAATGATACTCCGGTCCATACTGCTGGAACGCAAACACACCATACTCCACAGGTTCTTCCCCCCGGTAAACAATATTCGGAGAAAAATCCCCCTCCACAACCTGATCCATCAGCCTGCGGAACGTATGATACAAATGCACCCTCGCCGCCTCATCCAGAGACTGCGCTGCATCACTCCCGTCGATCGAAGCCCTGAAACAGATCTCCTCCGCAACAACCGGACTGATTCCAGTAAGAGAAGAGTAAACAGCCCTGGAAACATTACATGGCTTCCTGCACACAACATCACAGAACTCCTCCTCACTCACAGTCAGCGGATCCAGCTTATCCTGCGTCTTCGGAATAAAATACTCCCTTCCCGGAAGCACCTCACGCACAGAACTCATATGAGAAGAAACATGCTTGATACTATCCAGGATCATTCCCTTATCATCACAGAAAATAATATTACTGTGCTTGCCCATCAGCTCCATGATAAGAACCTTCTTACAGGGATCCCCCAGCTCATTCAGATGCTCCAGCTCAAACATCACCACACGCTCCATCCCCGGCTGCCTGATATCCGAAACCCTCGCACTTCCAATATGCTTACGCAGCAGCATACAGAAATTAGGCGCAGTCATAGGACTGGGCTTATTCTTGGAAGTAAAATAAATCAGCGGAAGAGAAGCACTGGCCGAAAGCAGCAGCCTGCACTGCCCATTCGCCCCCTTCCCCGTAATCAAAAGCTCATCCGCCTCCGGCTGAGCAATCTTATTAAACCGTCCTCCATCCAAATTCAAATGCAGCTCCTTCACCATAGCCGCAATCGTAATCCCATCAAAAGCCATATAAAAACACTCCTTTTTAAATAATACTCACAATAATCAAAATCTCAATCCCCAATATGACTGATAACAATTTTATAATTGACAGGTAATACATAAAATCTAAACATCACCTACGTCAGAAAGGCAAAGCCCTTTCTGACAAACAAACTATAATAAGCTTTTCTGAAAGCCGTTCAATTTAAAGGATATACCATATACCTCCAACAGCCAGCTACCAGCAGGAGAAAATAAATAGTTCCGGGCGCATTTGCAGGGGTTGTAGTAACTCTTAGGCTTCGGGAATCTGCGTTATGAAAAAAACAGCAACCTGTCTGAGCGAAGCGAGTTTTGCTGTTTTTTTCATGCCTTTAGCAGATTTCCGAAGCCTTAGAGTTGACTAAACCCCGAAACCGCGCCCGGAACTATTTATTTTCTCCTGCGTCCCACCTGCGTCCCACCTGCGGCGTCCCTTCTGCTAGTATACCACACATTTCCTACCGCCATCAACGAAAAAATGTTTGACTCCCATTCTATAATGAACTATAATAAATCTGTATGTAAACCAGAACAGGCACACATACCCCGACACTAATAGACAGACAAAGAGAGAAAAACTATGATAAAAAGCATGACAGGTTTCGGCCGGGCAGAAGTCGTGACCAAAGAAAGAAAAATAACAATCGAACTAAAATCTGTCAACCACAGATACCTGGACCTCAGCATCAAAATGCCCAGAAAACTCAACTTCCTGGAAGGCGCAGTCAGAAACCTGATGAAAACCTACATCCAGAGAGGCAAAGTTGATGTATACATCACATACGAAGACTACACCCTGGACAACGGAGCTCTCAAATACAACAGAGAACTCGCATCCGAATACATCACCTGTCTTAAACAGATGCAGCAGGACTTTGACCTTGACTACGATATCAAAGTCAGCACCCTGTCACGCTATCCGGAGGTACTTGTCATGGAAGAACAGTCTGTTGATGAGGAAGCACTCTGGGAATCTCTGGAACCGCCCCTTCGCGAGGCATGTGAGAAATTTGTCCAGACAAGGATACTGGAAGGCAGAAATCTTGAGAAAGACCTTATCGGAAAACTGGACAGCCTTGAAGAAAAAGTATTACGTGTAGAAGCCCGCTCTCCGGAAGTAGTCAATGCCTACAGGACCAAACTGGAAGCAAAAGTTTCCGAGCTGCTGGAAGACACACAGATCGACGACAACCGCATCGCAGCAGAAGTCATCCTGTTTTCAGACAAAATCTGCAATGATGAGGAAACCGTCCGCCTTCACAGCCACATCAGGAACATGAAAAAGATGCTTACAACAGAGAAAGAAGGCATCGGACGCAAACTGGACTTCATGGCACAGGAAATGAACAGAGAAGCAAACACGATTTTATCCAAATCAAGTGATCTGGAGATTTCCAACATTGCCATTGATCTGAAAACAGAGATCGAGAAAGTCAGAGAACAGATCCAGAACGTAGAATAGAGGAAGAAAACGTGGCAAGACTTATTAATATCGGTTTTGGAAATGTAGTCAATTCACAGAAAATCGTGGCAGTGGTAAGCCCGGATGCGGCACCTGTAAAAAGAATGGTGCAGAGCATAAAGGGAACCCGGTCACTGATTGATGCAACTCAGGGGCGAAAGACAAAAGCAGTGATCGTCACAAGCGACGATTATCTGGTGCTCAGCGCACTTCAGCCTGAGACCATTGCCCGGAGATTTGCAGAAATATATGAAAACGAGGATAAGGGAGAGACCCATGAATAAAGGAATTTTAGTAGTGGTTTCCGGATTTTCCGGTGCAGGAAAAGGCACAGTAATGAAACGCCTCATGGAGAAATATGATGGTTATGCATTATCTGTCTCCGCAACAACCAGAAAACCCCGTCCCGGTGAAGAGGACGGCAGAGAATATTTCTTCCGTACAAGGGATGAATTTGAGAAGCTGATCGAAGAGGATGCATTGCTTGAATATGCCCAGTATGTGGAAAATTATTACGGCACTCCACGCTCTTATGTCGAAGAGCAGCTTCAGGCAGGCAGAAATGTAATCCTTGAGATCGAAATCCAGGGCGCAATGAAGATCAAAGAGAAAATACCGGAAGCACTTCTGGTGTTTGTAACTCCGCCGACTGTGGAGGAACTGGAACGCCGTCTCACAGGCAGAGGAACAGAAACCGCACAGGTGATCGCAGACAGACTTGCAAGAGCCGGTGAAGAGGCAGAAGGTATGGGACAATATGACTATATTCTTGTCAACGATACTGTAGAGGAATGCGTAGACCATCTTCATCAGATTATTGTGAGTGAACATTCCAGAGTATCCAGAAATGCAGAATTTATCGCAGATATCCAGAAACAGACAAAAGCATTTCAGAAATGATAAACATGCGGCCCAGACCGCTTAAAAGAAAGGAGAAAATACATGATACATCCGTCTTATACAGAATTAATCGAAGCAATCAATACAAACAGTGAGGACGACGATACAACAATGTCCCTTAACAGCCGTTATTCCCTTGTACTTGCTGCAAGTAAACGTGCACGCCAGATCATTGCAGGTTCCAAACCAATGGTAGAGGGTGCGGAAGGCAAGAAACCTCTCTCAGTTGCGATCGACGAGCTCTACAAAGGAAAAGTAAAGATCCTTGCTCCGGAAGAAGAGGATGAAGAAGGAACAGAACAGACAGCTGAGGCACAGACAGAAGAATCAGCACAGGCTTCTGAAATCACAGAGACTGCTGAAACAGCAGAAGAAACAACTGCAGAAACAACTGAAGAGTAAGAACTGATGGTAACACAATAGATAAACAAAAGGATGTGTCTGAGAATTACAGAGGTATATTTTCAGGCACATTCTTATAGGAGAATTTATGAAATTATTATTCGTATCATTAGGCTGTGACAAGAACCTTGTAGATTCCGAAGAAATGCTTGGACTTCTTACAGGTAACGGGTTCGAGATCGTAGATGATGAAACTGAAGCAGAGGCCATTGTGGTGAACACCTGCTGCTTTATCAATGACGCAAAGGAAGAGAGCGTCAACACCATCCTTGAGATGGCAGAATACAAGAAAACCGGGAGCTGTAAAGTCCTGGTTGTCACAGGATGTATGGCACAGCGTTATAAGAACGAGATCATTGAGGAAGTACCGGAAGTAGATGCAGTACTTGGCACAACTTCCTACGGAGACATCCTTAAGGCAATCCGTGAAGCAATGGAAGGAAAACATTTCCAGGAATTTAAAGATATTGATTATCTTCCGGAAAAGCTTGGCAAACGTGTTCTCACAACAGGCGGACATTTCGGATACCTCAAGATAGCAGAAGGCTGTGATAAACACTGCACCTACTGTATCATCCCGAAACTTCGCGGTAAATTCCGAAGCGTTCCGATGGAACGTCTGGTAACACAGGCAAAGGAGATGGCAGAGGAAGGCGTAAAAGAGCTGATCCTTGTCGCACAGGAGACAACCGTATATGGAACTGATATATATGGAAAGAAATCTCTTCATATCCTCCTGAAAGAGTTATGCAAGATCAAAGGAATCCGCTGGATCCGCGTGCTTTACTGCTATCCGGAGGAAATTTATGATGAACTGATCCAGACCATGAAAGAGGAGAAGAAGATCTGCCATTATCTGGATCTCCCAATCCAGCATGCAAGCGATGCAATCTTAAAGAAAATGGGAAGAAGAACTTCCAAGCAGCAGCTGATGGAGATTGTAAATAAGCTTCGTCGGGAGATTCCTGACATCGTGCTCCGTACCACTCTGATCTCCGGATTCCCCGGGGAAACACAGGAAGACCACGAAGAGCTGATGAGCTTTGTGGATGAGATGGAATTTGACCGTCTGGGAGTATTTACTTACTCACCGGAAGAAGATACACCTGCAGCAACGATGCCTGATCAGGTTGCGGAAGAAGTCAAAGAGGCCAGACGTGACGAGATCATGGAGCTTCAGCAGGAGATTTCCTATGATAAGGGAACTGACCGTATCGGACAGGAACTTCTCGTGATGATCGAGGGAAAAGTTGCAGATGAGAGCGCATACATTGGCAGAACTTACGGAGATGCACCAAAGGTCGACGGTTATATTTTTGTGCAGACAGGAGAACTCCTGATGACAGGAGATTTTGCAAAGGTACGTGTGACCGGTGCACTGGAATATGATTTGATAGGAGAGTTGGCAGATGAATACACCGAATAAACTTACAGTAGCCAGAATGATCCTGGTTCCGTTTCTTGTACTGTTTATGCTTACAGACTTGGGCGGTGAGGCAAACCGCTATATAGCACTTGCTATTTTTGTTGTTGCAAGTGTGACCGACTGGTTTGACGGAAAGCTTGCCAGAAAATACAATCTGGTGACAAACTTTGGAAAATTCATGGATCCTCTTGCAGACAAGCTGCTTGTGTGTTCTGCAATGATCTGCTTTATTGAACTGGAAAAACTTCCGGCATGGTTTGTTATCATTATTATAGGAAGAGAATTTATTATCAGCGGATTCCGTCTGATCGCAGCCGAGAACGGTGTTGTGATCGCGGCAAACTACTGGGGCAAATTCAAGACGGTTTCCCAGATGATCATGATCATTTTACTGCTGATCGATCTGGGCGGAGTGTTTGATATTCTGGAACAGATATTTATCTGGCTTTCTCTGGCACTTACCGTTATTTCCCTGATCACATATATCTGGCAGAACAGGAGTGTTCTGTCCATGCAGGATTAGAAAGAAGGCTTTAAATATGGCTTCAGAAAAGGAATCATCAGAAGAATCAGCATTAGAAGAAACAGTTGTAGGACTCCTGAAAAAAAAGAAAATGACACTGTCTCTTGCCGAGTCCTGTACAGGCGGTGCGGTAGCAGCGGACATCGTAAATGTGCCGGGAGCTTCTGAGGTATTTATGTGCGGCTATGTCACATATACAACCGCGCCAAAAGAAAATGTCTTGGAGTAAAGAAGAGCACACTGAAGAAAGAAGGTGCTGTCTCAGCCAAATGTGCCGGACAGATGGCAAAAGGCGGTGCGAAAGCAGCCAAAACCGATGTCTGTCTCTCTGTGACAGGACTTGCAGGTCCGGGCGGTGGAACAGAGGAAACACCGGTGGGAACTGTATTTATGGGATGTTACTGTGCAGGAAAGACAACTGTGAGGGAATTTCACTTTGAGGGCGACAGAAAAAGTATCAGAGACCAGGCAGTTGAACAGGCACTGACATTTATCTGCGACAGGCTGCGCAAATATGACAGATAATAATTGGTGACAAGTTACATTACTGAACATAAGAGTACATTTCGGAAAGTTGATGAAATGTACTCTTTTTGTTATCATGGCAATTCATATTAACCGAATCAGGTAAGTTTTCTGCGGAGTCTGCGAAAAGCAATAAGCAGTGAGTGGGGACTTGGTCACCGCATCATTTTCATAAGGTTCACTACTTTATCAAGTTTTTGTGCCTCTGCGGGAGATTTTCCCATCTTCAGCACTTCAATGATCGCAGAAATCTCATCAGCATTAAATTTCAGACCACCTTTTTTTCCCTGAGCAGCTGCGCTCATCAGGAAAGGCAGCATCTCATTTGCACCCTTTGAACTTCCCTGGGAAGCCAGATTCTGAAGCATATCAAGCTTGGAACGGTCCATACCTGCAAGCTTCGGGTTGTTGCGCCAGTCATCATTCATGGGAATCCTCCTTCTCACCATCTGCAGGCTGATTCATGAGCTGCAGCATCTGAACCATAGCCATCATATTTACCATCTGATTTAATTTATCCCTGCTGGGACCATAACAGAAGCTGCGGATATCATTGACGATATCCACCGGATTCTGGGCCGGCATGCTCATGGCACACAGATCGCTGCCGGAACTTCTTTTGCTGAAAACAGAAACCGTATTGATAAATTCAACCGCTTTTTCATAGACTGAGAAAATCTGCTGTCCTTTTGGTGGAAGATAAGGAATGGCGGCTTTTATCATCTGTCCGCGGTCAGAACTGACCATCTGATCCAGTAAAGTCTGTGAAATCTGCTCTTCATTCATAATATCTGCTTCCATTTTATGTTTTTTATTAACAGAATATGACGGGGAGAAGGATTCTGACATATAATAAAGTAGAATTTAAGTAACTGTGAGACTGCTTTACTGCACGTTGCCTCAAATTTTATGGAATTGCTGCAGGTATCATGCGTTTGCAGTTGCAAAAAAATGGAGAATCAGATATGGGATCAGAGTCAGAAGAAAAGAAAGAAATGCTTATTATAAATGGAAATGCTTTTTATGAGATAGATCTGGAGTGTGTGAAAAAGAAAAAACAATGTGTTCAGACAGTGTACCCGGAAAAGAAAACAGACAGGATCAATTCCCGGAATATGAAAGATAAGGATAATATCAGGCAGCATGAATAATAAGGACGAAATTATAATCCTGTAAAATATAAAGAGGCAGAGGGAAAGATCCCCCTGCCAACAGAAAATGATTGTCAGCA
>ENA-OPVK01001081-OPVK01001081.1-human-gut-metagenome-genome-assembly--contig:-NODE-1081-length-17435-cov-2.714672_pt1 | contig 17435 bp, 11 predicted proteins | sample MGYA00241495_ERZ501982 | MGnify/ENA primary metagenome ERZ501982 (study PRJEB25962, sample SAMEA2042002) | human gut metagenome | biome: human gut; feature: human-associated habitat; material: faeces...
GATTTACACTCGGATATTTCTGATTAGTTTTGGTTGTTCTATGGTTATAAATACAAAGATGATATATGCACTCAAATTATTTACGATAGCTAATACACCTTGAAATATAACGATGTAAGGCAATAAGTGAACAAATATACATAGAAAGACCTTTATATCCAACTTTGCCTTAAAATAATTTACCACATGAAATTCATCAAAGTATATACAATTTAAGTAGCCAAGAAAACTCTCAAATGGTCCATTTTCATTTTCCTTTTTAGACAAATAGGACATATTATCATATCTAAATATGATCAATGCCATCACTATTATCAAAATTACATTACTCAACATCATTGCCACCCAATTACCATTAAATATACAAACAATAGGAGACACTTCTGTTGTTAATGCATTTCCTTCCAATAAATACGTTAAATACAAATCTATAATTCTTATAAGAACTATAGAAATGATACATACATATTTCATATATAATTATTCTCCTTTCTATTCATATCATTGTCTTATAATGCTATTTATCATCCTAAGTAGATGTTGAAATTTAGTTTATACCATAATAGTATTTTAATCATTTACTTACAATATCATCTAAAATTATAGAAAGTCTCCTCTCTATAAAGAGGAGAACCTTCCATTACACTTAGCAAAGTAAAAATAGGCTTATATTATAACCTATAATTACCAAACGACATACGAAGCAACTATTTACATTTTTCCACCAGTATGGGGATTTGACCCCTGAGACAGAGCACAGCATGTACCAACAATATACAATACGGCCGTAGCTATAGCACAAGCTGCTAAGAAACCGATTCCACCAGATACTTCTTGCATTTCCGCAACAGTCATTTCTTGCATCAATTCACTTTTCATACATAAAAAATTTAATGAATAATCTTTGTTACCTATCACATAGCAAATAAAATGTCGACTTCTATTTGTAATGACAAAGATATAGGGGAATGATGAAATAAAATTGCACAGATTGTTTTTCTTTTAAGCTCCATATTCTTTTAACCTAAAACTAACACAACTCTAACATAGTCTTTCTTTCATAAGCCATATTTTTGCAGAAGTAAAAAAACAAATATTGATATTATACATACAAACAATATAATGAAAAAAGGAATCAAAATCAAGCAACACGACATTACTGACTGTGGAGCAGCCTGCCTTGCTTCAGTATGCGCCTACTACGGGCTGCAATTTCCCGTGGCACGCATCCGTCAATACGCCTTCACCGACCAGAAGGGAACCAATGTGCTGGGAATGATAGAAGCAGCAGCCAAGCTGGGGCTGTCTGCCAAAGGTGTGCGCGCCGAGTTCGATGCATTGAAGGTGGTGCCCAAGCCCGCCATTGCCCATGTCATAGTGAAAAGGGAGCTGCAACACTTCATCGTAATCTACAAGGTGACGGACACACAGATTGTCTACATGGATCCCGGTGACGGGCAGATGCACAAAACGTGCCTTGAGGACTTTCTGATAGAGTGGACGGGAGTACTCATCCTGATGGAACCGGAAGAGACCTTTAAAACCGGAAACGAGAAGACCGGCATGACGAAGAAATTCCTCTCGCTGATGGCACCGCATAAAAGCGTAATGCTACAAGCCGTCTTCGGGGCACTTATCTACAGTATCCTGGGACTGTCCACTTCCATCTATGTCGGGAAGATTACCGACCATGTGCTGGTAGACAGAAACTTGAACCTGCTCAACCTGATGGGTGTCATCATGCTCGTCCTGCTGCTGCTGCGCACTTTCATAGGTGCCATGAAAAGCATTCTTGCCTTGAAAACCGGGCAAAGGATTGACGCGTCGCTGATACTGGGCTATTACAAGCATCTGCTGACACTGCCCCAACAATTCTTCGATACCATGCGGGTGGGAGAAATAATCTCGCGTGTGAACGATGCCGTAAAAATCCGTAACTTCATCAACAACGTATCGCTCGACCTGCTGGTCAACATGATGATACTGCTGTTTTCCGTATGCCTCATGTTTGTCTATTCATGGAAACTGGCACTGATAACCTTGCTGTCCGCTCCTCTATTTCTGGTGATATTCTACAGCTTCAACAAGCTGAACCGCAAATACCAGCGCCACATCATGGAGAGCAGCGCCGACCTGGAAGCCCAACTGGTAGAATCCCTCAACTCCATCTCTACCATCAAACGCTTCGGCATTGAGGAATATGCCAACCTGAAAACGGAAACGCGCTTCGTACATCTGCTGAAAAACACTTTCCGCAGTACCTATGGTTCCATCATGGCGCAAGGAGGCATACAATTCGTATCTACCGGAATTACAATTGCCATCCTATGGCTGGGTAGCATGTTGGTCATCGACCAGGAACTTACACCGGGCACACTGATGGTATTCTACTCGCTGGTAGGATATGTCATATCGCCCATCGGTTCCTTGATTTCTTCCAACCAGACCATACAAGATGCACTGATTGCCGCCGACCGCCTCTTCCAAATCATGGACCTGGAACGCGAACAAGACAATGAACAGAAAATAGAACTGACTGAAGATATGGTAGGAGACATCAGCTTCGAAGATGTCTGTTTCAGGTATGGCTCGCGCAAGGAAATCTTCTCTGCACTGAACCTGACGATAGAGAAGGGAAAGATGACTGCCATCGTGGGTGAAAGCGGTTCCGGAAAAACCACCTTGATGTCACTGCTGCAACATATCTACCCCATTCAAGGAGGACATATCCGCATCGGCAAACATGACATCGCCGAAATAGACAACCGGAGCCTGCGCCAACGCATCGGCACCGTGCCCCAGCACATCGAGCTTTTCTCCGGCACCATCGCCGAAAACATTGCCGTAGGCGAACTGCATCCCAAGATGGTACGGATAAAGGCTTTGATGGAAATGCTCGGCCTGGAGGAATTCATCGAACGCCAGCCCAAAGGATACAAAACCCCAATAGGCGAGCATGGCGTGAACCTCTCGGGCGGCGAACGGCAACGGATTGCCATAGCACGCGCCTTGTATAAGAATCCGGAAATTATTATTCTGGACGAAGCCACTTCTTCGCTAGACAACATTGCCGAAAATCAGGTGAAAATAGTGATGGAGGTGATGAAGGATGCAGGCAAGACAGTTATCGTCATTGCCCATAGACTAAGTACCGTGAAGCATGCCGACCGGATTATTGTGCTGCACAATGGTGAAGTGAAAGAGGAAGGGACACACGAGGAACTTTCGCAGAAAGACGGTTTATACCGCAAACTGTGGAAAGAACAGTTCGAAGTCCTTAAATGACAAGAACCCGAAAAGCTCCCGGACTGCAAATCCGGGAGGGCGAAGCTGCCTTGCCCGCTGTAGCCGAAAAGTATTTTCCTGCCTACGGAAAGTGAGCCTCGCCCCTACGGAAATATGGAATAGAGATTTCATTTCTACAAACAAAGCCTTTATTCTTAGGAATAGAACTTCTATTCTTAGGAACAAAGGCTTTATTCTAAGATTTCTTAGGCACGAAAGGAGCTTTGCATCACATGGAAAGGGAGTTTCTATAGAATCGCAGCCAATTCCAGTACCTCTTCAGGCAAATGCCCGCTGCGTATGCGCCATTCCTGGGGATAAAGATTATTGGCACGGTTACCTATATTCTTGACAAATCCCAAAGGAATCTGTTTGTAGGTGAGCAGAACAATGCCGCGCGGAGCAGTCTCCGAAAGGACAACAGCCTCCTTGCGCAGATAGCTGATGGCCTGCTCGCGGCCTATCTCTTCATGGGCAAAGGCATCCGGATTCAATGCTATACTCATGGCGAGCCCATGAGCAGGCATCCAGTCTTTTCCTTTCAACTCGGCAACATCCACCCCAGCCTGCACGATACGGAGTGACGAACGCAAAGCCGACAGTTCGGAGAGATACGCTTTAGGGAAAGCGCTGACGTTGTTGCCATTGACGATAAATTCATAATTGTCCGGAGCCGCAAGCCACTCATGCAGTGCCGAAAGCTGTTCTTTGGAAACACCCGGAGTTTTCGCTCCTTTTCCTTGGGGTTTCTTTCCTTTTTCCCGGGATTTCACCTGCCCGGCCCAGGTATTCCCGTCGCTCACGCCCGGTTTGCGGAGAACAGCCAAAAAGAATCCTTCCCCCTTCGTCCGATGGGGCAGGAAACGATAGGCGGGAAAGTCCTCTCCCGACAATAGATTACCCGTAATATTCCAGTCAGCAGAAATTTCCAACGGCAATACTTCCGCCCCGAATTCATCCCGTATCCAACGGATGTTCTCTTCGTTTTCCTTTGTATTATAGGTACAAGTACTGTAGATGAGAATGCCTCCGGGCTTCAAGCAAGGCCAAATATCCGTAATGATGCGACGCTGGCGCTGCCAGCAGATTTCCACATTCTCTCCACTCCACTCACTTACCGCAACGGGGTCTTTACGGAACATCCCCTCACCGGAACAAGGGACATCTGTCAATATGACATCGAAGAAGTCCGTCAAGGAAGAAAAATCCGCCGGGTCATTATTAGTGACCACCACACCGGGATGCCCCCACTTCGTAAGATTCTCCGCCAATACCTGCGAGCGGTTGCGGATTACCTCATTGGCCACCAACAGACTGCCTGCAGGCAACACGCTGCGGGCATGCGTGGATTTCCCGCCGGGAGCCGCACAGAGGTCGAGCATCACCACCGGTCCTTCGCCCACATACCGCCTCAAAGCCTGCTCCACAAACATGGACGAAGCCTCCTGCACATAGTAGCAGCCTGCATGAAACAGCGGGTCGAAAGTGAATGTCAGCCGCTTGTCCAGATAGTATCCGGCAGCAGACCAGGGAACATGCTCCAAAGAGGAACGAAAAAGACTGAATGAAGATTCCGGTAATTTATCTTCATTCAGTCGGATACTGACCGGCTGCTCCCCTTCCAGGGCGGCAGCCAGCTTTTCATATTCTTCCACACCCAAGAGGGCGCGCGTATAATCGGTGAAAGATGAGGGTAACTCCATGCTTTGAACTGTTTTATGGCAGCAAAGATAGTGCAAAATACGTTTCACCAGTCTACGGGGCTAAACAAAAAGCACGGTTCAATACTCTTTTTAAAAACTGAGTTTCACCCCTGCAAAATAGGAACGCGGTGCACCGGGTCCGTAGATATAACCGGAGTCACGGCTTGCCCCCTTGTCAAAATCTTTTTGATAGGAATTGAATATATTCTGTACACCGGCATTGAGCTGTAAACAGAACCCTTGGAAATCAACATCATAAGTCATCTTGGCCCCAAATTCAAAGAAGTCCGGACTCTTTACCAATACGTCTGCCTCACCGTTCACCTCCGAAAGCAGATGGGGAACGTACATTCGCCCGGTATAATTGCCATTCAAGGCTATTGAGAAGGCTTTAACCGGTGTACAAGTGGCTGTAAAGTAGCCGTAAACGTCGGGGGTGCGCAATATCTTGTTGCTGCTACGCTCCTTCTCCGACAAATGCTCCTCATCCGCACTCCATTCTTCGGGAGAGTCGTAGATGCTGCGTTGAAGCGTCAGCCCTGCCTGCAACTGAACCTTATACTTATAGGCAATCTTTCCTTCCAATGTGCCGCCATACACTTTAGCTCCCGAACCATTGATGCGGGTCTGTATCAGATAAGCGCTACCGTCCGGGTCTTTCACCGGAGGCGTCAGGACAAACGGGTCTGAAAGTTTCGTGTAGAAGCCTTCCACCAATAGGTTTGCCTGGAAATCTCCGAAATAGTGGTACCAATCTACCGAAGCATTCAAACTGCGCGAACGCTCTTCCTTCAATCCTTTGGCACGGACAATGGATACCAGTTCACCTCCCACATTACTAATATGCAAATCCTCATCGAATGCCTGCGGAGCGCGAAAGCCTTCGGCGTAGCTGAAACGGATATTCACATCCTGGGTAGGATTATAACGGATATTGGCACGGGGGCTGAAAACAGCCTTGTCCATGATGCTGTTTTTATCCACGCGCCCACCGATGAGGAAACTCCACTGCTCGTTCTTCCACTCATTCTGTGCGTAGGCGCTTGCTATGTTCACCACTTGGTGCAATGGGTCGGGGGTATATTTCTCAATCAGTTGTTGCAAGCGGTCGCCCGTTGCGGCAGGGTCTTCGACCAAGGCAGCATCGCGGTACTTCTGTGCATCCGTCGCCTTGTCGTGCAGCTTGTCATGATTGAACTCAATGCCTCCGGTCAAGTCGGCAGGCATGAACAAGCACTTGTCAAAATGATAAATATACTGGGCACCCAGCACACCGGTAAAGTCCGTAGTCATCCCATAAGCGCTGTAATAACTATCGCGCACGATATGCTGAGCCGAAGCATATACATTAACCCGATGTTTTTCATCGGGAGTAAACAGGCTATAATTCAAACCTCCTCCGTCGATAGAATGATTCAACTGCTCCGCTATATCGGCTTCGTGCGGCGGACGGTTCAGGCGATCGCCACCTCGTCGATATTCACTGATATGATGATATTCAAACGTTAGTTTGGAATAATTGCTGGTTCTCAAATAAGAGCGAAAGCCCAATGTCTGAGCCTTTAATTCGGGCAACTCTGTGAACCCGTCGTTATCGTGGTCGTAACCGCTTCGCTGACGATTCTGCCCGAAAATGTAAATACCGGCTTTATTATTGTCGGTTACGAGCGAAGCATTCAGCGAAGTGCTATTGTCGAAGTCGCCGCTTCCACCAATAGAAGTGATACTGTGCGCTATCGAACCGCTATTACGCAACGGTTCCTTCGTAATAATATTGATTGTCCCCGCTATTGCCGAAGCTCCGAATAATGCAGAACCTCCTCCCCGCATCACTTCCACTCGCTCTATCATATTGGCCGGAATCTGTTCCAACCCATATACACCCGACAATGCGCTGAATATGGGACGAGAATCCATCAATATCTGTGTATACGGACCGTCGAGCCCATTTATACGGACTTGTTGAAAACCGCAGTTTTGACAATCGTTCTCGACCCTGACACCCGGCTGAAAATTAAGGCCTTGTGCCAAAGAGTTGGAGTTGGTATTTTCAAACGTCTTTATATTCAAAACATTGACCAAAGTCGGCGCTAATTGACGTGTGGTTTCACTACGATTGGCAGAAACGACAACCCCGTCTAAAACAACGGCATCCTCTTCGATTTCAAAATCGATTTCCAAAGTCGTCCCCCTCCTCAGCGAAACCTTACGACGCTCTGTCTTATATCCTACGGAAGAGGTTTCGAGAAAGAAATCTCCCTCCGGCAAATTTTTCAAAAAATAGTGACCCGATGCATCGGTCATTACACCGATAGTCGTACCTTTCAAAACAACTGAAATATACGGTAAATGTTCTCGTGTGTTCTTATCCAATACATGGCCGACAATATTGATGTCCAAAGATTTCGATACGGCAGTTTCGGCACATAACTGCCCGGCACACCACAGGCATACCCATAATAATATATAATTCTTCATTTTTCGATTCTAAATAATAAAATACAATCTGTTGTCCCTACCTTGAAATAAGATAAGGACAACAACTCTTTTCTCCTAAATATATCATATTACAGAACCGAAACGGGCGGAGCTCGCAAACCATGAGCGCCCCATTTCTCGGAAATGAGACAGAAATATCTGGACGGGAAAAACAACCGACTGCAATAAGAAAACAAAATCACCGATACAAAAGCCCACATCGACGGATTCTCCGTCTCGATACTGGACAACATGTGTATCAACTGAAACTCAGCCGTTGTATGTCCGTGTTCCGTTCCCGGTTTATACGGGTGAGAATGGACAATCGTCACTCCATTGACTACATGCGAGTGTGTGAACAGCGAAATGCAGCCTATGTACGAAATGAATAGTACAGGCAGAAAATATCTCGCTATTTTATGGAGCAACTGTTTCAAAGGTATTTCTATTAAAAATACAAATTTAAGATTTTTTTATCGATTCCGCAAAAATTACAAAACAAACACCGTCATCATTTATTTCAAAACTACGATAATTCCCAATCAAGCCTTTCTTCGCATGGCTACTATTCGGTCAAAGCGTTTCTGAGAAGGAGTCCCGACAACAAGTTCTTTCGGTTCAAATTTTTTATCGAACTCAATAGCCTGAGATTCATCTATATTATATACAGGATTTTCAATATAACGTCCTCTTGCATCGGATAATGCGTTTTCATATAACTCGCACACATGCAACGCATCGGCATACATGTCGTCTGCTGTCCGTATTCCTAAGGTCTCGGCAGGCACAAATCCCCTTCGCAAATAGTAGTCGGGATCCCCACATAATAAGATTGCACGAAAGCCCATACATTTGGCTAAATTTCGAGTATGGTCGATCAATCTTTTCCCGATACCCATGTTCTGATATTCCGGCAACACCGAAATAGGCCCCAAAGATAAAACCTCGTATTCTTTTCCGGTATCGGCTTGAATGACCGATTTCAAAAAGACTATATTCCCAACGATCTTATCATCGAATACGGCAACAAAATCCAGCTGCGGTACAAACGCCCGACTATACCGCATGATATGAATCAAATAATGTTCGTAACACCCGGGAGAATAACGATTCCAAAAAGCCTCCCGAACTACATTTTCTGTTTCGGGATAGTCCGAGAAACGTTCATTTCTAAGTTCTATTTCCATACAGACTTCTCTTTCCACTCATTTTTCACAAAAATACAAAATGCTTCATATAAAATAGATTTTATCGTTTACAACGATCGGAATTTATACTCCAATTTACGGTTCGTTCGTCTGATATACCAAATACAAATCAGCAACGAAACAAATGTCGAAATAGGAGGAGCAAATCCCATCAGATGTAATGATGCCGAATCTATCTGCCCGAACAGATAAGATAACGGGACACGAAAAACGAAAGTCGCTATTATACTATGAATCATAGGGAATAACGAATTTCCCTGCCCACTGAAATAAGAATTGATACAAAACACGAAACTGACGATAATACAGTCGATACTATATCCACGCAAGTATTCGGAAGCCATCGCAATTACAGCCGGATCCTTTGTAAAGATCCCGGTTAGCGTATCGGGCAAAAACTGAGAATAAACGCAGACCGATACCCCGAATATCAATGCCAAACCAATTCCCGAATAAAGGCAGCGTTTCATTCGCAACAACAATCCCGCCCCATAATTCTGAGCCGTCATCGTAGCTACTGCCGACGATATGGCCATCGGGGGCAACATGGCAAATACGATAATTTTCTCGACGACTCCCAATGCTGCCGAAGCAATAACACCCATTTGATTGACAATAACGGTTATCAATAAAAATGATACATTCACCAAAGCATCCTGTAAAGCGATAGGCGCTCCTAATACAAAAATCCGGCGAGAAAGAAATAGGACTTAATCGAATATCCCGACGGGAAAAAGAGAAATGAAATCCTCGTTTATGGAGGAACCAGAGTGCCGTTAAAAAACTAATGCCTTGTGAAGATACCGTGGCAATCGCTGCTCCTGCCGCTCTCAAATGACAAAAACCGACAAGAACGACATCAAGCACGATATTGATAACACAAGCCAAAGCGACAAAATAAAGCGGAGTTTTCGAATCGCCCAATCCTCGAAGAATCCCGCATACAACGTTATATCCCATGATAAACGGAATGCCTATCGAACAAATCAGTAAATAATGTTTTGCATCACGCATGGCCTCGACCGGCGTGTGCATGAGAACGGCAATATAATTATGAGAAACAACCATAATCAACGTCAAGAACAAACCGACCGAAGCAAATAGGCAAATGGACGTACCGATAGAAGTCGCGACATCGCAATAATTTTTCGCACCCGTTGCCATAGCTATAACGACCGTAGTACCAGTGGTCAGTCCTAAAATAATCCCTGTAATCGTCTGCATAACCTGACTGCCAATGGCAACGGCAGCAACACTGGCGGCATCGTCGAACCACCCTACTACAAACAAATCGGCTCCGCCATAAAGAGCTTGAAGCAGATTCGCAATCAAAAAAGGAACGGCAAATTGAAGTAGCGTTTTGAGTACACTCCCTTTCGTCAAATCCAATTCTTTCATAAAACCACTTTTAAGAAAAAGCCGGACAAGAGAATGATTTTCACCATTCATCTTATCCGGCATTACAACTATCATTATAATACCCTCCGATGAGGATTTTCCTTATTTTTCGGGTGCAAAGATGGGTCTAAATTCGCTACGAACCAAATTCTTTTATAAAAATTCCGAATCGTCTTTTATTTTCCCACGGCTTCGGGAAGTGCGACGAATGTATATCCTTCTCTCTGCAATACACGAATAAGCCGTTCGAGATAGCGCTCATAAAACTTATCGGTACGTTTGTCATCGGTTCCTAAATGAAACAACATAATATGACCATTCAATCCATTGCGTTTTTCGACCTCCATTACCCTATCGTATATAGACTCGCTACTACGATAATTCTTCATATCGGGAGTCGTATAGTCGGCATTGGTCCATGTGCCGGGAGTAAAATTCACAAGCCTTAACCCTAATCCTCTCGCCCAGGCTGAAATCTTCTCATTATAATATTCATAAGGAGGAATGAACAGATTGGATCGCGATACATCTATACCAGATTTGCGCATACGAGCATATACATCTAACATGTCTTGCTCGAACTGTGCTTGACTTACCAAAGTAGAGTCCCGATTTTCCCAAGCACAATATAACAGATGCGCATCGCCGTGAGCCCCTACATAGTGTCCGGCATTGTACAAAGTCTGTATAGCTTCGGGGAAACGCTCATAAAATTCGCCGGTGAAGAAAAATGAACCTTTCACATCGCATTTTCCCAAAACTTCCAAAATACGCCGAGCACCATCGCTCTTATCAGCAGCCGTAAAAACAAGCGAAATTTGTTTCTTCTCGGCATCGGTACGGACGATTCCTCCATAAGCATACTCGTTTCTATCCAATCCGCAAGATTTCATACCCTCCTTTTGCAGAGATGACAGCAAATAACTGAGGCTGGCCGTTCCGTCCATCGTAGGTTCATTCGTAGAGTAATCTTGTATATCGTCATGATATACTATCTCTGATTGAAAACGGGCATAAGGATCTCTTCTCGTCAAACGAACGCCCCTCAAACTATCGAAGATGGACGAATATACGGGGCCATCGACCAATCCACCGACCGTCGTACCAACACCCAAAGCGACTAACGGCGTGTGCGGATCGACGGGATAATCGCCCCATAAAGGTAACTCGGTAATCATACTCGTACCCCACGGATTGCACCCGAATAACCAATCGATCAACGAGGACTCCATCTCCCGATATCGGTTATCACCTGTCAATTCACGATAAAGGCGGCATTGTGTAGCCATAGCGACTGTCAAATTATTGGAACACCATATTGCCGGGATTCCATTCAAAAAAGGATTTCCCTGCGCCCGTTCATAAACTCGTTCGATACCACTACGCAGATTGCGTCCAAACTCCTTACTTATGCGCGAATCGCTCACACTCGCCAAATGATAATGCCCTAAATTGATAAAAGGATACCATTGATAGTGACGAGCACTATCGGCTCCCATCCACGGTGTAACCGGTTCGAATCTTCCATATTCGACAGCTTCTTGTAAAAAAGAGGTTTCTCCCGTAGATACATATAATTGAACGGCTGCCAATTCCATGTCGTCAGTCCAGTTACACTCCTCATAAATGTATGGAGAAACGACCGAAGCTGTTTGGCAAACTCCGGGATTATTCGCTCCATGCCAATAGGCCTCACGAGCTTTAACAAGCAAAATATCGGCCATATCGGGATAAAAATCTTTCAATATCTCGGCTCCCAATGCGAAGCAAGATGCATATTTCCCAGCCGTACTGGCAACACCAGTCGTTGCATTGGAGAACTCACCTCGCACCTGAGGCTTTCCCGAACAATAATAAACAGGACGTCCCGTACCTTTCCCCCAACCATAATCTATATGGTCTTGCGAGGGTAATTTAAAGCCTTTGTGATCTCGGTCATCGGCAATTTGATTGTACATTTCGCCTTTCGAGGGATTCATACGATTAAGCCAATCCAACCCCCATTTAATCTCATCGACAATATCGGGAATGCCGTTTGCTCCGGGTAAACCGTATGCATCGTACACATCTCCATAGACCTCCGGATTTTTCAAATAGGCAAACATCATTTGATAGGTAGCATTAGCCGATGTGGTGACATATTGTAACTGGTCGCTCGCATCATGCCAACCACCCCGAACGTCGATTCGTTTGCCATTTCTCGTTGGGTGATAAACGATATATCCATCGTGAATATGGCAACTGTCCCGTTCGAACGGATTAAAACCGCAACGTTGCTGTCGCATATACCGCAAGATGAAATCGGCGGTTCCGTCATATACCCGATTGCCTATGACAAACCGAGGAGACATAGTTTCCCCTACTCTTAACACATAAGTTCCCTCTGTTTTAAAATCGCTGAAATCGAGACGATAAACAGACTGCATACGTCCCCATGTATTCGCCTTTTTCGGATTATCAAACCACTTCACAATCTCCCCGGTAAACACCTCGACAAGTACATATTCTTCCACAGCAGCTTTTCCTTCGCTCATAAATACCGCTACCTTAGGAGATTCGGGCAAATAACCTAATTGATTGATACGAATCCATTCGCCCGCAGACACAGATGAAAGAAGAGAAACAAGCCCTATTATGATACCGGAAATACTGTACTTCATACACCTTATGATTTTGTGGATCCGGGGGTCTGTTTCCTTATCAGGAACAATAAACCTATGAATGTGAACAGAGCATTCAATATCAGTAATTCATAACTGAACGAATACCCTCCGAACCAAGTCTGAGAATTCCGATCTAATATAAAGCAAAGAATAGGTGAAAGTATGGCAACCAATGGTATGTACTTATCTTTTACCTGCTTCTTTACAAATATACCAAAAGCAAATAACCCCAATATAGGACCATAGGTATAACTGGCTAAAATATAAACGGCATCGATGACACTCGTATTATTGAGCAAGTTAAAAACAAAAATCACAATACCCATGACCACGGCCATACCCACATGCACTCGCTTACGAAGCCTGACAACTTGGTCTTCGCTTTTACCTTTCACACCCAGAATATCGACTGTAAACGAAGTTGTCAATGCGGTCAAAGCCGAGCCTGCCGCCGAATATGCCGAGGATATAAGTCCGACGACAAACAAAATTCCGACAATTACAGGAAAATATCCTTGCGTCGCAATCATAGGAAACAATTCGTCACTCTTTTGTGGAGCTTGAATGCCGTTTATCTCGGCATATACATACAAAAGAACGCCCAGCATCAAAAACAGGGATATTACGAAAAACTGCGAAATACCGCTAGTTATCATATTTTTTTGAGAATCCTTGAAGTTCTTGCAACTCAAATTTCGTTGCATCATGTCTTGGTCGAGACCATTCATGGCAATCATCGTAAAGACCCCTGCCAAGAATTGTTTAAAGAAATATCGCTTGTCGTCCACATCGTCAAAATAGAACATGCGCGACATATCCGATTGATTTATCGTCTGCCATAAACCGCCAAAGTCCAAATGCAAATCGGTAGCGATATAATAAATACACAATATGACAGAAACAATGAGACACACGGTTTTCAACGTATCGGTCCAAATCAATGACTTTACTCCACCTCGAAAGGTATAAAGCCAAACTAATCCAACTGTAAAAATTACATTTAAAAGAAATGGTAACTTCATCGGCCCGAAAACGAGTAACTGCAAAACCACACAGACCAAAAACAATCTTACCGCAGCACCGAGCATCTTGGATATGAAGAAAAACCAAGCTCCCGTACGATAGGAAGACATGCCGAACCGGTTCTCCAAATACTCATAAATGGAAACTAAGTTCATTTTATAAAATAGCGGAACCAGCACATAAGCAATCAGTATCTGTCCGACCACGAAACCTAAAACCATTTGTAAATAGGAAAAGCCGCTGGCCGCAACCATACCCGGAACCGAAATGAATGTTACGCCTGAAATCATAGAGCCAATCATGGCAAAAGCTACAACATACCAGGGAGATTTACGATTACCCACAAAAAAGCCCTGGTTATCGGCTCTATGTCCTACTATATAGGAAATACCGAACAACACAATGAAATAAGCAAAAATGGCGATCAAGACAACAGCAGGTGTCATTTGTTTCTATTAAATTTAATGGTTATTACTCTTCATATAATAAATAAGGACGACGTTGCTCTCTGAATTTTTCTACGTCATCATGCCACATAGCCTTTATTTCTTCGGACGATTTCCCCGCCTTTATCATTTCACGTACATAATCCACACCTATCAATTTCTCGAAAAACGGGCGAAAGAAATGATCTCCTAAATTAAGGTTGCGATAAGCATCTATCACATAATCGAAATTAATACCCTTTTCCCATATTTCTTCATTGGATAATCGAGTCAAATCCACACCGTAACATTTCTTATTCAACAAAGGAGGATTTTTCGCTCCCGGCACACTACGAGGAGTAAAAGAGAATGTATAACCTACCATGTTGGGATGTCCATAAATTTGAAACGGCCAATCGGTTCCCCGGCCCAAACTTACCGGAGTCGCCTCGAAATAACAAGTCGACGGATAAAGATATATCGATTTCATATTCGGCAAATTAGGAGAAGGAGGAATGGGAAGTTCATACATAGTTCGATGTGTATAATTTTTACACGGTATTACAGTCAAATCACAAATGCGACCCTCGGAGAGCCAACGCTCCCCGTTTACCATACGAGCCAATTCTCCCAAAGTCATACCGTGCACTACCGGTATAGGCAACCAACCTACTCCTGATTTATATTTCATATCAAGAATAGGCCCGTCGATATAATGACCGTTAGGATTCGGACGATCCAAAACAATCACCATACGACCATGTTCGGCACATGCATCCATCAACTTAACCATTGAAATATAGTAGGTATAAAACCGTAGTCCCACATCTTGAATATCGACTACCAAAACATCGAACATACGCATAGATTCGTCCGACGGACGTCCTGATTTTCCATCATACAGCGAACTTATTTTTATTCCTGTCTTAGGATCGATCGACCCCGACACATGCTCTCCGGCATCGGCTTTTCCTCGAAACCCATGCTCGGGAGAGAAGATAGTTACCACATTCAAACCCTCTCCGACCAGAACATCTACTAAATGTCTATTACCAATCATACCCGTATGATTGGAAAAAACGGCTACTCGTTTTCCTTCCAAAAGAGGATAATATTCAGCCGTTCTTTCAGCCCCTACGATAACACGGTTTTCCTCGGCTTGAACAATAAAAATACTACAAATGAACAATAAAAATAAGATTTGCTTTCCCATGGCATTTATCCGTCTCATAGCACTATATTTCACAATTTATTTGTAAATGTAAACACATTTTCAGAACAAGACAACCCATATAAAAATATTTAATAGATTTTATAAACTATATAGAAAGTCGTTCCCTTTTAAATTATAATATTATATATTTGTCCAAGAAAAATCAATATGATACAAACACCCATTTTCAATGATTAAGTATACCCAACAATCATTTCATAAGAATTGCAAGTTCATGTTTACCTCCATATATAATCGTATTCTAAACTATTGCAACTCGGTCTATAAATCTCCATCTTCCAAAACCGTAAAAAAGATGAAAGAGGAGTCTGCAAGATGGTTTATCGATTTATTGCAACAACGTTATTCAACGGGAACAAGCGACTCACCATGCATTCATACAGGGAACAAATGCGTAATCATAATGGTAGACAATACCATTTACAATCCGGGATTGGCAGACAAGCTACGGGGAATATTGTCTATTTACTCCTTATGCAAGGAAAAACACATCGACTTCAAAATCAACTGGACCTATCCGTTCGAATTGACCGAATACTTGCTCCCCAATAAAATTAACTGGATTATAAAACAAGAAAAAATCAAATACTCTCTATCTGACTCTAAAATCGTAGTCATCGACACATTGCCTAATATTCATGCTTCCCGACAAAGTATCATCGATAAAAAAATATTCGACGATACCGTTCTAAACTCTCAATATCTACAATATCACATCTACACCAACAGCATCATACATACCCAAGCGTTTCCAAACTTATTCAGAGAACTTTTCACACCCTCCGAAAAACTACAATCACTCATTGATTTACATCACAAAAACATCGGGGAAAAATATGTGGCCGCTTCCTTCCGATTCCTCGAATTACTCGGTGATTTCAAAGACTCAGAGGGTATGGACGAAATGCTTCCTCCCAGAGAACAGAAGCTACTAATAGAACAATGCTATATCGAATTAAAAAAATTCATAGATACTTTACCCGAATTTTACAAAATATTAGTAACCTCCGACAGTGAACGTTTCCTTGCAAAAGCGAGTACACTACCCCGCACCTATATTATACCCGGAAAAGTGATTCACATCAGATACAAAACAACCGATACTTCGGCCTATATGAAAACCTTCCTCGATATGTTCCTATTGAGCGGTGCTGAAAGTCTTGTTCTCTTTAAGACCGGTAAAATGTACAATAGCGGGTTTCCTCGCTTAGCTTCCCAAATTGGTAACAAACCTTTCAAAATACACGAGTTCTAACAGTATATATATCAAATCGAAGGGCGTCGAAATTGCCATAAGTCCGGTAATCGTACTATTCCTCTCTGCTCTCGTTACCGAGGGGCTTAGTCCTTCTCTCCTGTTCGGCATTCCGGTACAGGGGAGAGGGATAATCATGGAAACGATGTGACTTTAGGGGCGTTCATGTGTCTCTCCTGCCTTGCCTCGTTGTGAGTCCTATATACAAAAAGAGAGAAAGCCGAAGGGGTTCTCCCTCTCCGGCTCTCTCTCCTATAAGTTGGCGGCTACCTACTCTCCCACTTGCGCAGTACCATCGGCGTGGCGGGGCTTAACTTCTCTGTTCGGAATGGGTAGAGGTGGATCCCCCGCGCTGTAACCGCCTGAATGTCTCGATCCTTGACGAAAAAAAAGAGTCTTTCGCAATCTCTGCCTCCCTTATCTACCCTCGACGTCTCGCACTTCCGAAAGTTTCGGGCTATTAGTACCGCTCGGCTGTGACATTGCTGCCTGTACACCTGCGGCCTATCTACGTCATCGTCTTTGACGTCCCTATATGGAAATCTTATCTTGGAGTGGGCTTCGCACTTAGATGCTTTCAGCGCTTATCCCTTCCAGACTTAGCTACTCGGCTGTGCTCCTGGCGGAACAACCGATGCACCAGGGGTCTGTCCAACACGGTCCTCTCGTACTAGTGTCGGATCTCCGCAAATTTCCTGCGCCCACAACAGATAGAGACCGAACTGTCTCACGACGTTCTGAACCCAGCTCGCGTGCCACTTTA
>ENA-OPVK01001082-OPVK01001082.1-human-gut-metagenome-genome-assembly--contig:-NODE-1082-length-17427-cov-3.639823_pt1 | contig 17427 bp, 28 predicted proteins | sample MGYA00241495_ERZ501982 | MGnify/ENA primary metagenome ERZ501982 (study PRJEB25962, sample SAMEA2042002) | human gut metagenome | biome: human gut; feature: human-associated habitat; material: faeces...
AAGGGATTGATATTCTTTCAGAGTATGCAGTTATCACCCATGAAATTAAAAAGATGTTCGCAAAAAATGGTGGAGAAGAGAAAGAAATAAAAGAGCAGCTTAGACATTCATTTGAGTATGGCCTTATGAACGAGGAAGAACTTGATAAAGAAATCAAGGAAACTTCCAAACAGATAGATGCAATTATTCCGTTTATTTCGCATCTGAAAGAAATGCTTAAAAAATTTGGAGCAAAAGATAAGGAGGACTAATCATGGGAGAAACTAAGAGCACAGATTATATTCCAGAGAACGCCAATGAGGAATTTGCACTTCTGGTTGGAAGGTTAAAGGCATTTGAAGCTTGGGCGAATAGTGTGAATGATTATGATTTCACAAAGGATATGGCATTTAGAATGCTTGGACTCGATGTAGAAGAAGCAAAGGAGGAAAAGAAAGAATGAAATGCTTTAAAGGCTTTGACAAGGACTTAAAGTGTAGAGATTTCCAGTATGAGGAGGGAAAAGAGTTTCATACAGAAAAAGAGGATTGCTGTAATGAGGGATTTCATGCGTGTGAGTATCCTTTGGATTGTTTTGCATATTATGATCCAGCACACAGCGTATTTCATGAGGTAGAGTTATCTGGAGAAATGGATAAGGATGGAAATGATACTAAGGTATGTGCTACTGACATTAAGATTGGCGCAAGAATTTCTATTGCTGGATTGGTGAAAGCGGCTATTGAGTTTACCATGAGCAAGGTAAATAAAGAGGGAAAATCAGACGAAAGACACGGCTTTGCATCTGCGACAGGGTATCGTGGAGCCTCATCTGCGACAGGGAATTATGGAGCCTCATCTGCGACAGGGAATTGTGGAGCCTCATCTGCGACAGGGTATCGTGGAGCCTCATCTGCGACAGGGGATTATGGAGCCTCATCTGCGACAGGGAATTGTGGAGCCTCATCTGCGACAGGGAATTGTGGAGCCTCATCTGCGACAGGGTATCGTGGAGCCTCATCTGTTAGTAATCCTACTGGTGTTGCGGTTGCGTGGGGACATGAGGCAAAAGCAAAAGGCTGTTTAGGTGCTCACTTAATTCTTTCTGACTGGAGATACATTGGAGAAAAGTGGCCTGATGGAGAGTATAAAAACCCTTATAAAGTAGAAAACTGGGAGTTTGCTGGTGCTAAAATGATACAGGTAGATGGGGAAAATATCAAGGAAGATACTTTCTATACACTGAAAGATGGAACATTTGTAGAAGCAGATTAAGTTGCCCTGGAAGGTGCGGACACACCAACCAGGACGGTATCTAACTAAGAATGAGTTAGTTAAATACAGGATTATTATAACACAACCTCCTGTATTTGACAAACAAAAATATAACAGGAGGACTTTTTATGCAAAAAAATGGCGAAAATCAGCCACTTTCCAGTGAAATCATTGCTGATCTGGAAGAAAAGCTGATGGCAAGAAATATAATTATCGCTATTCTGGCAGCTGCACTTGTAGTAACCACATCCAGAAGAAAGTGAGGACAAAATGAAAGAGGTGGTAAAGACAATAGGAGAAATATTTGTGGGGATAGGGATGTTTGCAGTAATCTTCTCAATCACATGGATACTTACATCATTTGATATTATCGGGGTTTTCTTCGTATCAACAGTCTTATTCTCAATGGTGTTTCTTCCTATTATATTAGAAATGGAGGAAAAGTAAATGCAAAGATTAAATAAAGTAAAATTATCCGGAAGAGCCGGGGAAATAGTATTTAGCCACGAACATTACGGAAGATACTATTACAAATTCATGCTGACAGTCATTCGTAAAAGCGGTGCAGTGGATATGTTTCCCATCGTTATAGAAGATTCCATTGTACGTGACAATGATTATAACGGAAAAGAAGTTGTGGTAACAGGAGCAATCAGAAGCATGGACACTTCTAAAAATCCAAATAAGCACCACAATGTTAATTATATCACAGCTGACGAGGTGGAAATCCTGGAAGAACAGGTTCCAGAGGGCGATATAAACGAAGTAGAGTTTATTGCCAGAAGTTGCACGAAAGAACCATATGCAAAACTTACATCAGTAACGCACAGGAAAGTTTCAAATCTTTTCGTGGCAATTCCAAGGGATTATTCGGAAAGAGCGGATTTTATTTGCTGCAATTTATGGGGAAAAGGTGCTGATCTGGCGGTAGACGTTAAAAGGAATGATTACATTAAAGTAACTGGCAGATTAATGAGCCGTGATGTTTATGTTAATGATGAAGAAACGGAAAGTGTATATGAGATTTCCGTAAAAGAAATGGAGAAATTGGAGGATGAAGAATAATAAGAATGAAGTTCAGATATACGGTGTGATAATGGACATTCAGCCAGAGGAATTTTTCAAGGATGGAGATAAATTCAAAAGATTCTATGTTGGAACAAAGCGTACCAGTGGAAACGTAGATTTGCTTCCAGTAGCAATACCAGAAAGAATGGCAGAAAACTGGAAAATTGGAGAACACATCTATATTGAAGGAAAATACACTTCATACAATAAAAAGGAAAATGGAAAATCACATTTAATATTGGAAGTTAAAGCAGAAACATTATTGGGCGGAGATGGAAGCGTAGACGATGAAAATAAATTCATTCTGGAAGGTTATCTTTGTAAACCGCCTGTGTACCGCAGAACACCAAGTGGAAAAGAAATCTGTGATTTGATGATTGCTTGCAACGAATATGACTTGCGAAGAACAGATTATATACCATGTATCGCATGGTGGAATGAAGCCAGAGATGCTGCTGATTTCAAGGTCGGAGATTTCGTAAAAATAATCGGAAGAATCCAGAGCCGGATTTATCATAAAAAATTATCTGGTGATGAAGTGGAGCTTAGAACTGCATATGAGGTATCAATAGGGAGGATAATCGAGCATGAAAGTGGAAGTAAAAAAAATTTACTTGGAGAATTACAAGAAGTTTCCGAGTAAGTCTGTAGATTTGTTTCCGAGAACAGAGATTTCTGGCAGAAACAGAGAAGGAAAATCAACATTGCAGGACGCATATTTGGACGTTCTGACAGGAAAGATGGCAAATGGTACAGAACCGACTTCTATTCGCAGAAAAGAAAATGGCGTGGAAGTGCCAAAGGTTGATGTTGTAAGAGAACTTACGCTTGCGATTGATGGGAAAGAAAAAGTGATCCGCAAAATCACAAAGCAGAAGTGGAGAAAACCGAGAGGGCAGTCTGAAGAGGTATTCGATGGAAATGAAACTTCTTATGAAATTGACGGATTCCCGGCTAAATCAAAGGATTATATCGAGTTCATCCAGTCAATAGCAGAGCCTTCAACGCTTCTGATGTGTAGTAACCCAAAACCATTTCTGGATACATTACAGAAGTCAACCGCAGAATCCAGAAAGGTACTGGAAAAGATGTCTGGTTTCGATATTGCTCAGTTTATGGAAGAGAATCCACAGTACGCTCATGTGGAAGAAATCACAAAGGGGCATTCCGTAGAGGATACCTTGAAGAAGCTCCGAAAGGAACTGAATGCGCAAAAGAAAAAAGTTGATGCAAAAAACACGGAGATTGCATATGAAACCAATCGAAGCGTTGAAGCAGAAGACACTTCTTCCCTAGAATCCAAAAAGCAGGAACTTAATGTGGAGATTTCCAAACTGGAAGAACAGGAACAGATTCTTGAAGATTCAGCAAAGGGTTATGACAGCCTTTCATATGAAATCCAAGGACTGAAATCTTCTAGGGATGGTCTGGTTAGCAAGGCGAATGAATGGTTAAGAGCCAGACAAAAATTCATTTCTGATACAGTTTCCGAACTTAAGTTAAAAAAATCAGAAAAGGAATCAAGCATTCGTATTATTGGAATGGAACTGGATAACCACATAAGAGCAGGACAACAGGAAAAAGCTGACTTGGATAGAGCCAGACAGGACTATCCGAGAATCAAGGAAATGGAGTGGGATGATTCTGGACTGAAAGCTATTGAAGCTGAAACATTCAATGATTCAGAAACTATTTGCCCGACCTGTGGACAGGAACTGTCAGAAGAACAGGTTGCCGAATTGAGAGCTTCCTTTGAAGAAAAAAAGAAAGCCAGAATTGAAGCACAGTTGAAAGTAAAAGAATCTTTTGAATCGGAGAAGCAGGAAAAACTTAAATATGTCTGCGACCTTGGAAATACTTCCGTTGCAAAATTAAAGAAAACTAACGAGGAAATAAAAAAATTACAGTCGGAAATCAGTGCGGCGCAGGATGAAGTTGCTGAACTTACTAAACAAATCGAGGAAGAACAGTCCAAATTTACGGAGCTTCCAGAATCTGTAGATATGTCAAATGATGAAGAATATCTTGCGGTTACAGCGAGAATTGCAGATCTTGAAGAGAAACTGAAATCATTTGATGATGTTCCTGGAAAGAAACAGGAATTAAGAATGCAGATCAGCAATGTTATGAAACAGATTTCCAATGTGGATGCAGACATTAAGATTGCACAGGCAGCAGTCACAGAGAAAGAAAAGCGAGTATCCGAACTGAATGAAGAACTGAAAAGCCTTGGACAGGTTCAAGCTGATATTGAAAAGAACATTGACACCGTTCTTAACTTCTCAATTCAGAAGAATAAGGCACTGGCAGAGAAAATCAATCCATTTTTCCATCATTTCCAATTCAGTTTCCTTGATTACACGATTGAGGGAAATCCAGTGGAAACTTGCAAGATGATCTGTAATGGAGTGAATTACTTCGATGGTTTGAATTATTCTGACAAAATCTTGTGTGACATTGATTTGCTTAGAGGCTTACAGGCTTTGAACGGTTTGAATTTGCCGATTTTTGTTGACAACAGCGAGAGCGTAAACGCAACCAGACTTCCTAGTGCTGAACAGCAGATGATTGTACTAAGAGTGACGGACGATGATTTGAGAGTGAGAAAAATTTAAATAAAAAGTCAAAAAGCATAGGTGTCGTTGCATGGCAATGAAAGTTGCCATTATACCAAAATATATGATTGTAAAGAACGGAAAATCAGAGAACAAGACAATACAGAACATCTTTCATTGCTATACACAGGCACCTATGCAGAAACAGGAGGGGAAAATGCTAACAGCAACATGGGGAAAACATTTTTTCAAGGCAGATGCTACAAAATGTGCGTATGAAATCATGGAAATTTGCGATCAGATGGAATCTGCTACACCACAGCAGATTCTTGAGAAAGCAAGGGACGAAAACACAGAATTACATAAGTGCTTTACATGGGATGATTCCATAGCAGCTGAAAAATACAGAATCCACGAAGCCAGACAGATTGTTTGCCAGTTAAAAATCGTGGAACAGGATATTGATAACAAGTCAAAGCCGACAGCAATTCGAGTCTTTTACAAGACAGATGGCAAAAGCGGATATAAGCCAACACAGCTTATTTTGAAGCAGCCAGATGAATACGAAGCACTTTTAGAGCGTTGTCGGAATGAACTTCTGTCAGTGAAACAGAAATACCAGAATATTTCCGAATACGAAGAAGTTTGGGAACTGATTAATTAAACATGAATGCCGTTACTGTGCTGATATGCCTGCAAGAGTGGGAACATAATGCAGAACATGACATAACAGGGCACTACAGAACAAGACAGAAAAGAACGTTACACCTTATTCTTGCGGTCTTATGAGTGCAGTAGCGGCGAAATTCCTATGTTGATATGCCTGTAAAATCGACAGGAAAAATAAGATATAACATCAAAGTAAAGTACAGTACATCATAATTACCTATTTTACAGGTTTATGAGCGTAGGAAACCACAGCATTTATCAGTCTGCATAAGCGGAAGTATAACACAGCGCAAGATAGAATATGAAATTACAGTAAATAACAGCACAAAATACTCGTTTATGATTTCTCACTTATGCAGAGCGATGAGTGTTGTGAACACTTACTATAGGATAAAAAAACATAGAACAGGAAATAATAGCATATTACAAAACAATACAACACAACACTTCAACTGAGGACTGTTTTATAGGCGGTATAACCGTCATAACAGAACACTACAGCATAGCACAACGCAAGACAAAACACTACAGTACAAGACAATATGACTTTTATATCGCCTGCAAAGCAGTCCTCCGAAATTGAATGTTGGGTAGGTGGCGTGAAATCGCCATAGCAAATAATATCATAGCACAGAATATAACACGAAAGAACAACATAGGACACTTCATGCTACCTACCGAGTGTTCAACTCAACCAAATGTATTTAGTTGGCAGTAGAAACTGTCATAATAGGAAACCATAAAATCTTATATGAGAGAACAAAATAATACAGTAAACAATAGCACAACACAAGACAAGCTTTCTACTGCTTGCTAAGTACATTTGGAGTTTGCACAAAGATTCAAGCGGATTAGTTTCGCATAATAATATAGCAAAGAACAGCCCAAAACAGGATAGAACAAAATAGAACACTAATTATTTGTTGCGAATTAGTCTGTTTGAGTGTTTGTACAAACAAAAACTATAAATCAAATCATTTATTTTAGGAGGAAAGCAACATGGCAAAAGCAAAGAAAGATTCATTTACAATTGAAACTTTATCAACAACAACTGTAAAAATGGAGCTGATTGGAGATACACCTCTCATTCTTCATGCAAAAAGCAGATATTACGAGATGTCAGAGTGTTGGAAACAGAACCATGACAAAGGATCTAAAATGCCAGAAATCTATAGCCAGGGGAAAAATTTATGGGAGGGATTGATTACAGGTATTCATTGGGAAAAACCAATTGAATATCATGACGAAAATATTATGTTATACACAGAGGAAGAATGGAAACATTATATGGAAACCAACCGTCCGTGTATTTTGGCACAGGCATTTAAGAAATCATTCAAAGAAAGTTTTGTAACATTCTTAAAGGAAAGCACTGGAAAGAATGGAACAGATATCACAAGAGCATTATCAGTTGATGAATTTATACACCCTATTAAATTTGCTTCAGTACATGTTGAAAGTTCAATCGTCCCAACTAAAGGGGTGGGAGGCTCTTCAGTTGTTTGCAATGCAAATGTATTTGAAAACTGGTCGACAGAAATTACTATATCTTGTCCAGACGCAGTTTTCCCAGTTGAGACAATTATTCAACTCATTGAAACAACTGGAAAATACATTGGAATTGGATCTCAGAGAGCAAACGGATACGGAAGATATCACATCAACCCGGACAATGTAACTATCATTTAATTAGGTAACTATCGGTGGCATATGAATCCGGGTGAATGCCCGGAAATCACAACAGGATATAAAATTCCAATAAAGCAAATAACAGGACAGGACACAACACTTCATCCTGTTTCATATGTCACTGAGCATATAAATAAAGAAAAGGAGAATTAAAATGACAGAAAACACACAGGTAGCAAATTTTAACACACAGCTTTCCTACTATACAAATCGGTATGTTGATTTAATGGAAAGAGATTTGACTTCAAGAGGAATGGAATTTGATTCCTACTCAAAAGATTGCGTAGTAGCGGCAATGGGATCTATTTTCCAGATGGTGCATGAGAGCGGAGTAAGTTTTGAGGCAATAAATGGCTCCAACCTTAAATTCATTCTGAGCAAAGTAGCAGCATTGAAACTGAATGCAAATGCACAGCCGAGAGAGTGTTATTTCCAGATCAGAAACGTAAACGTAGCAGGAAAAGGGAAACCAGCTCAATGGGAGAAGAAGATTGAATTTGCTATTGAGGGTGATGGAAATGACAGCCTTGTTAGCAGATATGGTGTAAATGTAGAAAAAGTATTCCCATACTGGAAAGTCAGAGAAGGTGATAAGTATATTCCACCAAGACATAAAGGTGTAGAAATCACACCGCCAGAATGGGAAGAATCTGGAATTGGAAAAGTTGTTCGTGTAGTATATCCAATTCAATATAAAGATGGACACATTGAGTATCATTCCTGTGAGAGAGCAGATGTTTTAAAGAATCTTGCGGCACATATCAAAAATAACCTCCAGAATGAAACTTTTGGAATTTGTGCTGACAGATATAAAGCTACAGATGCACAGAAAACTCAGATTGAAGCAAAGAAAAAAGAGGTTATGAAAAAAGTTTCCGAGATTGGAGAATTAGAAGCAATTATTGATTGCGAGGAATTAAGACCATATATCTCACCCTCTTATTACGAAACGCAATCCAAAGAATCTATGCTTATTCGTAAAATGCGAAATAATATTATGAAGTCAATTCCTAAGAAATGGGATAATCCAGTGCAGGCTTATGAATATAACATGATGGATGCTACGTACAGGGAAGTGCAGGAAGAAATCGAACAGAATGCCAATGCAGAAGAATTCATTCCACAACCAGCGGCAATCGAAGAACAGCCTAAACAGCCAACAGTCGCAGAAGTTGTAAAAACAGCAGAGAAAGAGCCAGTCTCGGCAGCAGAGCCAGTGGAAACAGAGATTCCGTCATTTATGAGCCAGGAGGAAATGTAGGATGGAAACTTCCACAATTGTGCTTATTATTTTGCTTTTAATATCACTTTTGGGATGGATAGTAACTTTTATTCGAAAAAATGAATACAATCGAACCAATTTAATTATTCTTTTAAATGTTATTACATATGTGGTACTCATTATAATCCGACTTACAATGTAAAAGGAGAGCCAAAATGAAGCATAAATGTATTAAGACAGCAGTATTAGTCACAGGGGTTATAGCAATCACAATGTTTAGTGGTTGTTCTTCCTGTAGCAGATCATTAAAATCACTATCCAGTGATATTGACGGTGGTCTGAACCGTACCGTAACTGTTTACGATTACAACGGTGGTAAAATTAAGTCCTGGTCTGGAAAGTTCGATGTTTCCGAATCTGAAAATGAAGTTTATTTTGACGATTCGGACGGAAAGAGAGTTATTATCCACGGCGGTATTGTCGTAAATGAGGAAAACTGACATGAGTAGCAGTGTAATTGAAACAATTAAAGAAGTTGTAAGCAATATGAACAGCGGACTTTATGATTTCACGGTAGATGGGAAATGTTCAGAATGCGGTTCGTGTTGTTCAAATTTTCTGCCGATATCATCAAAGGAAATCAAGCATATCAAGTGGTATATTCGCAAACACCATATCAAGGAATGCAGACATAATTTCACTGCTTCTTTAATGGACTTAACCTGTCCGTTTCTGATGGATGATAAGGCAAAAGAAAAATGTGCAATCTATCCTGTTAGGCCGGAGATATGCAAATCATTTGTCTGCAATGACCCACAGGGAGCCAGAAAGAACAAAGCTTTAATGCATAAAAAATATAAACCTGTTGATATTAGAAAAACGTTTTTCGTGGGAGAATGAAATATACAATCAGAAAGCGAGGTGATGAAGTATGAAGAGAGTAGATAGAGAGAAGGACTGGGAACAGATAATAACAATTGAACTTTCGTTGAAGGAACTCAAGTTAATACGAGACAGCATGCGCAAAGTAAGCTATTCGGAATTAGAGAGTCTAAATAGAGGGAAGGACATTCCATATGCTTACTCTGATTTAGAGAAGTCAATAGATGAAGCTGATGATATCTTAGACGCATAAATGCAATACACGGAAAGCGAGGTGATGAAAAATGTTCATGCGAGTAGTAAACACAGGAAGCACCCACGGAAACTGCTATGTTCTGAAATCGAACAGCGGAGAAATGCTTCTTCTGGACTGCGGATGCAGATACAAAGACATTCTGAAAGCTATTGATTACAGAACAAGTGATGTTTCTGGCGTGCTTCTTACCCATGAACACGGTTGAGTGATCACCGTGAATCATTTAAAAATCTGATGAATTTAGGTATTCAGATTTACACCAATGATGAAACTGTGGAACATCTGCAAATCATCACTGGCGAATTAATGAAAGGCGTTCCAGAAAAAAGACCATTTCGGGTTGGCTCGTTTACAGTAATACCGTTTTATTTGCCGCATACTACAAAGGATAAGGACACAGGGCAACTTATTCCATGTTTCAATTATGGGTATATCGTGGAACATGAAGAAATGGGAAAGCTACTGTACATGACAGACTTTGAATACTGCAAGTACAACTTCAAGGCAATGAGACTGAACCACTTAGTTATTGAGTGCAACTATTGTAAAGAATTGGTTGACAAAACAGCTGAAAATTACACGCACAGGCTTAAAGGGCATTGTTCCTTAGATACTTGCAAAAGCTTGGTAAATATGAACCATACGGCAGCATTACGGACGGTAACATTGGTGCATTTGAGTAATGAAGCAGCTGACCCGGAACAGATTTTGAGTGAGATACAAGAAACGTCTGGTGCTGATACAATCGTCCAGATTGCAACACCTGGACTGGAAATTAACTTGGACTTATGTCCGTTTTGAAAGGAGAAGTAGATGGTATCAATTGACTTGAAAGATTGGAAAGAAGTAACAAAAGGAATTTACGTAAATCCAATTTCTGCGAATGCAGCTTATGAAATCCATATTAAATACTGGGATATGAAAACAGATATTCTTTCTGCAAATGCCGAACTTTATATAGTAGGAGATTGGCATACAAAAGACGGAAGAAACATCAGAGAAAGAGAAATACTGCTTGATTGTGCATCTGTTATGGCTTGCCTTGGGAAAGCAATTGAAGATGATAAGGAAAATAATTCAGCTGAATGATTGAAAGGGGAAACTAAAATGAAACTGTATTTTTACATTCTGGACACGGATAGAAAAACAGGTAAATGGAATCTTCATCTTGAAGAGTGTGAGGTAATAGAAAAGCCAAAGACATATAAACCAAAAACCGAATTCCCTAACGGAGTATACGCTTCGTTTGTAAGAAAAGAATCAATAGGCTCCTTTATAAATGACTACAGTAAGGCTGTTGTCTTAGATACACCTGATTATCAAAAAGCAAAAGAAGTATTTTTAAAAAAATACGACAATGAATTAAAAACATTAAAAGGCAGAATTAATTATTACGAAACCCTTAAATCAGCGGTCGAAGCAGGAGAGGAGAACTGTAAATGAGCGTATTCAGTATACCAGTAACGATTGGTGTTAATGAGGAAGAAATTGCAAAGGAAATCCGTAAAAATGTTGAGGACAGGGTAGTTGAAAAGATTACTAAAGAAATCAAAGGAGTTATTTATAAAAAAGAGTTATATGGTAGTAGAGAAACCAATGAGCCGTTGTGTAGGATGATACATTCTCATATTTCCGAGATACTAGAAGATAATAAAAGCGTGATCGTACAGGAAGCGGCAAAAGCCTTGGCAGATAAGATGATTAAAACCAAGGCTGTGAAAGAAGCAATAAAAGAAACTATTGAGAAAGTTAAGGAGGATTAGCTATGGGAAATATGATGAGTTTAAATATCAGTGACGATGTAATAAAAGCAGCAATACAAGAAGAAGTTCACGCCGGAATCGTAAAGGCATTAGGCGACCCATCCGTTATTGTACGTGATGCGATAAAAACAATGACGAATAGGTATGTTAATAAAGAAGGAAAATTTTGCGATAAAGGGAGTTGGAACGCAAGACCATATTTTGACTGGCTCGCAGAAGACATTGTAAAAAACACGGTAAAGGAAGAAATTGAAAAATATGTAAACGAAAACCGTGAGGAATTTGCAGAAGAGATAAGAAAACAGCTAAAGAGTGCAGATTTCAGAAAGAATATTGTTGCTTCTTTTTTTACAGGCTATTGTTAAGTGTACAGAATCCGAATGGAAAATGCCGATTGATATTTCATTTGAAAAATCAAAGGAGGATGATTATTAATGAAAATCTTCTTAAAAACACTTGACAAACTGAAAAAGCCAGAACCTTCCGAACAGGAATGTAAGTACGATAAAGGCTGGAATGGTGCAATCAAGAAAGTTGAAGAACTGATTTGTTCCTACAGTCCTGCGGATATGTGGATTCCAACAGAAGTGAAGCTGCCGCCAGAACCAAACAAGGAAGAAAACCCTGGAGATTGGAAAGAATATGCAGTTACAATTGATGGAGCCGTTCTTCCAACAAGTCTTACTTATTTAGGAGACAGCGAATGGGGAAGCGTATAAGAGTATGGGTTTGCATATTACCCAGTAATTGCATGGCAGCCAATGCCACCAGTTTACAAGCCAGGGAGATAACACCATTGGAAATTACAATCGGAATTTGTGCAGAGTAAATCAAAGAAATCCTTGTTGAGCACATCAAGACAAAAGGATTTGACGTAACAGAAGATGATATTTCCTTTGTTATCGGGAAAGAAGAAGTTGTAACAGGGAATACAAAGAAAATTAAACACGCACTTATCAGGTGCGACATTCAGATTGAGAGGTGATAAATTGTGAATATTGTTATTCTTTCTGGAAGATTAACCGCTGACCCAGATATCAGAATGGGAACGAATGACACCAAAATTGCAAGATATATTTTGGCTGTCGAGAGAAGAGTGAAAAAGAATACAGAAAGAAAATCAGACTTTATTGCTTGCGTATGTCTTGGAAAAAATGCAGAATTCGCAGAGAAATATCTTAAAAAAGGCACGAAAGTAAATGTACGTGGAGAATGGCAGACTGGAAACTATACGAATAAAAATGGTGAAAAAGTTTACTCAAATGATTGCCTTGTTGCAGAACATGAATTTGCAGAGAGAAAAAGCCAATCACCGCAAACGCAGGAAACAGACACACGACCAGTACCGCCGCCAGAACCTAGTTTCATGGATGTACCGGATTTAGGCGGTATGGAAGATGAATTTCCGTTTAGTTAGGAGAAAACTATGGTAGAAGTTGCTGTTTATGATGCACTTAGAGAAATGGTTAATTCCGAAATTGAAGAAGAGAAGCCTTTTCTTACATTAAAAAGCAGTAAAGACGTAAAGACATATGCTAATGGGAAGAACAAAAATTTCAGAATGACGGAATACTGCTTCAACTGGTATATGGAGTTGAATTTTAATCCATGGAGCATAAGAACAGACAAAGCAAAAGTTTATTACTGGTTTCATGAAAATGGAAAATATATTCTTCAATTATGGCTGAAAGATACATACAAAACTATTTCTAATGCAATTAGCAATAGCAATTCATTTGACGACTTATTTAATAGCTATTTAGGATGGTTCAATCAAAAAAGAATGGAAACGAGGAAGAAAATGGAAAATCAGTTAAAAGAAACTACCAATAGCAAACTTGCTGAAATGAAAATCCCTCATTCTCATGGTGGAGTTGCAAATCTCCTTAAAGTTTTAACAAATACTATGAAAATGCAGGGAGCGGATATCCGTAGCATTGCAAAAGTACAATATGCTATTTGTAAGCAAGCTGGAATCTATATCCCGGATGAATTCATTGAAGATGTTGCAGTTGCTATGGAATGCGAAAATCCAGATGTTTTAGATAATTAGAAGCATATGCAGAATAACGAACAGGTAGCGTTCGGTTGAAAGAAGGTGATCTAAATTTGAATTACGCACAAATATTCGCAATAAAGCAAGAACGAGAAGAGCGAATAAAGAAGATATGTCCAAGCATTCCGAACTCTAGTGGCATATATGCTTTTTACAGGATAGATGAAGCTGGTATTCGACGTAGTTATGTGGGGCAAGCGCTAAGACTTCGTGAGAGATGTGCGAGCCATTTAGGAGAATACGATCACATAGCATTAAGCCTTAAAAAGCATAAGTTTTACAGCGAAAGTAATCCTACTGGTTGGAAACTTGCATACAGAACTTGTAAAAAGAGTGAGCTTGACCAGAAAGAAATTGAAACAATCAAGGCTTTTGCAGATAAAGGCTTCCAGATGTACAACATTACAGCTGGTGGCCAGTCAGCTGGAAAGCAAGTAACAGGGCAATATAAACCGCCCAAGACATACAGACAGGGAATCCAACAGGGCAAAATAATCCTTGCAAGAGAGCTAAAACACATCATTGATACTCACTTAAAAGTATCAATCAAACCAGAAAAAGTAAATAACAAAGTATCTATTAAGGCGTTGGAAAAATTCAACGACTTACTCAATGAAGAAAACTATCACTGATTCTAACACACCAGTAGTTCTACTGGCTAAATTCCAAAGATAAAAAATAAAAAATGAAAGGAGCTTGCCTTCAGCTGACGTAAGGGTGCACCGGGCTTCTTTTGAGGATGATAAATGACGGTTTTTACTGTATGGATTGTTTCGATGGCTTTAAATTGATTGATGACGAATCAATAGACATGATTTTAACCGACCTTCCATATGGACAAACAGCAAGAAATAAATGGGATTCGGTTATTCCGTTTGAGCCATTATGGAAACAGTATAAAAGAATTATTAAAGAGCATGGTGCCATTATATTATTTGCAAACGGAATGTTTACTGCAGATTTAATGCAAAGTAATCGTGATATGTGGCGATATAACTTGATATGGCAGAAAACACAACCTACAGGATTTTTGAATGCTAACAAAATGCCTCTTCGGTCACATGAAGATATTTGTGTTTTTTATAAAAAACTTCCTACTTATAATCCACATAAAACAACTGGAAACAAAAGAAAAATAAGTAAAGTGGAACATAAGGTTAAATGCAAAGAAACAACAAACTATGGGAAATACAGATTAACTTCTTATGACAGTACAGAGCGTTTCCCAACATCTGTGTGGACTTTTGCAAAAGACAGTCAAAAATGCGCGCTACATCCAACACAAAAACCGTTATCGCTTATGGAATTGTTAATCAAAACATACACAAATCCAGGTGATTTAGTCTTGGATAATTGCGCCGGTTCCTGTAGCACAGGAGTTGCCTGCAGAACTACAGGTAGAAGATTCTTAGGTTTTGAGAAAGAAGAAAAATATTTTCATATTGGGAGCGAACGGTTAAAAGAGGTGGAATGAATGAAATTAAAGTGTGAAATATATCGTGATTCTATGCAGAACTATAAAAAATACGCAATTCCAAGAGCGCAACTCGTAATTGCTGATGTTCCATACAATGTAGGATGTAATTTCTACGGAAGTAATCCTATGTGGTACACGGGCGGAGACAACAAGAACGGCGAAAGTAAACTTGCTGTAAAGCAGCATTCAATTCAGATTTCAATTTCAATCTGTATGAATACTTCCATTTTTGTTCAAAAATGTTGAAGAAAGAACCAAAAAAGGCAGGGGTAAGAGGAAGAAGTTCAGACGCACCATGTATGATAGTGTTTTGTTCATTTGAACAAATTCAAACTCTGATCAATGCAGCTGCGAAACATGGCTTTGTTCACTATATACCACTTGTGTTTATTAAAAACTACAGCCCACAGGTGCTTAAAGCAAATATGCGTGTGGTAGGTGCTACAGAATATGCACTTGTATTCTACAGAGATAAACTTCCAAAATTCAGAAATGGAGCGCAAACGGACGAAAACGGAAAGACTATTCGTGGAACTGGAAAGATGGTTTTTAACTGGTTCCAGTGGGAAAAAGACGGAAAGGGCATTCCGAAAATTCATCCAGCGCAGAAACCAGTATCAGTTCTAAAACGACTGATTGAAATATTTACTGACCCTGGGGATGTAGTGATTGACCCTTGCTGTGGAAGTGGCAGCACATTGAGAGCCGCCATGGAACTTGGTAGAAGTGCATACGGATTTGAAATTGACAGGAACTTTTATAGCAGAGCAAAAAACGAAATGCCTGTTTTTGAAAATGATAGCCAAATGAGCATAGGAGATTTTATATAAGGAGCATGATTAAATGTCAGAAAATACAAACGAATGTGTAATTGAGTGGATTCCCGGAAGAGATTATGTAGGGGTTACTGCTAAGAACGGAAGTTCCTGGAAGAACAGATGTGAGGAATTAGAAAAGGAATTTCCAGACGATGTGAAAATTCTTGCCAGAAATAATGATGGATCTATTTTCGCCCACTTGCCGTATTCCTACATTAAAATCAATCCACCAAGAAAATATTCCGATGAAACAAAGAAGAAAGCTGCGGAAAGATTAAATAAAATGCGTGCAGAAAAAAGCAATACTGCGGAAGAAGAGCCGTTTTGCCTATGAATTACCGTCAGAGAAAATATAATGAGGGACAATCTGCCAGAAATGATATTTACAGATTTCTTGTCAAGTATTTTGAGAAACACGGATATATGCCTTCTTATGAAGAAATCATGGATGGAACAGACCTCACAAAGTGTACCGTCCAGAGACATATGCGGCAATTGGAGATGGATTCTCTGATTGCCACAGAACATCCGGGAGTATCAAGAGCATACCGTTTGACGGAATACAGATACGAAAGGAAAAAATATGGGAAGCAAATTAAAGATGAAAGCACCAAAGAAAAATAGGGTGTTGGAATGCGATAACCAAATGTCACAGGCATTCGCCAGAGCCATGCAGAACTCACGTAAAGAGTTGGAAATCATGCAAGATCAAGCCTATAACGATGGATTCAATACTGGTGATGACTGGGCGAATACGATCAATTCCGTAACTATGATGTTGGCATTAAGAAAACTGCATGGATTTTCAACCAAAAGGCTTTTAGACGTAATCAATTGTGCAAATGAGTTTGTGGGACAAGCGAACCGTGGCGAAAGAAGCTTTATGAGCATGATTGAGGAATTGGAATCTGAAACAGATGTAAGAATCCCAGATTTGAATAAAGAATTGGTTAGAAGATTTGGAGTGTAAATATTATGGATTTAGAACAAAAAGCAATTGAAAGAATCCGGCTTGCGTCTGATCTCTCGTTGAAACATTATAACAAACCACTTGTATGTGAGTATTCCGGCGGAAAGGATTCAGATGTGCTTCTTGAACTATTCAGAATGTCTGGAATCCCGTTTGAAGTACATAACTCACATACCACTGTTGATGCACCGCAGACAGTAAGGCATATCAAGAATACGTTTTCTGAATTGACGGACAAAGGCATCAAATGCGAGATTGATTATCATGTGCAGGAAAACGGCAACCGTCTTACAATGTGGAATCTTATTCCAAGAAAACTAATGCCACCTACCAGAATTGTTCGGTATTGCTGTTCAGAACTGAAAGAAGGTGGGAATCCTAACAGAATGATTGCAACAGGCGTTAGATGGTCTGAAAGTAGCAAGAGAAGTAATAGAAGCCCATTTGAAGTATTAGGACAGACAGCAAGCAAAAGTATCGGCGTTTCTGATGAGAAAATGCTTATAACCGATAATGATTGTACTAGAAGATTATTTGAAAATTGCCAGATGAAAGCAAAGACAGTAGTTAATCCAATTATTGACTGGACAGATCAAAATATCTGGCAGTTCATTGGTGAAAAAGATATTCAGGTATGTGAGCTGTACCAATGCGGATATAATAGGTTAGGTTGCTTAGGCTGTCCGCTTGCATCGAAGAAGCAGAGGGAAAAGGAAATGTATGATTTCCCAAAATACAAGCAAGCCTA
>ENA-OPVK01001115-OPVK01001115.1-human-gut-metagenome-genome-assembly--contig:-NODE-1115-length-16992-cov-3.425046_pt1 | contig 16992 bp, 15 predicted proteins | sample MGYA00241495_ERZ501982 | MGnify/ENA primary metagenome ERZ501982 (study PRJEB25962, sample SAMEA2042002) | human gut metagenome | biome: human gut; feature: human-associated habitat; material: faeces...
CAATTTCGACAAGAGTGCTGACCGTTTTGATATTTATCTTGATGAAAAAAAAGTTTTTCTAAAATAGATTTTCACAATGTACTGGTAGTTTTATGAACAGTGATATAAAAATTAAAAAGAGCAACTGTCCATCTCGGACAGCGGCTCCTGTAAAACGGTTCAATATTAGTAAAAAATGACAATCTTCATGAATGAAATTATTTATGAAAATCCTGTATCTTTTAATAAGAACAGTCCTCTTTTTGTGAGGCAAATTCTGTCCTTTATCAAGAAAGATGCAAAATGTATTATTTCAGTATTTCACCTTTTTCATTGAAGAACACTGTATTTTCAGTTCCTTCCTTGTCTGTCAGGACAACCTGATAGGTCTTGCTACCATCCTCTGTTGCTTCCACCGCTGCTTCTTTGACGATTGATTCCGCAAAATTTTTGGCGATTGCTTCCGTTACCGCTGTCGGAAGATCTTTCACTTTAATGAGGGTGAAGTCATTTACTGCCATCAAATTTTCGGCAAATGCCACTGTTGTTCCTAATCCCATTACCAATGCTATTGCAACAAATTTTTTTTTCATAATCTTATATTTTTAACAGTAATTATTTTATAATAATGATATGACAATTCCTATGCCAAAAGAATATTACTTCTAATTATCAGCTGGTTAGTATTTCCCCAATTGTATAGAAAATGGAAAAAATCCTCATATAATGTGGTTTGATGTGGAATGTTTCTACATTTATAAATATCGGTAGAAATCCTGCTGATTTTGTGTGTAAAACCAAAATCTGTTGCACATTAATTTCTGTAGCAGGCTTTTTTGTTTTACAAAAATAAGAGGCTGTTTCAAGTTCTTTTTTTAAGATAACCTCTTATGGCTTATCTGATAGTGGGCATAAATACAATGTTAATAGTTATATTCTTTGTCACTGCTGAAAAAGCATTGGAATATAAACAGGCGGCTGTAAAAATGCTGACCAGCCTGAGTTCCGACAAATACCAGTGTGGTAAAAGTAAACCTGCTTTCCTGCTTCATTCCACAGGACACTTGCCTGCCGGATCAGAGATTGATGCATCCATCATTTATGCTGATTATTATTATATGGAGGCACTTCTCCGTCTGAAAAGACTGACGGAAAATAAACCGGTCATTGACGAATAATAGATTGTTCAGGGAAGTATATAAGTATATAGAGATCTGTAGTCTCCTTATAGGTGGATTATTTATGATAAGTATATCCCGTTTGCATCAGCAGGTGAAAACGGGATATACTGTTTTACAGCAGGTAGCTAAAGCTTTTAGTTTACTTTAACTATGAAAATTAGTTTTATAACTAAAAGTTTTAGTTCTTTGTGATAATCAAAAGAAAGATTATGAAAATGTTGACAGCAAAGGAAGAAGAAATTATGGGTTATTTTTGGGAAAAAGGCCCGTTGTTTGTAAAACAGTTACTTGATTTTTATGATGAACCGCGTCCGCATTTCAATACTCTGTCTACCATTGTGAGAGGATTGGAGGAAAAGGGGTTTCTCAGTCATGAGGTATTTGGAAATACCTATCAGTATTATGCGGTGGTAAGCTGTGATGATTTTAAGAAGAAGACGTTGAAAGGGGTTATCAGTAAATATTTCAATAACTCTTATTTAGGAGCGGTTTCTTCACTGGTGAAGGAGGAGGAGATTTCTTTGGATGAATTGAAGCAGCTTATCCGGGATGTGGAAAAGGCGCATGAATAATCCGGATAAAGAGAATAATTAAAGATACATACTATGGGAGCATTTTTTGTATATATTGTAAAGTCGGCAGTCTGTCTGGCGGTATTTTATTTATTTTACCGCCTGTTGCTGAGCCGTGAAACATTCCATCGTTTTAACCGTATTGCTTTGTTGGGAATACTGATATTGTCCTGTGCCATTCCCTTTGTGGAAGTGACTATGAAAGAACCGATGGAAGTCAGTCAACAATTGCTGACTTGGGAAGAACTTCTGCTTATGGCTGATCTTAATCGGACTGCTACTATAGAAGCTGCTCCTGTATCTGCCATTACATGGCGTGAAGTGTTGCTGATGGTTTATTTGTTGGGTATTGTATTCTTCTTTTTACGTAATGTATGGTCGCTGACCCGTATGCTGAGGCTGATAAAGGGTAGCACCCTTGTCCGTCAGGAAAATGGCATCACGCTGATTACCCATCAGAAAAAAATCGCACCTTTCAGTTGGATGAAGTTTGTAGTGATCTCTGAGAAAGACCTGAAGGAAAACGGTGAGGAAATACTGACGCATGAATATGCCCATATACGGAAGAGACATTCCATAGATTTACTTATAGCGGATATCTGCATCTTTTTCCAATGGTTCAATCCTGCCTCCTGGTTATTGAAACAGGAACTACAGAACATACACGAGTTCGAAGCGGACGAAAGCGTGATTGCACAAGGTATTGATGCAAAGAAATATCAGTTGTTATTAATAAAAAAAGCTGTCGGCACAAGGCTCTACTCTATGGCCAACAGCTTCAATCACAGTTCACTTAAAAAACGTATTACTATGATGTTAAAAAAGAAATCCAATCCGTGGGCACGACTCAAGTACCTGTATGTGCTTCCATTGGCAGTCATTGCCGTGGCAGCCTTTGCCCGCCCCGAAATCTCTAGTGAGTTAGATGAGATTTCAGCCGTCAAAGTTAATGATTTAACGGCAATTATGAAAACCGAAGAGGTTAAAAGTCCCGAAAAACATCCTGCAAAGGAAATAAAAGTGCAAGGGCAGGTATTAGAAAAAAGTACAAACGCTCCGGTTGTAGGTGCTAATGTGATTATCAAAGGTACCACTTCAGGTACGATCACTGATTTAGATGGAAATTTTGTTATTTCAATGCCTGTTGGGGCTACTTTGAGTGTTTCATATATAAATATGAAAACAAAGGAATTGACTATTACAGAGAAACTTATTGGAAAAATTAAATCTTTAAAAGTGTATTTGGAGGGAGAAATCACAACTAAGACACAGGAAGTGGTTGTAGTAGGTTATGGAGGTGGTGAAGAAGCTTCTGATGAAGTTCCGGTTTTTCAGGTTGTTGAAGAGATGCCTGAGTTTCCGGGTGGTATGGGAGAATGTTTGAAATTCTTGGGGAAGAATATCAAATATCCAGTGGAGGCTCAGAAAGCTGGAGTACAGGGAAAGGTTATTGTACAATTTGTAGTTGAGAAAGATGGTAATATAGCCAATCCCAAAGTTGTCAGGAGCATTGATCCGGATTTGGACGGTGAGGCCATTCGAGTCATTTCCATTATGCCGAAATGGAAACCGGGTATGCAGAAAGGTCAGCCTGTGCGTGTGAAATATACGGTTCCCGTCACTTTCAGACTAGACGGTAAAGATATCAAATCAAATGAAGCACGTCATTTGGAGTTGAAGACAGACACTGTTTTTCAAGAAAATCCATTGCGGATAGGTAAGGAAACTTTTTCGTTGAAAGATTGGAAGGAGAAACCATTGCTTATAGTTGATGGGATAGAAAAGCCTTATAGTCAAATGGAAAAAATGAATGCTTCGGACATTGAATCTATTTCGGTGTTGAAGGATGCGGCAGGTACTGCCATTTATGGAGCCAAAGCCAAGAATGGCGTGATATTGATTACCACAAAGAAACAATAAGAATAAAGATATGAAAAAATTTGTAACACTGCTGCTATGTATGCTCCCCGTTTCGTTGTTTGCCCAGGTGAATGATGGAATTCGTCAGGCAATGGATAATTATGATTATGAGACAGTAGTTACGCTGATAGAACCCGATTGTCAGGATTCTTTGTTGCTGATTACCAAAGCTCAGGCGCTGAAAGCGATGAACCGTTATCCGGAAGCCATAGGGGTATTGAACTCTCTTATCTTGAAAGACAGCACAAACACAAAAGTTTTAATCGACCTTGCCGAGTGTTACAAATTGACGGGTAACTCCCGTCGGGCGGCCAACTGTTATCAGAAGGCAATGAATTTGCAACCGGAAAATAAATTTTTCCGGTTGCAGTTCATACGCTCTTTATTAGCTTCCGAAGATTATGAAGAAGCGCGTACGGCTTGTCATGGCTGGTTGGAACGCGATTCCTTGTCGGCCACCGGATACAAATATCTGGGACAGGCATACGAGGGATTGCAGGATGCCGCCAGTGCCTTTCTTAGTTATAACATAGCCTATCGGCGTGATTCGTTGGATGCCCAGACAGTGGCACGCATTGCCGGTATTTTTAATAACAATCAGCAGTTTAAAGATGCTGTTGATGTGACGGAAGTTTATCGTTTGTCCGATACCACCAATATAGATGTGAACCGCCAGAATGCGAAGGCTTATTGTATGCTGAAAGAGTACGGAACGGCGGTAAAACGCTATGAGTCATTAAAAGAACTGGGTGATCGTAGTTTTCTCACTCTTTACTATTTAGGTGTATCCCATTATGGGGATAACTGGTTTTACGGTGCATACGATAATCTGAAAGAAGCTTATCAAAAAAATCCGATGGATGTGAATGTGCTCTATTATCTGGCAAAAGCTTCGGCACGCACTTCCTGGAAAAAGGAGGGTGTGGAATATATGGAAGAAGCCTTCCGCATAGCAGTTCCTTCTGATAGTATGATGGTACGTCTTTATGACGGGTTGGTAGAATGTTACGATTATGCGGGGGATACAAAGAAAGAGGTGGAAGCCTTGGAGAAGTTATATATTTATACAAAGAAAAACTCCATTCTTTATAAAATAGCCTGTCTCTATGATTGGAAAGAAGATGAGAAGAATGCCATTCGCTATTATAGGAAATACATGGCTACAGTTCCCGAAGATCAGCGTTATGCCTTGGACGAAGACGGGAACCCGGTGGAAGACCGCATAACACTTTACCAGCAGGCATGGAAACGTATCAAAAAAATAAAGGAGGAAGGTTTCTTTAGAGGTGATATTCCGACAAAGTCATTTCCTGTAGAGAAAAAAGATACGTTGGCACTTCGTCATGCAAAATAACGGAAGTCATTTATATAAAAGTAAGAATATATGAAGAAAATTTTAGCTTTGGCACTCTTTGCAGTGGCTCTAGTGTCATGCCGGCAAACTATGCAGACCGATGGCTTTAAACTATCCGGTCATTTGGAAGGGCTTCAGGTTGGAGATACTCTTTTTCTTAAAACTTTTTTATTGCCCGATTGGAAAGAAGACGGGACAGATACCATATTGGTGGAAAAGGAGGGGATTTTCTCGGCTTTTATTCCTATGGAACATACTACTTTTTATTTATTGACGCATCAGCCTAAAGTGGGTGAACCGTTACGGAGTTGTATTCGCGGAGCTGAGATTATAGCTCGTGTAGGTGATGATATAAAACTGGAAGGGTCTTTGGATTACTTGGGTGCGGTTCGTCATTCGGGTGGTTTTTATGACAATTCGTTGGTGGCTAGGTATGATAGCCTGACTGCGTCTTCCAATACTGAAATGATTGATATCTTCAGTCAGATACTGAAATATCAGGATACAAAGCAAAATGATAGTGTGGCAAAATACGGGCAAATGTATAATGAATATCATCGTCCGCTAATGCTGAAGACTGTTCGTGATAGTCTGGCATTGAAAGTGAACGATATGGAATATGCCGCTTTTATGTATGCATCCGCTTTTGTTTTTGATGCTACTTATAAGGATGTGAAAGAGCGTTTGGCACAATTTACTCCAGAGGTTCAAAATTCATATTTTGGACAAATACTTGACAAGCAATTGCTTGTATTGAAGAATATTGAAGTAGGCTTTGCGCCAGCGGAGTTTACAGTGACAGATAAAGACGGCCGGAAAGTGTCTTTGTCTGATTATAAAGGCAAATATGTGTTGATTTATCATTGGGGATTATGTCCTGGTACTTTTTGGGTAAATCCTAAAATAACGGATCTCTATCAAAAATATCATGAAAAAGGTTTGGAGGTATTGGGATTTACCCGTGATGATTTGTTGAAATCGTTGCAGGGAAGTTCTGAAGAGTTTAAGAAAGATGAACGGGTACAGGGATTGCTAAGCCATCCGTGGACTACAGTTTATACAGAGGATGAGGGCAACGGCTTTATAGTGAAAGACCTTTATTTTTCAGGAGTTCCCATTCTTATGTTAATCTCTCCGGATGGTATTACTTTGGCCCGTGGATATACAAAGGCATACGAAGAAGTAAAGAATCTTTTGGATAGGAACTTGGGAAATAAGTAAGTATGTTTAAAAAAAAATACAATGAAAAACTTTGGTATTTTACTGCTTGCTATGGTGAGTTGCTGCCTTTTGCAGGCAAAAGACAGGGTGGTTAAACAGCCGCCTTTCATCGCTCGTAGCTCTTCTGCTATCGAGATAGACAGAGTGGTGGTTTCGGATACGGCAACCGTATTGGATGTAAAAGCCTTTTTCCGTCCTCATAATTGGATTCAGATAAGTAATGAAAGTTATTTGTTGGCTGATAATGGAGAGAAGTATCCGATTCGTTCCGGTAATGGAATTATCTTGGGCGAAAAATTTTGGATGCCCGATAGCGGTGAAGCTTCTTTTAGTCTTATTTTTCCGTTATTGCCCCCTACAGTGAAAGTGATTGATTTCATTGAGAGCGATTGTGAGGACTGTTTCAAGGTATGGGGAATCCATTTGGATGGTAAATTACCGGAATTGGATTTATCGGATGATGTGAAGAAACAGAAATTGAATTACGCTGAACCGTTGCCTAAGGCTGAATTGAAAGATGGCAAATCAGTGATAACCGGTCGTTTGTTAGACTATGAGAAGCACTATGCACTTCCGTTTTCTTGTAGGATTTGTGATTTGTTGACGGCAAAATTTGAGGATACTGAAATAAAGGTGAATGAAGACGGAACATTTCGGACAGAGATTGAACTTTGTGCTCCGACTACGGTCAGTTTTTCTGTGGGACGTGATATTTATTTTGACGTCTTTTTGGTTCCCGGTGGTGAATTGGATATGGCTGTCAACTTGCGTGAGTTGAGTCGTTCTGAAAGCAAATTGTTGAAAGGCAAGCGTGCTGGTGGACAGAAAGTCTATTTTTCAGGTACCATGGCGGCTTTGAATGATGAAATGATAACCGATGATGAACATTTGATGGATGTATGGGGAATGGTTCATTGGAATATGAATGATTTATATAATATGACTGCCGGTCAGTATAAAGCTTATTGGTTGAAAAAATATGAAGAAACCAAATCCGCTATCTGTTCCGATAAGAAAAGAAGTCAGGCATACCGGGAGCTTTTATTGGCTCAGAATGATTTGCTTTGTACTTTGACATTGACCCGTGTAAGTTCTAATTTAGCCTATGCTTATGTGCAGTGCAGTGGATTACCGGCTCGTGAAGCTTATCAAAAGTTTAAACAACCGGAATTGAGTGATGATTTCTATGACTATATCCGGCAGTTGAATATACTGAACTCGCCTGTCATGCTTTATGCCAATGGTTATGCTGATTTGGTAAGGGGAATGGGCTATCTGAGGGTGAAGATGGATGATGAGTTGAGTGATATATTTGCGTTTATTCTCTCTTCCGATAAAGTTTCTGCTGAAGATGCTAAGATAATACGTGAGTTCAAGGCTGATACAGATACCGGAAAAACATCTGTCTATCAGGAAAAAATGGGCGAATTGCGAATAAAATACGATGAATTGTTTAAAGAATTCAGTTCTATGCAGCAAGACTATATTTTGAAAAAGATTATAGCCGGATATTTGGGCACAGACCAAGGACTTTTTTTCGACTTGCAGAAAATGATGAAATATGCTCAGAAAATCAGTGACTTCACTCCATTGACTGTACATGATTTTGAGGAGATACGGAAGATGAGTGACCCTTATTATCTCGGCAGACTGACAAAGATGAACAACCGTCTTTTGGAAACGATTGAAGCTAATAAGAAAAAGAAAGGTTATACCGTTAATGAATCCGGAGAAGTAAAAGATGAAGATTTATTTTATTCCATCATTTCTAAATTTAAGGGTAAGGTGGTTTTGGTCGATTTTTGGGCGACTTGGTGCGGTCCTTGCAAAATGGCTATGAAACAGATGAAACCGATGAAGAAAGATCTTGAAGGTAAAGATATTGTATATGTTTTTATTGCCGGAGAGAACTCGCCCAAAGAAACGTGGGATAACATGATTCCGGATATTCATGGAGAGCATTACCGGGTAACGGCAGCTCAGTGGAATTACCTGAGCAGGCAGTTCAGCATACAGGGGGTTCCGACTTATATTATTGTCGATAAAGAAGGGGGTATTATTCAAAAATACACCGGTTTCCCGGGAGTGGATACCGTAAAAAGAGAATTAATAAAAGCATTAGAAAAATAAAGACCGTGTTTGTCTTGCAAGAATAAAGTGGAAAAGGATCTGTAAGGTGCTGTAAGCATTTACAGATTCTTTTTTTGGATTTATATTACTATCTTTGGCAAGACAAAACTAATATTGAATAATGAAAAACTGGGTCGTTAAGCTATTGTTATTACTTTCCATTCCTTCTTTAGCAGGAATTTTGTTCATTGTTGCTCTTGGTTTTAATCCGGGGGGCTGGTTACAAATTACGACGTATGCTTTACCTCCGTTACTCACTCTCGCCGGAGGGGCTTTTATCGTTGCTTCAAGATGGAAAATTCCTTTTCTTATATTGATGGCAGCTGCAAGTATGGCCTTTAATATTCCTTTACAGAACTGGCTTTTTCATTCGGCAGATGAAGTGGTGCGTTATCATGCTGTTACCGATTTATATAATTTGGAGAATAATGCTCTGTATTTTACTTTCGATACTCTGGAGGTGGATTATGCCCGAAGGAGCAGTGTGACTGTCACTCGTGAGGTGACACGAAGTATGGGCAGACACCGCTATCGTAAGGAACAGAAGCAATATCATTTCTCTGTAGCTCCTGCATTTACCGATTCATTGCCCCGTCATAAGTATGAGGAGCGGGAAGTTAAGGCATGGGTTATTCCGGTGAGGCATGAGAAAGGACAAGCCGTTGTATGTTATGAGCGTTGTATTTTTGATTTAGATGATTATCAGAAAGCCATTGATCGGTCCCGCTGTAAACTCCACCATCCTCAAGCTCCGATTATACGACCTTTGTATTCACAGTTCATTACCCGGCAGGAATGGAAAGGAATCTTTTTGAATGTTGCATGGATTGTACTTTCTGTACTGATAGTACTGGGGGTAATTCTGAATTATCAGGCAGACAGGAGGAAAGCATAATATCGGAACAGACTGTATGAAGGGTACTTTATGAATATTATGATCTTCATGCATGAGGCCTGTCAGTACTATTGGTAAATTCTAGAATGATGTTTTCTTTATATAAAACTTTCCCCGGACATTTCATGGCAGAAACATCCGGGGAGAGGTATTTCATTTTTTATTTATTGAAAAGTTTTATTTTGCCTCTACCTTCAGATTGGATAATTCTGTGTCCTTATGGATGGATGGCAGATTATTTTGTTTTACAACAACAGTATGAACTTTTCCTTTTGCCACTTGCGGCAAAGTGAATTTCTGCTTGTAGATAACCTGTTCCGCTGATGGGCGCAGCAGATAGCCTGTTTCTTTTTCAAAGCGGTTGTATATTCTTACCACAATTTGGTTACTGCCTTTTTGAAGCGGTAGCAGCACCTTTTCCTCGCGGAACTTGCAGCGGTAAGGGTTGAGGTGTTTCATTACCGACTTGCCGTTCAGATAGATTTCGATACCGTTTCCGGCACCTACATCTACTAGAATATCTTGTGCTTTGGGCGATTCTACCTGCTGCATCAGGAAGTAACTTTCCAGAATATTGCTGGGGAACATGGCTTTTTCCTCATTCACTTCTTTCCATTGTCCTTTTCTTACCGGTGCTTTGTCCGGATCAGTATGGATGGTGGCAGGAGCATCGAACAATCCGCTGCCCGGTCCGCAGAAGTAACGCTGACCCCATACGGTCTTGGAAGGCAGGTTTAATGCCTGTGCCTTGCCTGCGTCAAGGGTTACTGTGTAAGGTGTTCCATCTACTTCAACCAGTAATTCCTTACCGTTCTCCTGCGGAGTATAGGTAAATTCCAATGCGTTGAGGTTGGATTTGTTGATGCTCCATTGATAGCTCACCGTACTGCGGTAGTTGCTGTAATAATCGAAACAGGAATAACTATAATTGGGAGTGCGCTGTGCAGCCATAGGTTGCGGTTTCACCGGTTGGTCGAACGTGGCGCAAATCACTTGGATGTCTTTTCCGTATGCGTCGGCGGGCAGTGTGAAGATCATCTCCTGTCCTTTCTGAATAGCTTTAATGTCTGCTTTTTGCAGTTTGCATCCCGGCACGTTCAAAGTGATTTTACCATCGGCAGGGCGGTTGCCTGATAAGATGAGGTAGAGGTTATTGCCTTTGCGGGTAATGGTTCCCCATTCGAATTGCTCACGGAAAGGAGAGGCTTCTGTGCCATAAATGGCTTCACCGTTTTTCTTCAACCAGATACCGATTTCTTTCAGCACCTCTCTTTCAAAGGGTACTACGGAACCGTCACCTTTGGGACCGATGTTCAGCAGGAAGTTTCCGCCATGGGAAACTACATTGATCAGGCTGCGTAGTTTTTCCATCGCTTTGGTGTGAACGTCCCCCCTTTTCTGCCAGGAACGGTAGCTCCAGGTTTCATCGAACATGGAAGCAGCTGTTTGCCATGCGGTCTGCAAGGAGCCTTCGGGGTATGTGTTGTCTGCCATGACACTGAAGTCATACTGATCGTTGCCCAACCGGCCGCTTACCATACAGTCTGGTTGCAATCTGTGCACCAGTTGATACAGTTCCTTGCTTTGTTCAGGAGTGTTGGAACCCATGTCAAACCATAGTTCGGAGATGGGACCGTAGTTGGTCAACAGTTCGGTAACTTGGGCTTTGGTGAATTCATGATGCTGTGGGGTGATGAAATCACAGTTATGGCTGGAGATAGGATAGGCTTGTGGAAAATGCCAGTCTATCAGTGAGAAATAGATGCCGAAGTTGATTCCGCTACGTTTGCAAGCTTCCGCCATCTCTTTTATGAAGTCGCGCTTGCCGGGGGTGGCATCGTATGAATTATAGTCGGTGGTGGCTGTACGGAACATACAGAAACCGTCGTGATGCTTGGTGGTAATGATGATGGAGCGCATACCGGCTTCTTTGGCCAGTGACACGATAGCGTCTGCATCAAACAGGGTGGGATTGAAGCGCAGGGCGGTATCTCCATACCAGTCACTGAAGATTCCCGCAAACGATTGGATTTGTTCACTGTATCCTCGGGTGACGGGGTTGCCTTCCCATACGCCTCCCAGTTCGGAATAAAGACCGAAGTGGATGAACATGGAATACTTGTTCTGATGCCATTTCTCAAATGCTTTTTCCGAGATTTGGGCTGTTGCACCCAGGCTTATGACACAAGCCATGATGAAGGTTAGTAATTTTTTCATGATTGTAATTAGTGGTTAACTGAATGAATATATTGCATAATTTCTGTTTGTTGGTCGGGATGGAACCACACGATGTCTTTGTCCCGTTTGAACCAGGTCATCTGTTTACGAGAGTAAATGCGGGAATTTTGCTTGATTTTTCCGATAGCGAATTCCAAAGTCCATTCTCCGTCCAGATACTTGAACATTTCTTTGTATCCTACGGTATTGAGCGAGTTCAGATGCCGGAAAGGATATACCTGCCGGGCTTCTTCCAGCAAGCCGTCCTGCATCATGATGTCCACGCGGCGGTTGATGCGGTCATACAATTCTTCGCGGTCGCGGGTTAATCCTATTTTGATGATGCGGAAAGGGCGTTCCTTGTGAGTACGGGTACGGAAAGAAGTATAAGTTTTTCCGGTCATGTAGCATATTTCCAATGCATGTATTACCCGTTTGGGATTTTTCAAATCCACTATTTTGTAATACTCGGGGTCCAGCAGCCTTAGTTCGGCGCACAGAGTGTCCAGCCCTTCCTGTTCGTAACGTCGTAGCATCAGCTGGCGTGTTTCATTGTCTACAGTGGGGATATCATCTATGCCTTTGCAAATGGCATCTATATACATCATGGAACCTCCGGTCAGTATTACAGTGTCATGGTTTTGGTATAGGATTTCCAGTTGTGCCAGTACGTCTGCTTCGTATTGTGCGGCGCTGTAATAATCTGTTAGCTGTAATGTTCCGACAAAATAATGAGGAACACGCGCCAGTTGCTCGGGGGTAGGGGCGGCAGTTCCTATCTTCAGGTCTGCATACAATTGGCGTGAGTCTGCCGAAACAATGGAAGTCCGGAAGTGTTCGGCAATGGAAAGGCTTAGTTCGGTCTTTCCTACACCGGTAGGGCCGATAAGGACGATAAGGGTGTCAGGCATGGTGTTTATAAAAAGAGAGGGGCAGACGTTTAACGTCCGCCCCCGTTAAGATTAATAGTTTTCTTGCTCATAAGGGTCCGGTGAGGAGGCACCGCCCATATCAAATCCTTCGGGATCAAAGTCTTCCATATCGAAGTCCTGGTCGCCGTAGAAATTCTCGTCTATATCCAGATTTCCGCTATTGCTTTTTGCCATCATTTCGTCAAAGTCGACGGTTTGTTTCGGGGCTTCTCCGGCTTTGCGCGAACACACTGCTTTGTCAAGGTCTTTGCCGGTGATGATTTCCGACAGTTCAATGAAAAACACTCGTTCTGCCAACGGATCGAATACATACAGCAATTTTTGCTTTTCGTCTTCCACCAAATCACTCAAGCGGGTTTCTCTCATGATGTAGCTGTCTTCTTCCGAACTGCTTCCCATATCTTCCAGTGTGATTTCCTGGTCTTTCTCCCAGTCGTCATCACAAATGAAGAAAGAGGTCATCTGGTCATCTTTATATCCTGCCGCTTTCAATATTGCTTCGTGCAAATCAAAGAAAGTTGCTTCCGAGTCTATCTTTATTTCTCTTATAAAATCATCGACTTCATCAGAGATTAGTGTAAATCTGTAAATCATATATTTATACTGTATATACTATATAACTTTTTTTTCGTGCAGTAAAGTTATAAAAAACTTTGTTATCTGATGATACCTCTTTGAGAATTTTCTATGAAAGAAATAATATATTCTATTTCTTTGCTCATAGGTATTTCTTTGCGTACTTGTTCCAAGGCATCGGTAACGTTCATACCATTTTGATAAATAATGCGATAGGTGTTGTGTATATTCTCTATTAGTTCATTAGAGAATCCGCGGCGGCGGAGTCCTACGATATTGATTCCTGCGTAGGCAATGGGTTCGCGCCCTGCTATAATATAAGGAGGAATGTCCTTGCTGAAACGTGAACCGCCCTGTACCATTACATAACCGCCTACCCGGCAGAATTGGTGCATCAATACGGCGCCGCTGATAATGGCGTTATCATCAATGATAATTTCACCTGCCATCTTGGTGGCATTGCCTATGATGCAACCGCTGCCTATGATGGCATCATGTGCTACGTGTACTCCTTCCATCAACAGGTTGTTACTGCCCACTATGGTTTTGCCTTTAGCCGCTGTACCACGATTGATGGTTACATTCTCGCGAATGGTGTTGTTATCACCTATTTCGGCAGTCGTTTCTTCACCGCGGAATTTCAAATCCTGGGGAATAGCGCCTATAACAGCTCCCGGAAAAATGGTGTTGCCGTTCCCTATGCGTGAGCCATACAGTATATTGGCGTTAGGCATGATTGTGTTGTTATCACCGATAACTACATTCTTGTCGATAAACACAAAAGGACCGATTTCTACATTCTCACCAATTTTTGCTTCGGGATGTATATATGCTAATGGACTAATCATGTTGTTTTTTTAGTGGTTATTTATTTTTTACTATTTGTGCCATAAACTCGGCTTCGCAGACTACTTTCTCGCCTACAAACACATATCCTTTCATTGTGGAGATGCCCCGGCGGATAGGAGCCAACAATTCAACACGGAACAATAAAGTGTCTCCCGGCACTACTTTCTGGCGGAATTTCACACCGTCTATTTTCATGAAGTAGGTGGAGTATCTTTCGGGTTCGTCCACTGAATTAAGAACAAGCAGACCACCGCATTGTGCCATGGCTTCTACTTGAAGCACACCCGGCATGACAGGTTCCTGTGGGAAGTGTCCCTGGAAGAAGGGTTCGTTGGCGGTTACGTTTTTCACACCGACAATGTGGTTGGCGCCAATGGCAACGACTTTGTCCACTAGCTGGAAAGGATAACGGTGCGGAAGCAGTTCGCGGATGCGGTTGACATCCATGATGGGAGCTTCGTTGCAGTTATAGGACGGAGCCTGTATTTCGTGAAGTTTGATTTCTTTGCGTATCTGGCGGGCAAACTTGTTGTTGATGGTGTGCCCCGGACGGGTGGCGATGATGCGTCCCTTGATGGGTTTGCCTATCAGTGCCAGGTCGCCGATGATATCCAGCAGTTTGTGGCGGGCCGGTTCGTTGTCCCATACCAAGGGAACATGGTTGATGTAGCCCAGTTTGGTGGCGTCCATGTGGGGAACCCCCATGACGTCTGCCAGCTTGTCGTAGTTTTCCTGGCTCATCTCTTTTTCGTAGATTACGATGGCGTTGTCCAGATCGCCTCCCTTGATCAGTCCGGCGCCCAGCAATGGTTCTATTTCGCGGACGAATACAAAGGTACGCGCGGAAGCTACCTCGGTGGGGAATTTAGCCATGTCTTCCAGTGTGGCGAACTGATTGGACAGTATTTTAGACTGATAAGAGATCAGTGCATTCACACTGAAATTTTCGTCCGGAAGAACAATGATGGAAGATCCGGTTTCCTCGTCCCTGAATTCGATTTTTGATTTTATGATATAGTAATCCTTGACAGCATTCTGTTCTTCGATTCCTACACGCTGTATATTTTCTACATACGCTTTGGCACTGCCGTCCAGAATAGGGAATTCGGGACCGCTTACCTGAATCAGGCAGTTGTCTATACCAGCTGCATAAAGAGCTGCCAAAGCATGTTCTACTGTACTTACTTTTATTCCGTTTTTCATCAGCACAGTGCCGCGGGTAGTATCACCTACGTTTTCTGCTACGGCATCAATTATTGGTTGTCCTTCAAGATCAATTCGTTGGATTTTATACCCGTGGTTGTCCGGTGCAGGATTGAATGTCACCGTCAAGTTTACTCCGGTGTGAAGGCCTTTTCCATTTAAAGAAAAACTGCCTTTTAATGTCTTCTGTTTCAACATGGGGTTTATTTATTTAGTTGTTTTTTTAATTCTTCTATTTCTTTCTGCATGGCGTTCAGCGTGGTGTAAATTTCGGGCAGTTTTTTGTATACGGCCGATGATTTCATGAAATTCTTGGCATCGATGGCCGGAGTGCCTAGAATTTGCTCGTTGGATTTCACGTTACCGGGAACGCCTGCTTGTGCGCCGATACCTACCTTGTCACCTATCTTAATATGTCCGGCTAGTCCTACTTGTCCGCCAAACATGCACCATTCACCTACTTTGGTGGAACCGGCAATACCCACCTGTGATGCCATGACAGTGTGGCTTCCTACTTCCACATTGTGTGCTATCTGGATCAGGTTATCCAGTTTCACTCCTTTATGTACAATGGTGGCGCCCATGGTGGCACGATCTACGCAGGTATTAGCACCAATCTCCACATTATCTTCTATGATGGCAATACCTATTTGTGGAATTTTTTCGTACCCTTCGGGAGAAGGTGCGAATCCGAATCCATCAGCACCGATTACGCAGCCTGCATGCAGGGTACAGTGGTTTCCTACCAAGCAGTCGTGATAGATGGTGGCATGTGGATAAAGTGTACAATTATTACCTACTTTGGCATGGCTTCCTACAGTAGCGTGCGGGTGGAGGGAAGTGTTGTCACCAATCTCAGCACCATCGCCTACGCAGGCAAACGGAGCGATATATACATCCTTCCCCAACTTCGCAGTGGGGGCAACGTATGCCAGCGGATCTATACCAGTCTTTTTAGGTTTGCTCATTTCATAGAGGGTCAGTAGTTTAGCCAGACTTTCGTAGGCGTTGTCTACCTTGATTAAGGTAGCTTTTACTTCTTGCTCGGGAACGAAATCTTTGTTTACCAACACAATGGTAGACTGAGTATCGTAAATGTAATGAGTATACTTAGGATTTGAAAGAAAAGAAATCGCTCCCGGCACGCCTTCCTCTATTTTAGCAAAAGTATGCACAGTTGCGTTTTCATCGCCAACAATAATTCCCTGGATGTATTCCGCAATTTGTTTAGCTGAGAACTCCATAATACTGTCTAATTCTTTATGTTCTAAATGTTTCAGTTTTGTTACTTGCGTGTTACATGTTAGTGTAAACACATCATTAATTATGCAAATTACGCATTTTTTTTTTATATATCCGTACAATTCGCTAATTATTTAATGTCCGTCGTTTTCGGAACGCAGGTAACATATATAATATTTTTTGACTTTTCGGGAGAGAAGAGAGATGTTGAGCATATCCGAAGCCTTGGCTATATCGCGGGTGCTTCCATCTTTATAGATGATTTCAATACTGTCATCCTCCTTTTTATACATATTGTTTTCTATACTGGATATGGATAGGAAGTATTTTGCTTCTTTCTTATTGATATTCAGTTGTTTACTTATTCTTGAAAGAATTTCTTCTTTTCGTGCTTTTGTGATGGAAGAGGAGGTTACCTCTACTTTGAATAGTTTCCTGTTAATCATTCCACGACTCAGAGTGGACAATACCACATCGCTGTGATTGCTCCAAACTTTCAGTGCAGTCCATATGTCATTATCATCTAATTGAATAAAATTTTCAAGACAATCCGGGCTGTTATAAAATTCTTTTTTATCAATAGGATGGTATAAAAAGAATCTTAAAGCGGGTGAGGCGAACAGCTCTACGCCACGTAAGGCTAATTCCTTTGCTCGTGTCAGAGTGTTGACCAGCATTTTTTCACTGGCAACGGAGGTCTTGTGCAGATATACCTGCCAGT
>ENA-OPVK01001125-OPVK01001125.1-human-gut-metagenome-genome-assembly--contig:-NODE-1125-length-16905-cov-2.313531_pt1 | contig 16905 bp, 13 predicted proteins | sample MGYA00241495_ERZ501982 | MGnify/ENA primary metagenome ERZ501982 (study PRJEB25962, sample SAMEA2042002) | human gut metagenome | biome: human gut; feature: human-associated habitat; material: faeces...
GTTGAATCAGACAGCCTTGTACCTATAACTCCTGCTTTTCTGAAAAGGTTGAATTTTTTTGATAATTTAAAGCTGCGTGTCAGTGCCGGTCAGACAGGAGGGCAAGGTGTCAGTGCATATGCTACCCGTTCTCGCTTTGTAACTTCTGATTATGGCATGGGCGGTTCTTTACAGAGCGGTATGGCTGAGGACCGTTGGGGCGGTCCGGCTGCAACTCTTTTGAAGTGGGAGACGACCAACCAGTTCGATGTGGGTTTAGATATTGCTTTCTTGAATAGTCGTGTAAACTTGACGGTCGACGCTTATTATAAGAAAACAAAGGATTTGTTGCTTGACAAGCTTATCCCCATGAGTTCCGGGTTCAGTCGTATACAGGCCAATTATGGGAATGTGACGAATAAAGGTCTGGAAATTTCCGGACATTTTATTCCTGTAAAAGTACGCAATTTTTTGTGGAGCATTGATGCTAACATATCTTTTAACCGCAATAAAGTAGGTGGCTTGGATTCAGATCAATACTCGGATGTTGCTTGGGGGATTGAAAATATGTTTTTGGTACGTAATGGTGAGCCTATTGGTACGTTGTATGGTTATGTTGAAGATGGATTTTATGATAATGAGGCTGAGGTACGTGCGGATCCTTATTATAGGAATGAAACGGATTCTAAGGTAAAGAGCATGGTAGGGGAGGTCAAATATAAGAATTTTGATGAGGATCCTGTGATTGACAACCGTGATCGCCAGATAATTGGTGACACCAATCCCGATTTCCAATATGGTATAACCAATACATTGGAATGGAAAAACTGGACATTCAGTTTCTTTTTGCAGGGAACACAAGGTAATGATATTCTTAATGTCAATCTTAAGAAGTTTGATATGGCCAGTGTGGATAATATGCCTTATTTTATTTACAATAATCGTTGGACCGCAGAGAATAGGGCAAATGCTAAATGGCCACGAGCCAGTAGAACCAGCACACGTGCAATGAAGGCCTCTGACCGTTACATTGAGGACGGTTCTTATCTACGTTGTAAGAATGTCAGCTTAAGTTATCGTTTCCGCCATCCTATCAAATTTGTGGAAAGTATCAATCTGGCAGTCAGTGTCTCAAATTTGTTCACTATCTCTGGTTATAGTTGGATGGATCCTGATGTGAACTCTTTTGGTAGTGACCCTAAACGTAGAGGTGTGGATATGGCTTCCTATCCGAGTGCTCGCACATTCAACTTTGGTATTCAAATTGGATTTTAAATAATTGATGTTAGTATGAAAATCAAGAATATTTTAATGACATTGGGCTTGGGTTCCATGTTGATGACTTCTTGTTCATTGGATGAAGAAGTATATACATTTATTTCAGGTGAGGATCTTGCTGCTGACGGTGAATATGAACTGCTGGTGAATGGTGCTTATCAGCCATTGGCTTGGTTGTTTGAGTGGGGTAGTTATGACTCTGCGGTTAATTATGATAATGATTATCAGACAGGTCCTGGTTGGGCTTTTAAGGAAACCGGAACTGGTAACTTTTATAACAATGGTAGTATTAATAACCTTTTTGAATATTATTCGACTGCCATTCATCGTGCTAACTATCATTACTATTTGATAAGTACGATGACTAATGTGGCTGAAAAGGAGAAGAATAATGCTCTTGGTGAACTTCGGTTCCTTAAAGCGTGGGCCGAATTTGAGCTGGTACGTCGCTTTGGTCCTATTCCAATATTTAAAACGTCTATTAATGAGGGAAATGATACTTACCAGCCTAGAGCCTCTGTTAAGGAGGTATATGAAGATATTATTGCAAATCTAAAAGAAGCCGAAACTTTGCTTATGCCTCGTACGGATGCCAATTATCAGAAAGGGCATGTTTTTCGTGCCTCTGCTAAATCACTGTTGGCTTTAGTGTATGCGACGATTGGTTCTGCTTCAATGGAGAGTGGCAGGGTTATGGTCAAAGGTGGTCCCGGCAAAGTGACTAATCCTGATGGTACAGAGTCTGCTCTAATGCCTCAGGAAATTTGGCATGATAAGATTCGTCTTCCTGGTTATGAGGAGTTTGATTCACAAGAATATTATAGATTGGCGAAAGAAAAGGCGGGTGAGGTAATAACAGAAGGTGAGTGTACATTGGCTGCCAGCCAGAAAGACTTGTGGGCTCTTTCCAATAAGAATGGTCCAGAATTCTTGTTCTGTCTTCAGACTTATCCTGATGGAGACAATTTGTCTGGAAATTATTTAAGTGAATCTTATTATGGGTATTGGGATGATGATGGCACGATGGGTAAAGGGTATTATACCTACCGTGACCATTGGCTACAAATGTTTGATGATTGGGATGATGAACGCATTACCTGGGGAATCCTACACCGTTATCCTGGTTCTTACAATTCAGAAACTGGAGTTTATACTTGGTATTACTATCCGTTAAGAGATAGTGTCTATGTGAATCGTGAAGAAGCACCATATGAAGGCATCGAGCCTTATCAGAAAACAGACCAGCCTGCTTATGGCGCATATTTTGGCTCTCGTTTCACTAAATTTACGGCTGTAACGGGCACAATTGATGGTACACGTAAAGACTATAATTGGCCGTTTTTGCGTTATGCTGAAGTGTTGCTCCTTTATGCAGAAGCTGATAATGAATTGAACGGCCCTACTCAAGATGCATTCTCCAAGATGGAAATGTTGAATAGGCGCAATAATAGTACATTGGTGAGTGAACGTCATAAGAAAAAGCCGTTTGATAAGGAAACTTTCCGTTCGTTTATCCTCGAAGAGCGTGCTAAAGAGTTTGCGGTGGAGGGCAATCGCCGTACAGATTTGATCCGCTGGGGTATTTATCTGCCTGTAATGAACGCCATTGGAATGGATGAGAATGGTAATTTGAAGAGACGTGAAGAAAAACACTGGCTTATGCCTCTTCCACCCGATGAAATTAACGGTAATCCTTATATTGAGAAAAATAATCCTGGATGGTAATTGTTTAATTATTAATGGAGAATACAATGAAAAAGATAATAAGTTTAAAGGAGATGTACTTTGTTTGTGCCCTTCTTATAGGAATGTCTTGGACTTCTTGTTCTGATGACGATGAAACGGCTATTCCTATAAAATTGGCCAGTATAACTACCATTTCAGATTTAGATAAAGTGATTGTTGAAGCTGCTTTGGGTGATTTTATAGCTGTCCATGGAACAGGTTTGGACACCCATAATATTGATTCTATTTTGATTGATGATGTCAAGGTTGATATGCAGGAGGTATATACCGAGAATAGCATTCTGTTCATGAAAATTCCTGTGAAATTGGCGACTAATAAGACCAATAAAATCTATATTTATAATTCAACGGGCTGTTTTGAACTTCCTTTCAAGACTTTGGCTCCCGATTTGAAACTGACGCGTATGTTCAATGAGTATACCAAACCGGGCGATACTATTATGATTTATGGAGATTTTTTCAATTTGTATGAAATCGATTCACTGAATGCGGTTGTTGATTTCAATGGAAAGGTTTCCCCTGTTATACGGTCTGCTAATAATTATCTGACAGCCAAGGTGCCGGTTGATGTGGACAAGAATATCCGTGTCAAGGTCAAGGGATTGAAGCACAATGTAGAGGCGGTCTGTCCGGGACGTTATTATGACCGTGAATTCATGATCATGGATTTTGATGAACTGTTGCCAAGCGATGTAGCCAATGTTGTGACCGATGAGAAGGATCCGCAGCGTTTGAGCGGAAATTTTTTGAGAATTGATGAAAATTCTGTATATGTAGATCCTTGGTGGTGGTATATTGCAGAAAGGGGTGGCATTGAATATACGGAGGATATGCTGGGACTTGAGTCATGCAAGGATTATGTGGTGAAATGTGAGTTCCGTACATCCAATCAGTTCATCAAGGATAAAATAAGTTTCAGTATTTATCATTATTGGGCGGCAGCTCCTTGTGATTGGATTGCAACAGATTTCAATGTCCAGAACTTTAATCGGTGGGAGACCATTACATTACCGTGGAATGTATTCCAATCTGTGGATTATCCAGACTATTATCCGGGTTCATACACTAATTTTAATATGCTTCTGAAAATAGATCCTGAAATAGCCCGCAATTTTGCTTTCGATAATATTCGTATTTGCAAAAAAGGGGATTGATCTGTATTTTGTAGTGAGGACGGTAATTAGGTAATATATATTGCTGTCCTCATTTATATTTTGATATAATTTGTTTTGTAATACTATTTACTAAATCTGATAAACAATATGAATTTGAAAGGATGTATGGCTGTGTGGGCTATTTTAGCCATAGGAGGATATGCCCTGCAGTCTTGTAATACTGCTCCGGTCAAAGAGGTGTGGCTGGATGAACTTGGCCAAGACTCATGCTATGTGCAGGATTGGGGAACTGTTGAGATAAACCGTTCGGTCGTGCTTACACCATTGACAGTCAATGGTATCGTTTATGAGCGCGGTTTGGGGGCACATTCTATCAGTCGTATACTGTATGACTTGAAGAGTGAGGCTGTGTCTATTTCCGGACTTGCTGGTGCCGACGATAACAATAGGTTTGCCGGCAAGCTTCAATTTAAAATAGTCGGTGATCAAAAGGAACTTTGGAAAAGTGGGGTCATGAAGAAAGGGGATCCCGTTAAAGAATTCAATGTGAGTCTGAAGGGGGTCGATAAAGTCTTGCTTCTTGTAGAGGAGTGTGGTGATGGTATCATGTATGACCATGCGGACTGGCTGAATGTTAAGATAGAAACTCGCGGTGATGTGAAGCCTGTTCGTGCTTGGGCAAAACCCATCGCTAAAGAAAAGTATATTTTGACTCCGCCGGCTCCTGAGGTTCCGGTTATCAATAACCCGCTGGTTTTTGGTGTACGTCCGGGCAGTCCTTTCTTGTGGTCCATAATGGCTACAGGTGACCGTCCGATGACCTTTGAGGCAAAGGGGCTTCCGGAAGGAGTCAGACTGGACGAGAAGACAGGCCGTTTTACGGGTAAGGCAATGAAGGAAGGTGATTATAATGTTTTACTGAAGGCAACCAACAGCAAGGGAACTGCCGAAAAGGAAGTGACGGTCAAGGTGGGCGGTGAGATAGCCTTGACCCCTTCGATGGGATGGAACAGTTGGAATTGCTGGGGACTTTCCGTGGATGACCAAAAAGTGAGGGATGCTGCCCGCATGATGAGTGAGAAATTGCACGCGTACGGTTGGGAATATATAAACATTGATGACGGATGGGAAGCACCGGAACGTACCAAAGGCGGTGAAATCCTTTCTAATGACAAATTCCCGGATTTCAAGGCTCTGACCGATTATATCCACGGATTAGGACTGAAATTCGGTATTTATTCTTCTCCGGGTGCTACCACATGCGGTGGTCATGTAGGCAGTTATCAGCATGAGGAAATTGATGCCAGGACTTGGGAACGCTGGGGAGTGGATTACTTGAAGTATGACTATTGCGGTTATCTGGATATTGAAAAGGATTCGAAAGAAGAGACCATTCAGGAACCTTATATCGTTATGCGAAATGCTTTGGATAAGGTAAAACGTGATATTGTATTTTGTGTAGGTTATGGCGCTCCCAATGTCTGGAATTGGGCGGCTGAAGCAGGAGGTAATCAGTGGCGTACTACACGTGATATTACTGACGAATGGAATGTGGTGACTGCGATTGGGACCTTCCAGGATGTGTGTGCAGATGCCACGGCACCTGGTAGAAACAATGATCCGGACATGCTGGTGGTTGGCAAATTGGGGCAAGGCTGGGGAAGCAAGGTGCATGATTCTTACTTGACAGCTGATGAGCAATATTCCCACATCTCTTTGTGGTGCATTCTTTCTGCCCCTTTGTTGATCGGTTGTGATATGGCAAATATGGATGACTTCACACTGAATCTTCTGACAAACAATGAAGTGATAGCGGTCAGTCAGGATCCGATGGTGGCTCCGGCTAGAAAGATGCTTGTCAAGAACGGACAGATCTGGTCTAAGAAATTGTATGACGGTTCTTATGCGGTAGGGTTCTTCCATGTGGATCCTTATTTTATTCTTTGGGATCAAGATGATGCTGAATCCATGCAGATGCGTGACTATGAATTCGACTTTGATTTGAACCTGCTAGGTATTGAGGGGAAGGCGATGGTCCGTGATTTATGGAGGCAGAAGGACTTGGGAGAAGTGGACGGCAGTTTCCAGACTAAAGTGCCTTATCATGGTGTCACTTTCGTAAAAATAACCCCAATAAAATGAATTCTGTCAAATTTGGAGAAGAATGAAGAAATTATATTTATCCATCGCTTTTTTGCTGACTTTTACTTTCCAGGTCCCTGCGCAACTGCAGGGACTGGATGTGGTGAAAGTTCCGGAGGCACAGCAGCCATATTCCGGAGAGTACATATATATACCTGATGTGGACGGCTATAAGGCTCTGAAATGTGATTTTCATGTACATACTATTTTTTCCGACGGGGATTTGAAACCGGAAAACCGCGTATGGGAAGGGGCGATTCGTGGGTTGGATGTCATAGCTATCACGGATCATATTGAATATCGTCCGAACAGTTACATCAAAGCCGACCACAACGAATCTTATAGAAGGGCCAAGACTATTGAGGCAAGTTCTAAGGTTATAGTTATTCAAGGAGCGGAAATCACCCGCTCCAAACCGATAGGGCACATCAATGCCCTTTTCTTGAGCGATGCCAATGCGCTGGATGTGGATGACCCTTTGACTGCAATAGACAATGCTCTGGCCCAAGGAGCCTTTATCATGTGGAATCATCCGGGCTGGCCCAATGACACAAGCACTATCTATAAGGTACATGAAGAGCTTATCAGGCAGAAGAAAATTCATGGGATTGAACTGGTAAATGGCTTCGAGTACTACCCAAAGGCTTTTAATTACTGTAAGGATTACGATTTGACATATATGGGAAACACTGATATACATGGCGTCTATAGGCAGACGTATCGTACGGATATACAAAGCGGTCCTATGACAGTTGTTTTTGTCAAGGAGCGTTCGGAGGAAGGGGTAAAGGAGGCATTGTTTGCCGGACGTTCTGTTGTGAAGTTTGGAGATATTCTGATTGGTTCTGAGAAGAATCTGACGGCCTTGGTAAAGGCCTGTCTGACATATGAGGTGAAGAATACGCATGATAACCAGGCGCTGGTGAAAGTCATGAATAAATCTACACTGAACTTTGAAATCCTGTTGGATAATAAGTCAGTTACCATATTAGGCAATGCAACCACTGAATTTAAGGTCCGCTTGAATGACAAGGCGAAGTTCACTAACACTTATATTACGGATAACAGCCAGCTGGTGATTGATGTGTCGTCTTTACGGTAGGGCTTGTCATAAACCTTTGATTAATTCGTATACTATGAAGAAAATTTTGATTATACTTTTAGCTTTTCTATCTCCTCCTTTTTTTATGGTGATAATGGGGGGATGGATTCATTAAGGCAAGAAAAGGTTTATGTTCATATGGACAAGCCTTTTTATCTGGTGGGTGATACCATTTGGATGAAGGGGTATCTGGTTGATACGCGGACGCATAGGAACAGGATGTCCGGAGCCGTTTTCTGTATGTGGAATTGATCAGTGACAGAAATAAAGTGCTGCTCCGTAAGAAGATAATGGAGGAGAATGGTATATTCCGTAATTTTTTTCTTGGAGGAAGATATTCCAGAAGGAGCGGTATAGGCTTCGTGCTTACACCAATCTTATGCGCAATGCAGATGAATCCTTTTTTATACGCGACAGTTTGCTGTCTATAAGGATACGGAATCCTTGCTTATGTTGAAGGTGAGGTATGAGAAGGAGAAGGAAAATAGGTACCTCATGCTACTTTGTTACGTCATGATGGAGAACCATACTCCAAGAAAAGCGTAGAGTATATGGTCTGTACCAAGGATTCTAATAATAAAGTCTTTGTCGGAAGAACAAATTTGGCAGGTGATATACTGGCCACTTTTCAAAGCGAGCATGAGGGCATTGGCTACTTTTTATTATCTGCAACAGATGGCGATTCACTATACGGTTGCGTCTGACAGTTCAGACCAGGAAAAGCGCTTTAAATTGCTGCTAGCTGTATCCGATCGGGTTGCCTTGTCTGTCACTTAGGATGATTCTTTGATATACTATAGGATGTGTGTCCCTTTCTGTCTGCATGCTGGAAGAGAAGTTGGTATTGTTGCCCCATGTATGTGGGCAGGTCGTACATCGTAGTCATATCTCTACGATGGAACTGAGGTCTCATTTCCAAGAGGGAAATGCCGGAGGTGATTGTACACTTCACTGCATTCAATGCGGTGAAGAAGCTTTGACGGAACGCCTTGTCTTTGTCCGTCAGCATGCCTCTCTTTTTCAGATGTCAGTGTTGGGCTCTCCGACAAAGAGCAGGGCTTTTCTGCATCCAGCGTTGTCTGGGAATTCCTTATGGCAACCTGAATGGGCATAAGTTATTAGTGGCCATCGCTAAAGATAGATAGGGCAATTTCTGCATAACCCACGATTTCCCTGATATGAGGGGATTCATAATTACCCCTTTCTGGAAAAAGGCACAACACTATAAGATCCGGCTGAAGGAGGACACTTATCCATCAGTCCCCCGGCTTTTATGGAGGTCTATGGTCAGGGCTAAGGCTGCCGATATCTGTACGAAGTGAACAATAAGACTGTCAACGGGATGAAGGTGTATCAGCTTCCCTTTTATCAGTCCTTTTAAGGGCGATCACTGTTTGGGGGCATGAGTGTCTATTGATAAGTCTTGGTATAATTATGAATATATGAATAATAAATGTATAATAATAAAAAACGAGTATTATGAAAGGACGGATTTTGTGTTTTGTGATTGTAGTGTGTAGTTTTCTTGTTGCCCATGCTGATGGAGCTGACTCATTGGCGCTGACCCCTCCCATGGGATGGAACAGCTGGAACTGTTTCAGTTGTGATGTGAATGAACGGCAGATACGCGAGATGGCCGACCTGCTTGTGGCAAACGGGATGAGGGATGCGGGTTATACTTATGTGAATGTGGATGATTGCTGGCAGGTGGGACGTGATGCGGATGGGAATATTGTGGTTGATTCGGTGCGTTTCCCTTCCGGTATAAAAGCTTTGGCAGACTATATACATTCCAAGGGATTGAAGTTCGGCATTTATTCCTGCGCTGGTTCACTGACTTGTGCCGGGCGTCCGGGGAGCCGTGGATATCAGTTCCAGGATGCTCGCACTTATGCGGAATGGGGTGTGGATTTTTTGAAGTATGACTGGTGCTTTGATGAGGGACAGAGTCCTCAGGGAGCTTACCGTACCATGCGTGATGCCTTGAAGGCTAGCGGTCGTCCGGTGGTGTTCTCTATCTGTGAGTGGGGGAGCAGCAAGCCGTGGACATGGGCCAAAGGTATCGGCCACTTGTGGAGGACTACGGGGGATATTATCAATGCCTTTAAAGGTACAGTACATTGGGGCGGATGTAGTGTTGTGGATATCATCGATAAGAATGCGGATTTGTGGCCTTATGCTGGTCCTGGGCATTGGAATGACCCGGACATGCTGCAAGTCGGCAACGGAGTGCTGACTGCTGAGGAGAACCGTTCACATTTTACCATGTGGTGTATGCTGGCCGCACCGCTGTTGGCGGGAAATGACCTGAGGACTATGGACAGGGAGACGCTGTCCATTCTGACGAATAAGGATGTGATTGCTATAAATCAGGACAAGCTGGGCATACAGGGTCGTCGTTACATGAAAATAGAACAGCATGAGATATGGGTTAAGCAGTTGTCTGACGGGGAAGCCGCTGTATGCTTCTTCAATCGTGACGAACAGCCGTGGACATTCGAGTATCAGTTTGGGAAAGACAAATCCCATCTCCACTTTGCGGATATCCGGTTTTGGGAATTGGAGTATGATGTTTATGATATTTGGGACGGGAATAGGCATCTTGGCACCTCCAACGACAATCTGAGTTTCAAAGTCCCTGCGCACGGTGTTGTCTTGGTAAGACTTTCCCCTAAAAACAAAAAATAATAATTTGTCATGGTAAAACTACTTTTCAGTGTAATGTGTATACTCATGTCTGTTTCCGGCTTTGCCCAAGAGCAGATCAAGATCAAGCACGGCCCTTATCTCCAGAACCTAAAGGAAACGGAAGTGACAATAGTCTGGCTTTCGGATAAGCCATCTATAGGTTGGGTAGAGATTGCTCCGGATGATGGTACGAGCTATTACCGTACTGAGCGTATCAAGTTTTTTGATACGGTCAATGGCGTGAAGAATGTTTCGGAATTGCATGCGGTACGTGTCACGGGCCTTGCTCCCGGTACTAGCTACCGTTACCGTGTCTATGCCAGGGAGGTGCTTTCCCGCAGGGGGGAGGAGGTCATATATGGTAATGCTACGGCTCCGAGTATCTATGACCGCCGAGGATTGAAATTTACCACCAATGACAGCAGCAAGTCCGTGGCCTCTTTTGTCATGCTGAATGATATTCATGGCAATACGGACTATATACCTAAATTGCTGGCCGCTGCGGACTTCAAGAAAACAGACATGGTCATCTATAACGGTGACATGCTCAATAACCTACTGGATGAGGAGGAGTTGTTTAAATGCTTCATGGATATCTCCATAGATATGTTCGCTACTTGCAAACCGTTGTATTATGCCCGTGGAAACCATGAGACACGTGGCTTGTTTGCCACTTCCTTCCATCGTTTTTTCTCTCCGAAGGAACCCCATCTGTATTTTTTGATACGGCAGGGACCTGCTTGCTTCATTTTCTTGGATACCGGTGAGGACAAGCCTGACTCTGATATTGAATATCATGGTATCACCGACTATGACAATTACCGTACACAACAGGCGGAGTGGCTTGCAGAAGCTGTTAAATCCAGAGAATTCCAGGATGCGTCTTTCAGGATAGTGATCGCCCATATGCCTCCTTTGCCTGAAACTGACATCTGGCACGGGCAGGCCGAGGTCTTGGACAAGTTTGTTCCGATACTGAATGAGGCTGGAACTGACGTGATGCTGTGTGGCCATTTGCATGAATATTTTAATAACAAGCCCACCAACAAGGTGCATTTTCCGGTAATAGACAATTCCTCCAATACAGTTTTAAAAGGTGTCATAAAGAGGGATAGGCTGGATATTGAGATAAGGGATGTGAACGGCGGGATAGTGGATACAATTTCTATAATGGCCCGATAGTTTTGTTATTTGTTGTTTTGGAACTTGGAATAATAATATTTGATTTGAAATAATATGAGAAACATGCATGATGTAACTGTGAAATGGATTTTTTTTCTGCTTTTGGTTATGGCGGGAAAAGCTGCAATGGCTGAAGGCATTACCTCACCGGATGGAAACCTCTGGCTTGATTTTGTGGTGAACTCTTCCGGTGAGCCTGTGTATCGATTGTCTTATAAGAACAAAGCCGTGGTGAATCCATCGAAGCTGGGGTTGGAATTGCAGGACGATCCGGGCCTGATGGATGGTTTTACACTTGTGGAGGCCAAGACCTCAACATTTGATGAAACCTGGAAACCCGTGTGGGGCGAAGTGGCACAAATACGGAATCATTACAACGAGCTGGCTGTGAGGTTGGAACAGAAGGAACAAGACCGTCATATCGTCATCCGTTTCCGCCTTTATGATGACGGTTTGGGATTCCGTTATGAGTTCCCTTTGCAAAGAGGTCTGCACTGTTTTACGGTCAAAGAGGAGCATACCCAGTTTGCTATGACAGGGGACCATACCGCTTTCTGGATTCCCGGTGACTATGACACTCAGGAGTACGACTATACTGAGTCCCGTTTGTCCGAAATCCGCGGCTTGATGGATAAGGCGGTGACGGTGAATGCCTCCCAGTTTGTTTTCTCGCCTACGGGTGTGCAGACCTCCTTGCAGATGAGGACGGACGATGGTCTGTACATCAATCTGCATGAAGCGGCTTTGGTGGACTATTCCTGTATGCATCTCAACCTGGATGACAAGAACCTCGTTTTTGAATCGTGGTTGACACCGGATGTTTTGGGAAATAAAGCCTATATGCAGGCCCCCTGCAAAACCCCGTGGCGTACTGTCATGGTGAGCGATGACGCCCGTGATATTTTGGCCTCCAAGCTTACCTTGAATCTGAACGAGCCTTGTGCCTATGAAGATGTCTCGTGGATTAAGCCGGTGAAGTATGTAGGCGTGTGGTGGGAGATGATTACCGGCCAGAAGTCGTGGAGCTATACGGATGAACTGATTGCCATGCGTTTTGGAGAAAACGACTATACGAAAATCAAACCGAACGGTCGGCATGGTGCCACTAATGAAAGAGTGAAACGCTATATAGATTTTGCAGCCGAACATGGCTTCGACCAAGTATTGGTGGAAGGCTGGAATGAAGGATGGGAAAGTTGGGGTGGAAGTTCGCGTGACTTTGTGTTCGACTTTGTGACGGCCTATCCAGACTTTGACGTGAAGATGCTGAATGCTTATGCACACAGCAGAGGGGTCAGGCTGATGATGCATCATGAGTCTTCGGCTTCGGTACGCAATTATGAACGCCATCTGGACAAGGCCTATCAGTTCATGGTGGATAATGGCTATAACTCTGTAAAGAGTGGCTATGTAGGCGATATAATCCCCCGTGGAGAACATCACTGCGGACAATGGATGAACAACCACTACCTCTATGCCATACAAAAAGCTGCCGAATATAAGATTTGTGTGAATGCGCACGAAGCAGTACGTCCTACCGGTTTGTGCCGCACTTATCCCAACTTGATTGGCAATGAATCGGCCCGTGGTACGGAATTCGAGCCTTACGACGGCAATAAGCCCTTCCATACCACCGTGCTTCCTTTCACCCGCCTGATAGGTGGTCCGATGGATTATACCCCGGGCATCTTTGACATTTACCTGAATTTTATGAATTATGACAATCACGGGCAGATCCATTCCACACTGGCAAAGCAACTGGCATTATACGTCACTCTCTACAGTCCGTTGCAGATGGCTGCCGATTTGCCGGAGAATTATGAATCTCATTTGGACGCTTTCCAGTTCATCAAGGACGTGGCGGTAGACTGGGATGAGAGCAAGTATCTCGAAGCGGAGCCGGGAGACTATATCACCGTGGCCCGTAAAGCCAAGGGTACGGAGAACTGGTTTGTGGGAGGCATTACCGATGAGCACGCACGTACTTCAGCTTTTGTTCTTGACTTTCTAGAACCGGGCAGGCAATACGTAGCTACGCTTTATGCCGATGCCGAAGATGCTGATTTTGAAAAGAATGCTACAGCTTACCGGATTAGGAAAGGTATTGTGACGAACAAGAGCAAGATGAATGTGAAGCTGGCGCGCAGCGGTGGATTTGCCCTGAGCTTGACAGAGGCCACACCGGAAAATATGAAAGGAGTAAAGAAATGGAAATAGGTTGACCGTTAGATGCCATTTTTATTAATTAATTGAAACAATAATGCCTATGAAAACACTGAAACAGAAGATGCTCTCTGTACTATTTGTGGGGTTGGCGATAGCATCGTGTACTCATGATTTCTCGGAGGGATTCCGTCCTCCAGAGATGAAGCTGACGGTATCGGAAGCCCGTACGGCATTTGAACGTGAAGCGGACGCTTTGGACATCGTTCTGTTTAGTTGCGGGTGCTGTCACGCGTTCTTTGGATGATGACATTGTCATTACGCCTCTTTGGAATGAGGCTGTCAGTTTTTCCGATGCAGAGGGCGCTTATGTTGTTGTCCCTTTCAATCTGCCTTTAGGCAAGATTTTTGCAAGAAAGCAATTTGATGAGGAAATTCCCGAAGATGAGAAGTTTGCCAATACGGATATTCGCTTGTTTATAGAAAAGAAACATGAAAATGAGTATCTTTACAGCATAATCCATTTAACCGGTAATTATTCTTATGTCGTGGAGGGAAGTAATGACATGGCCTCGTTGCGATTGGATGATCTGGCATCTTTCTCCGGCTCTATCTGTCATTACAGTCTGCAAGGTGAAATGATGTGGGGGGATATTTATCATCATGGGCGGATTGTGGGAAAAATTTCTGCTATACCTGAGCCAAGCAGAGAAGAACTGGATTCTCTGAGAGACAACCGCGGCTCGGTCCGTCCTCGTGGTTATGTGACTCGCTGTGACCCTCATTTGGTGGAATATGAGATTTGTTATCATACGGGTTATCCTATGGCTGAAGGTATCGTAGAGACTCATGTAGAATGTCATTTTGAGTATCGTTGGGAGGAGTATTGTTATCAGATATGGATAGAAGACGGTACGGACAATTATCGTTGTCCTAATTGTGGTGATCCTAATTGCAACGGTAGTTGCCGGCCTACCCCTCCAGATCCAGATGGAGGAGATGTTCAGCCGGTCTTATCTCAAAAGGCTCAGGCTATAAAGAAAAAGCTTGATGTCACATTTGCAGGTTTGATAGATAATATCAAGAAAGTGGTGAGAATGAAAGAGGGCAAGACTGGTGACGGCAATCTGGCTGAGGGCGTTCCAGACAAGGCAACCATTTCTGAAATATTATATAAGAATGTACCTTTGACTCTGACCTTCAGCAGTTCGCTTACGGAATTGCAACTGATGATCGTGATGGCGCATGAATATACACATCTCGAATTGCTTGAGAAATCCAGAACCGCTGGCAGCAGGAATGAATTTGCACTTAAAGAGCCTGAATTGTTGTCAGCAATCAACAATTCGTCCGAGGCAACGGATTGGGGGAAGATAAATGACGGGCACCATGAATATATGGGCAGTCATGTGGACAAGATGGAAGAACGTTTACGAAGTGCTTTCCCCGGCCAGAGTGAGGACTTCTATAAGTATGGAAAATGGGGAGGAGGAGCTACGAGTTCTGATGCGTTTCTGGAATTGAGGAAATCGGAGAGAGATAAAATTATCGAATATTTGACAAATAATAATTTATAATAATGCTTATGAAAAAGTTTATCTTATTATATTTATTTACACTGTGTACTGTACTGTGTGCGTATTCTCAATCTGCTGTCTATGTGATTTTTACTCCTATAGAATCAGATACCAAAGGTGTAGAGCATTCCGTTTTTAATATTCATAATTTGGGCGGAGGTGTAGTTCATATTTTCACTATATTTGAACTTGCGAAAAATACTCGTAAAAAATTGTATTTTTATAGATTTGAGTATGATAATCGGAAGGACAACGTTGATAATCCATTCCAAGTTAAGTCCAAAGACTTTTTAAACTCTGTCAATCTTGTAGATTGGGATTTGGTAGAAGGTAAGACCAATGTCGAGTCTAAATTTAAATATATAATGTCTCATGATAAAATATATTTTATAGACCGGAATGAGTCTACGAATGATTCTGTGAAAATATATCCTGTAAAACGATGGGTTCCTAAGTATTAATGTTGTAGAAGCCGGTTGATAGCTTATAATTTATTTATCTAACGGTCGCTTATTCATAATATGGCTTTTAGCCGGCTTTTATCTTTAGTATATTGTATTTCTGCCATATAAGGTACTTTGTAAATATGCTGAGGGCATAAACGAACTCTCATTGATAAAGTCAATGTCTGTTGGTTTGTAACCACCAAGTAGACATGTTGTTAGCTAAAAAATAACGCTTATGAAGAAACTTATCCTATTACATCTATTTACACTATGTACTGTGCTGTGTACGTATTCCCAATCTGCTGTCTATGTGATTTTCACTTCTACGAACTCGGATGATAAAGGTGTTAATAATCTTATTTTTGATGTTCAGGATTGGGATAGGGATGCAGGGCATCTATTTAGTATATTTGAACGTGCTAAAGATACTCGTAAACAATTGTATTTTTATGATTTTATATATGAAAATTTGAAGGACAACGTTGACAATCCATTTCAGGTTAAGTCCAAAGACTTTTTAAGCTCTGTCAATCTTGTAGATTGGGATTTGGTAGCAGGCAAGGTCGATGCCGAGTCTAAATATAAATATATACTGTCTCATGACAAAATATATTTTATAGACCGGAATGAGTCTACGAATGATTCTGTAAAAATATATCATGTAAAATGGCGTGTCCCTAAGTTCTAATAATAAATAAAACGTATATTCCAACGCAATGCAAAAGCTCTATCTTAGTAAAGAACTTTTATTGGGTGTGGCAATAATTGCAGCACCGTTGTGCAGCTTGGTGATGACGGGCGTATTCCAAAATGATATGCCATTGTTCCCGCTCTTGGTTATTTGCCTGCTGACGCTTTTCTTCCGGCTGCTATTGTTTTTGAAGACTGGCAGAAAGATAAAAGAAGTCCGTCTGACAGCTTGTGACATAGCCGTTGCTCTGTTTATAAGCTATATCTTCCTGCGATGGCTACTGCAGAGGGAAGATGTTGCGGAGCTTTCAATATTCAGATGGTTTCTGTTTGCAGTGGTTTATATTTTGGCGCGAACGGTGAATCATAAAGAAACGCTTTTTTCAGCGTTGATATTATCTGCATCATTACAAGCGGTTGTGGCCCTTTTGCAAAAAGTGGGCTGTTTGTCGAGTCTACATCCTCTGTTTGATGTGACGGGCACTTTCAACAATCCGGGACCGCTGGGCGGATATCTTGCTGTGGGATTGGTCGTTGCCGTTTTATTGTATGCTTCCTCTTTTCGGCATTGGAGTACGAGAACTGTTTTGAAAGTAGCTTCGATAGGTGTTATGGGAACTGCATTTTATTGGGCTGATTCACGTGCCGGTTTGCTGGCAGTTGCGGCAGGATTGCTGATGGCTTATGGGGGGAAGATGAAGTTTTTCGGATGGCGTGGACGTGCGTGGTGTGTGTGTCTGTCGGTGGTGGCTGTTGCATTTGTTTGTATCCTGTTGTTTGCCTATCGCCCGTTGTCG
>ENA-OPVK01001134-OPVK01001134.1-human-gut-metagenome-genome-assembly--contig:-NODE-1134-length-16855-cov-2.314702_pt1 | contig 16855 bp, 28 predicted proteins | sample MGYA00241495_ERZ501982 | MGnify/ENA primary metagenome ERZ501982 (study PRJEB25962, sample SAMEA2042002) | human gut metagenome | biome: human gut; feature: human-associated habitat; material: faeces...
AGATTTTACCGGCGAGGGCTGAAACAGCCATATGAGTTAAGGCGCTTTAACTACGAACATTGTTAAAAGAATAACAAGCGCGTGTGAATCTGAGCAACAAAGTCGAGCGTGTTATAGCCTGGAGCTATAATCAGTTATAGATATAAACTATTTGACAAGGGCGAAAGTGTGCGCTATAATAGGTACATAAAGCAAGGGAAAACAAAACAACAAAAAGGAGAAATAAAATGAATGGATTTAATTGTTGTGACATTATAACACGGCTTTCTAAGGGGTTTGAGCCTATCAAGCCCTATTCCATAGGCGCAAGCCTAAAATCAAAAACAAAAGGAGTAACAGAAAAATGAAACAGTACATCAAGGGCGTTGAGGTCAAGTCCACCAATTATAAGAAGTATGCCGCTCTTCTCGAAAACTACCGGCACGCCGTCAACACGCGGGGATATCGCATGGTACACAATTGTTACAGCAAGCCGAGCGCTGCAAAAGATGCAGCCGAAAACAGAATTTGGTCTGAAATGGTCGAGCGCAACGGCTACGGTTACACCGTCACGAGCTACAACACAATGTTATTTTGTTGTGCCTATCTCTTCCCGCATCCCGAAGACGGTAATCTCATTCTTTGCTATGAAACGCCCTATCACACCTACTATATCGACGCTGCGGGGCTTTAAGCCCCGTCGCGCCGCCCAGGTATCACCATGTCAAATTCCGATATGTTCGGGCTTTTATACCTACTCTTTATCTTGCCTATTTCCATAGGCTCCATTATATCATTCATTAGAAAGTGAGGTTACACCATGTTTACCGCAAAAGACTACAACGATTTAACCAAAAACTCCCGCCGCTCCATTGCCAAACTCGAGGATTTTTATTGCCCCGCAGACTGCAAGCATTGCCCCTTTTATTGCGAGGAAATAATCAGCGTGCCCTATGTAATGGGCGATACTTCTTATGGCATCCACGAGGGCCATTGTATCGTCAATTCTGCCCGCGTAGAGTTTCCTAATTGGAGGTATGAATAATGGCTGTTGACGTTTCAAAATATGGCGGGCTCATAAAATATGAGTTCACCCCCGAAACTGCTATTCAATATATTATAGAAACGAATAAATGTAGACAAATCGGCGGGTGTTTATCTTGTATTGTGACAATGTCTTGTTTTAGAGACTATCAACGGGCTAAAGATTATTTGAAAGAAAGAGGATTAAAAATATGACTGGTAACATTCAAATTGAAGTCTTAAATGAAAGTGCAGTCATGGTTGCTGCGCACCTGAAAGACGTATCTAGCTTTGATAAACAAGTCCTCGTCATGTCCCTCGCAAACGCGCTCGACCTCACCCCGACCGACATTCTCTTAACATCCCTCATGTACCCCGATTTTCTCGCCAAAGCCAAACGCGCCAAAACGGATTTATCGAACAATCGTACCACCCCTGACTTATAGTCCGCGCCTATATCCAGCTATAGAAATTCACTATTGGACAACACCCATACAATCTGCTACAATGAATACATCAATAGGGGGAACACAAACATGAACCAATCCTATTACGACCTCTTTTGCGCCCGCTTTCCTCAAGACAAATCTTTCCAGCGCCACGCTCTCCGCAACTGCTGTCCCCATTGGTTTTTCGACATTCCCAACAACCGCGATTGCATGACCGACACTTGCGCCAAATGTTGGGGCAGAATCCCCGACTACCCGCCGCCCATCAAATAGTCCATCTGCAAAGCGGGCTTGCGTGGAAATTAATTATTGAAAGGAAGTGTTAAACGCTCTCCTTTTCCGATAATCCGCCCACCCTATCTTCACCTTTTCCGTTGACTGTCGAAACAGCCCCGCCCGCTGGGGCTGTCTACCGAAGCCGGTTACTTCGGTACTGATGAGATAAACCTCACGGAAAACACAACCAGAAAGGAAAACACCATGAAAGCGCCCCAGATTACCCGTACATTTACCACCACCCGCGCAACCATCCTCGGCCTTGACACCATCAACGCTGAACCCATGAACAAGGACATTGACCTCGCCGGTCACTTTGAGTCCGAGGACAAGATTATCAAGGCCGCGAAGAAGCTCATTGAGACTGAGGACTTCAAGGTCTGCAAGCTCGTCCGCTGCGAGGAAATCACCGAGCTGCGCGGCATGAGCGTCCAGAAGTTCCTCGAGAACTCCGAAGTCATTCCCGAGAAGAACTCAGAAGCCATCCCCGATAAGAACGCCGACATCCAGTAACCGACGAACAAATCAAATTAAAAGGAGATAATTAAAATGACCGGATACGAAGCTAAAATCGCCTACTCTTCTAAGGAACTCACTGCACGCGAGAAAATCAAGCTCAAGGACTTGACCAACGCCGTCCAGCTCGACGAAGCCACTCAGAACGCCGAGTTCGAGAATGCCGGCAATCTCGTCATCACTCCCGACTACTACGCCGAGGTAGCCGTCCACAACGAGAAGTCCGACAGCAAGGACTATGTGAAGTTCGTCGTGGTTGACACCAACGGTACGAAGTACGTCACCGGTTCTGAGAGCTTTATCACCGCTTTCAAGGACATCGCTGACGAGATGGCAGACGCTGGCGAAGAGGGATACGACATCGAGGTCTACCGCCTGGAATCCAAAAATTATAAGGGAAAGAGTTTCATTACCTGCTCCCTCAAGTAACACCAACAGCGTAACCATTTGTAACCCTTTAAACTAACTGCTCATTGCACCGGAGAGGGAACTTGTCACTCCCTCTCCGGTAACTAAAAGGAGTGATACAATGCCAAAATTACTTGTTGCCTGTGAAGAATCACAGCGAGTATGTATAGCGTTTCGTGAAAGTGGGTGGGAAGCATATAGCTGTGACTTAATACCATGTTCTGGCGGGCATCCCGAATGGCACATTCTCGGCGACGCTCTCGAAGCCATTAAGGGTGGTAACGTGACTACGATGGACGGACAGGTTCATGCTGTTGGCAGATGGGATTTGCTTATTGCTCACCCGCCTTGCACCCATTTGGCGGTGTCAGGGGCCAGGTGGTTTAACGAGGGTGTTAAACCCCTCAGCTTGAAATATGAAGCCGCTGCTTTTTTCTTGAAGTTCGCAGAAGCCGATGTTGAAAGAATTGCAATAGAAAATCCGATTTGTGTTATGAGTTCGCTCTACCGCAAGCCAGACCAAATCATCAATCCCTGGCAATTTGGGCATCCCGAGCAGAAAAAAACGTCTTTATGGCTTAAAAATCTACCGCTATTACAGGAAACGGACAACGTTTATGACTACATGATGACACTCCCCGAAAAAGAAAGGGCCAGGATATGGTGGCTGGGCAGTAAGCACGCAAAAGAGCGAAGCAAAACCTATCCAGGTATTGCTAAGGCAATGGCAGAGCAATGGGGGAATCTGGTATGACAGCGAAAGAAGCACTCCGCAAGGAATATCAAAAAGAACGCAATCGAATAAACCGTTTCATGCGGGCAGCAGAAAAGCGTGGCTACATTTTCGACGAGGGTCTGCTCCCGCCACCGCCTAAGCGAATCACTAAGGCCAGCATACGCCGCCTATCCATGTTAAAACCTGATTTTCTCTATTCACACGCACACTACGTCGAACCAGATACCGGCGAGTATATGCCCGCCACTCGCGGCAGAATCGAGGAACGCAAGAAAGCCACAAGGAAAGCTCGGTTCACCAACGCAATCAAGAAAGACAAAGAACTCCACGCACGTGGCAAGCGGCAAAAACCGCCAGAGGAAAGCCAGCCGGATATTCCTTACTACCCATCGGCTGACTATCTTTCCTATCAAGGATTGATGGTGCTGCTTGACAGTGCAGCGGTAGCTCACGCCAACGCGAGAATCATGAAGTGGTATATCTCCGACTATCTCTCAAGGAGAGGGCAGGGCGGCTTGATTGACCTTGTTCGGGCGTTCAGCACCCCGCAAGGCGAAGAAGCAATCCGCGAAGCAAGTGAAATAGCCTACGACAGCGACGGAGAACGCGCTCGCCAATGGTGGTTTAAGTTCGAGAAAGTCTTAGTAGATGTTGGTGTTATATCCGAAGAGGAAATGAAAGAACTCCAATACACCCGAGAGCTTGACGAATGGCAGCAGTCCAGCGCGGAATATAACAGGAGATACAATGAAAAGTAGAATCAAGGATTTGCTATATAACATGTCGTTATTTGATGCAAACCAAATGACTAACTATGGTAGGTTTGATAAAGTTAGTGATATAAATGAGCTGTGGGTACAATTTAATGCGGGTAAAATTACCCGTATAGAATTTCTAAGGAGATACGCAAACATTCTCGAAAGGGATTGAACGATGTGGCTAAACGCTCATACCGCTACTTTGTAGGGGACTTCGAGACAACCGTCTACAAGGGACAAGTAAATACAGAGGTATGGGCAAGCGCCGCCGTGGAACTCTTTACCGAGGATGTTAAAATATTTCATTCCATAGATGAAACCTTTGACTACTTCTGTTCCCTTAAAACGAACATTATTTGTTACTACCACAACTTGAAGTTCGACGGGTCGTTTTGGCTCTCCTACCTATTAACGGAAAAAGGCTATCAACAGGCACTCGAATACAACAGCGACAGCGAATATGATTGCCAATGGATTTCAGCATGGAAAATGCCCTCCGGCTCATTCCGCTACTCAATCAGCAACCGAGGGCAATGGTATACCATCACAATCAAAGTAGGTAAATTCATAATCGAGTTCCGCGACAGCTTGAAGCTCCTGCCTTTCTCTGTCAAGCGAATCGGTAAGAGTTTCAAGACGAAGCACCAGAAACTAGACATGGAATATACCGGATTACGATATGCGGGCTGCACCATCACACCGGAAGAACAGAAGTACATAGCAAACGACGTTCTTGTCGTGAAAGAAGCTCTGGAAATCATGTTCACCGAGGGGCATAACAAACTCACGATAGGCTCTTGTTGCCTTGATGAGTTCACCAGGCTGACCGGCAAAGAAGAATACGAATACTACTTTCCAGACGTATATGACATACCAATAGACCCTGAACAACATAAGCAATCAACAGCGGGAGACTGGATTAAGAAAAGCTATCGAGGTGGATGGTGTTATTTAGCAAGAGGAAAAGAGAACAAGGTGTTTACCAACGGTACAACGGCAGACGTAAACAGTCTATATCCATCCGTTATGTCATCGGAAAGTGGAAACCGTTATCCGGTAGGCAAACCGCACTTCTGGACAGGCGAGCCACCGAAGTGGATAGACACCGATGATAAAATCTTCTACTTCATTCGCTTGCGAACACGATTCAAAATCAAAAATGGAATGTTGCCTTTCATCCAAATAAAAGGCAATCTTCTCTACCGTGGAAACGAAATGCTTGAAACATCTGACATTTACGACCCGAAAACAAAGCAACACTATGACCACTACTATGACTTAGACGGAAACCTTGTACCAGCAACAGTAGAACTAACCTTGACTATGATGGACTATCACCTACTACTCGAACACTATGACATATCAGACACCGAGTATATAGACGGCTGCTGGTTCGCAACTGAAATTGGTTTATTTGATAGGTATATGGAGAAGTACAAGAAGATTAAAATGGAAAGTAAAGGCGCAATGCGAGAGCTTGCCAAACTTTTCTTGAATAACCTCTATGGTAAGATGGCGTCCAGCACAGACAGTAGCTTTAAGGTAGCTTACGTCAAAGAGGATAAATCCCTCGGGTTCATTGAGATTGAGGAACACAATAAGAAAGCGGGCTATATCCCTATCGGTTCAGCGATAACATCCTACGCCCGCAATTTCACCATCCGAGCAGCACAGCTCAACTATCACGGCAAAGACAAGCGAGGGTTTATCTACGCCGACACCGACAGTATTCATTGCGACCTCGCACCGGAAGAGATAAAAGGAATCAACGTACACCCCACCAACTTCTGTTGCTGGAAGCTGGAAAGCTGTTGGGACAAGGGAATCTTTGCAAGACAGAAAACATATATCGAACATATCACACATGAGGACTGCGAACCAATCGAAGAGCCGTTCTATAACGTGAAGTGCGCCGGTATGCCTGACGCTTGTAAGGAGCTGCTGATAAATTCAATCACTCAAACAAAGACAAGGAAAGAATACACCGAAGAGGAAGAGCAATTCATAAACCAGAAACGAGAACTAACTGATTTCAAAGTGGGCTTGTCAATACCGACAGGCAGACTAAAACCAAAAAGGATAATGGGCGGCATACTTCTTGTAGATGGGCCTTATGAAATGCGATGAGAAGAAAAAGAATTACACTAAATGACACTGTAGACCAACTGCTGAAAGAGGGGTTTAGCGACGTGTTAGTTGACGCCTGTGGTCTGTGGGTAAGACAGCCTGACAACGTAAAAGCCAGATACGGAAAACTGTTTGTCAGGTATGTTGACCGCACGTATGATGAACACACCGCTTTCGTAGAAGTAGAGTACCCAGCATTGTGGTTTTTATAAGGAGAAAGCTATGGTTATTTTATTACTCACGGCAACTTGCTGCTTGATGTGTGTCGCTCTTATTGTCCTCGCGTTCTGGCTGAATCACTTGGATAATAAGCTCGACGAGTTGCATGAAGAAGTAACAGAAAAGCGCGAAAGGTGGGATTTCCGATGAGCGCTGAAATGATTCTCTGGCTCTGGTCAGGCGCTGTAGTAGCGATTGCCTACTATATGTTATTTCATACAGGAGGTGACGACTTAGATGGCTAACTATGAAAGAATGTGGAACAACTTAAAGCGAGAGCTTCAACAGCTGGAAGAGCATTACAGCGATATGCGTTTGAGCTATGCAAGGAAAGGCCAGCCTACACTTGCTACGCACTTCAAAGAACGTGGTGACGGAGTAGCGGAAGCAATCATGTATATGGATTTAGCGGAGGATGATGCTTATGAGTGATAAACTAAAATATATAAACGAGTGTATTTGTTGCAGACACTCTACAGTTTGTATGTATTATAAGATGAAAGCCGCTCAAGAGGTGGCGAGAGAAAAAGCGTTGACGGCGCAGAAAGAAATGCCGTTTCCATTTGAGGTGCAATTAAGCTGTACGCAGTTTCTTGGGAGACAATAAAAATTTAGTGCGGGATAGAGACGAATCCCTATCCCGCACATTGTATCAACAACAGATGCACACCGAAAGCGGTCAGCGAAACCGATACATTTTCAGGCGGTACATTCAAACCGTGCTACCCTGAAATGGCGGTCGGTGAAACAACTGATGATACCTTAATAAGATAAACTTTTGAGAACCGCTTCTTTGCAACGCAAATCCTTGAAGCGGAAGCACCCTCGTTCGAAGTAGTAACGAAGATTGAACAGGAATAAATCGTTCCTCTTTAGCATGACATAGTTCAGCTCGTGGTCGTCCGTCGTGACGGTGATTTTCAGCGGGAACGTTTCATCCGCTCTATCATCACAGTAGATAACGCCAGCTTCCGCGAACTCACGAATACCATACGTCTGGCCGTTATACTTTAGCGTAGCCATGTATCGACCAACGCCTTGCGGGCGGTCAACAAACGCCTTATTGTCATTTAGGTACACGCTCTCCGAGGAATAAGCAACGTAACTATTCCGAGCGAACGCCTTATTAAAGCCGCTGCTCTTCTGCGCGTCAGCCGCACTCTCCACGAAGCCCTGTTCCAGAACAAAGCCGTCTCCGCGCAGGAAACGGGTTTCATCCGTAAGACGAGAGCTGATACCCAGCTCTACATAGTAGGGGTTGATAATGCTGACAGGGTTTGAGAGCATATAGACCGGAAGATAGCGGTTCTGTTCTCCCTGTCCGCGAGCCATAGAGGTGTGGACGGAAATGAACTTCTTGATTTCGTTCGGGCAATAGGTATTGCTTTCGCTTTGGAACTCGTCGAAGATAAGGCGCTTCACGTCAGAGAAGAAGTGAGAATTCTTCTTAACCTGGTCGGCGCTGTTGATACTCACAGCATAACCGCACGGCTCACCGTTTAAGTAAAGTTCATGGTAGATTCCCTTGGCTCGCTTCTTGGAAGTCATGGTATAACCATTGAAGAACAGCTCACCAATATCCTTGAAGAACTTCTCCGCGCAGTCGTCCAGCTCATAGTTGTAACGATAGAGCAGCCCGAACTTCTCTCGCTTATCGAGGAAGCGATTGACGACAAGTCTACCGAAGTAAGTAGTCTTACCGCCTGTACGGTTGGTCGTACACATATAAATCTCAGGGCGATTGCCGTTAATGTCGGTTAAGCTCAGCAGCTTAGTTCCGTCGTAGTAGTTGCCCATTACTTCTTCTCTTCTGCATTCTTCGTCACAAAGTAGAAGGTGATAACCATACTGAATACAGTCATAAACTGTTCCGCTGTGATAACGCCAACAATGGCGAGATAGCAGAACACCCCAGAAAGGGCAAACGCAATAATACTGCAAACATTGAACAGAGAAACGATTTTATCAAACATCTTTCTCACCTCTCCAAACCTTAGAAATTTTGATGGCACCGAGCGCCATAGCTTCAATCTTAGAAGCGTCAAGAACACAGGAAATCAAAGTATCAGGAACAGCCCCTTTAACCCAGAACGTGATAATCATGGAAACTATGAAAGCTAACAGGAAAAGGGCGAGGATAACCAACACCCTTTTACTGGTAGCAGACCGTTTAGTTCGTCGCCCCATTCTCTAAATCCTTGATTCGATTATTGGCTACCTTAATTCTCTCTTCCAGAACATCAATTCTGGTGTGGAGTTCGGAAATTTCTTTTGCGTCAGACGCAAGAGCAGAGACCTTTTTCTCTAATTCCAACAGGCGGTATTCTACCAGCGCCGAAGATTTCCGATTAGCCATATATGAACCGAGAATACTGGCGAACGCCGCAAATCCGGCTACAATGACACTTTCCATGATTGCACCTCAAATGAAATAAAGTTAAAGGCATAATCTATCTAATCATATTATAAATGCAACTTGACATTTTGTCAAGTACATATTATAATATGGATAAAGGGTAAGGAAATCTGCCTTTACTTTATAATTTCAGAACGAAAGGAGTGACACGATGCCGCAGTTAAACCGAGACGATTTCATGGCGCGAATCAATTCAAGATTGGGCGATGATAACTCCGAAGATGCCCTGAGCTTTATGCGTGATATGGCAGACACTTTTGATGGGTTATCCTCTCAGCCTACCGACGTTGTTAGCAAATCGGACTTCGATAACTTGCGGGGGCGTTATGACGAGCTTTCGAGAAATTATCGAGAAAGGTTTATGTCCGCGCCCATTGTCCCGCAAGAACCTGAACCGCCGAATCCGATTGATGAAGCGGAACAGAGAGCAAAGTCTATCGGCTTCAAAGACTTGTTCTCTACGAAATAATGTATTTGAAAGGAGAAATGAAGCAATGCCTAACAGGCCCGCTCTGGTCACTCTGACCAACAGCAGCGTGGACGTGCTGAACGCTATCCGCAACAGCGCTTCCATGAACTATCAGAACTACGTCCCCATTGCAACTCCCGACGCTGACAGCGTTCGCCAGATTGGCGCTATCATCATGGATAACGTCACTCTCCAGAATGAGTTCGTCAACGCCCTGGTCAACCGTATCGGCCGCGTCATCGTGACCTCCAAACTCTATGACAACCCTTGGGCGTCCTTTAAGAAAGGTATGCTCGAGTTCGGTGAGAACATCGAAGAAATTTTCGTGGAGCTTGCCAGGGCTCAGCAGTACGACCCCAGCGTCGCCGAGAGCCAGTTCGCTAAGCGTGTCATTCCCGATATCCGCTCTGCGTTCCACGTCCTAAATTATAAAAAATTCTATAAGAATAGCATTCAGAACAACTCTCTCCGTCAGGCGTTCCTGTCTTGGGACGGTATTACCGACCTGATTGCGAAGATTGTCGAATCTATGTATACCGCCGCGAACTATGATGAGTTCAACGTTATGAAGTACATGGTCGCTCGCAAGATTCTGGACGGCCGTATGTTCGTCAAGCAGGTTGACGCTGTTACCGATGCGAACATGAAGTCTATCGTTTCTGCGATTAAGGGTATCTCCAATGACCTCACCTTTATGTCCACGAAGTACAACGTCGCCGGTGTTCATGCTTACACCAATAAGGACAACCAGTATCTCATCGTCAACTCCAAATTCGAGGCCCAGATGAACGTCGAAGTTCTCGCGTCTGCGTTCAACATGGACAAGGCCGAGTTCGCCGGTCACATGGTTCTCGTAGACAGCTTCGGCTCTCTCGATACCGCCCGCCTTGGCGAGCTGTTCAAGGACGACCCGAACTATGACGAGATTTCCGCTGACCAGCTGGCGGCTCTGGATGAGATTCCCGCCATCCTCGTTGATCGTGATTGGTTCATGGTTTACGACAACCTCGTTCAGTTCGACGAGCTGTACATTGGCGAGGGTATGTATTGGCAGTATTGGCTGCACCTGTGGAAGACGTTCTCCGTCTCTCCGTTCGCCAACGCCATTACGTTCGTCCCCGATACGCCGACTGTTACCGGTGTGACGGTTAGTCCGACTTCCGCGAATATCACCGGTGCTACCGGTGGTACGGTTCAGGTGACTGCTACCGTTGCCACCACCAACTTCGCGCCGCAGGAAGTGACTTACACTTCTGACAATCCCGCTGTTACCGTGACGGCTTCCGGTCTTGCCACCGTTCCCGCAGGCACGGCTGCCGGTAAGGCTAAGATTACCGCGACTTCCACGTTCGATAGCAAGCAGAGCGCGGTTTGCACCATTACGATTGCGTAAGGGGCAGAACATAGAGGGAGGGGTTACCTCCTCCCCTCCCTCTAATTTTATAAGAAAGGAGAAAAAGAATGTCAGCAGTTGCACCTAACACAATAGTAAAATTTCTTAGGGGCGTACCGCTTGAAGCGACGTATGAAAATACGGCATATTGGGATACTGCCACTAAAACAAAGACAGACCAGGCGGCAGCGTTTAATGGCTATGTCAAGCCCGATATGATTGACCCGACAAGCGGTGTTCAGTATAGTTTTATATTGAACAATCAAAGCTATCAGCGATATGGGCGCAACCAAATCAAAGTTCAGATTCCCATGGATTTGCTGCTTGATTGTAACTATCTCATGTTCAACAATCAACGATTTGGTAACAAGTGGTTTTACGCTTTTATCACGCACCTTGAATATATCAGCGAAGTTGTAACACTTGTAAGCTATGAAATTGACGTGCTGCAAACATGGGCTTTTGATTACACGCCGAATCCCTGCTATATCGAGCGTTGTCATTCTGAGACGGATGACCCCGGCGATAATCTCGTCGAGGAAAATCTCGAACTTGGTGAATACATTTGGCAGCAGGATAGCTTCACCGTGCCGACAGGCTTTGACGAGCTTGATAAAATCGGGTACTTCATTTGCGCTCCTTGGATTGGAACTGTGACCACCGACGAGCAGGGCGATAGAAAAGTTACGATTGAGAAAGACCAGCGTGGTATTTTCGTATCAGGCATTTTCAATGGTGTCTATATCAACGCCTATGATAACCTGAATGACGCAAGAGCGGTTATTGCAGAAGCGGCAAGAACTCTTGGCGACCAGTCAACCGCTATCCTCGCCGTGTACATTGCCCCATACAACGCCTATAAATTCGGTGAGAATTATGCGATGTATCTGAAAAACGTTACATTTGACAGCGGCGCGTATTCTGACCCCGATTCACCTACCGGGACATACTTCCCATTTAACGCAAAGCTATTTACATACCCTTACCGTGGGATTCTTGTTCAGAACGCTAATGGTGAGAGCCACACATATCGCTACGAGTTTTTCAGGAATAGAATCACTACGCCGTCCGCGTGGAATTATAATTGCGAGTTTGAAGCGATTTGCGACCCCACACCAAATGGCACTATATTTATGATTCCCGTGAACTATAAAGAGGGCTGGATAAAGGGAGTAGATTACCCTCCCGAATCTAAGGCAAAGATAACCTTTAACTGGCGAGAATCTATGACAAGCGGTTCTTATAGCCAGTTATCCTTTACGACGGATTCCTATACCAGCTATCTTGCTCAGTCTGGCGTGGTTCAGGTTCTTGACGGTCTTGGTGCTAACGTCAATACATCAACAGGTCTTGGCGGAGGGACGTCTATCCTGAATGTTGTCGGTAACGCTCTAAGTTCGCTTGTCACCGGAGCTGTGAGTGCTGTTGCTGGAAATGTTGTGGGCGGCGCGATTGGCGGCGTTGGGGGCGTTTTATCTTCGCTTTCTGAAAACTTCAAAGCGCAGAATATGCCGAATAGCACGATGGGCGTTTCCGGCTCGAAGCAGATTCCGATTGATTTCAAGGTTGGCGCATTCCAGTTTTTCAACTTCCGAATCACAAAAGAGTACGCCCAAAAGCTGGACAACTTTTTCAGCCTATATGGCTACGCGGATAAGTCTACGAAAGCTCCGCCGAGACATAACCGAAAGCATTGGACATATTGCAAAACGCAGAACTGCACAATTAACGGCTCTATTCCTGCTGATGATGAGCGTAAAATCTGTGACCTGTATAATGCTGGTATTCGGTGGTGGGTTAATCTCAATGAGATTGGCAAGTATGACACACTAATTCAGGACAATCATGTTCTTTCGTAAGGTGGTGAATAAATGGCAAGAAAACGCAATAACCGCGAGTTCTGGCAAAGCGCTTATAGCAACGACAGAACGTTCCTGATGTACTATAACCGCCTTACCGAACTCGCTACTTCCATGTTTGAGTGGAAGAATCTCCCCGACACGATTGACCAGCGATACCTTGAGCTTACCCTGTATGCTAAGGGTCAGGCGGTATTCTTCTATGACGGTATGCCCGCTGAAAATCCACTTGGCTATCTCGCTCTCAATGTCGCGGCTTCCGCACCGTTTAATGTCTACGCTATCCCTAAGGGCAGACGCGCGTATGCTATCACCGGCGCTCAATGGAATCTGACAGAGGATGATAGTGTTATCATTTATAATAACTATCTTCGGCTGCCTACCATGTATGAAATGGAGTTCTACGCACAGCGCTTGTGGGATTTAGACCGGACGATTGACATAAACGCCCGCTCACAGAAAACGCCTATTCTCATTAAGTGCGAGGAGAATCAACGGCTCACCATGCTCAATCTATATAAGGAGTATGACGGCAACGCCCCTGTTATCTTCGGCGACAAGAACCTTTCTCCAAATGGTTTGCAGGTTCTCGCGACAGGGGCTGAGTTCACGGCTGATAGAATCTATGAACTTCGCACGAAGATTTGGAACGAAGCTCTGGAAAGACTTGGTATCTCTGCGATTCAGCATAAGGCTGAACGGCTGGTTCAGCAGGAAGCAGCTCAGGCTCAGGGTGCTACGGTAGCGAGCCGATATAGCCGACTGAAAATGAGACAGATGGCTTGTGAACAAATCAATAAGATGTTCGGGCTGAATATCTCTGTCGAGTATTCGCAAGATTATCAGATTATGGACACCGAGGAAATCGACGCAGAGAATAAGGAAAGCGAGGAAGAGTTCGATGAGTAAATACACAACGGAACTTCGCTTTATCTGTGAATCGCTCGCGGGGCAGACGGAAAGCCAGGGGTATGACCGAGTAAATTGGATTATCGAACAGGCTGCCCCGAAGATTTTCTCGTTTGATTTCCCGATGTTCGATGAGAGCTATCGCAGCGTGTTGGAGAAGAAGATTCTCAAGCACTACTATACAAGGGAAATCGGCCTTGAAACTTACGGGCTGTGGCAACTCAAGCTCGATACCAAAATGAATGAAATCATGCCATATTTCAATCAGAGGTATAAGAGTGAGACGCTGGAGTTTAATCCTCTGTACGATTTCGACGTTACTCGCGACCACAAGAATCAGAAAGACGAGACCGGTAAGCTCGTTGGTTCGGCTACGAATACCGGCGAGAGTGCGAATACCGGCACAGTTACCGATGCTGGCACGAGTTCTCAGACGGATGATAACACCGCTACAAGAAAGAACAAGTTCAGCGATACTCCACAGGGCGGTCTTACTAATGTTGAGAATGGTACCTACCTTACCAATGCGGAGATTGATGATACTCAGGTAAACAATCAGAGCGATGTTGAGACAAACAATACCAGAACCCTTAACACTAAGAATGCCGTAAACAATGAGACTACCACCAACACGACCAATACCGTGAACAGCACCGAGGACTTCATTGAACACGTTAGAGGTAAGCAAAGCGGAACGAGCTATTCTAAGCTGCTGGAAGAGTATCGTAAGACTATGCTGAACATTGATATGGAAGTCATTGATTCCCTCGCTGACCTGTTCATGAATCTGTGGTAAGGAGTGATTGTTATGGTTGAGTTAATCAAAGATTGCCCCATTCCGAATCCTACGCTTCCTGCCGCATATACCGATTCGCTGTCTCTCTATGAAGAGATATGCAAATTAGAATAGGAGAAAGGAGAAGAGGAAAATGCTATTTAATTGGTATGTCAAGCCCCTTAGTTGCTATGTCAGTAAGGTGCTTCCTGCTACTTATGATGCGGCTCTCAGCTACTATGAGTGTCTGGCGAAGCTGACATATAAGTTGAATGAGACGATTAAGAATCTGAATGATTTGGAAGAGAATCTACCGACTTATGTGCAGCAGGCGATTGACGCGGCGCTGGGCGGCTGGGAAGAGAAAATGCAAAAGCAGTTCGCAGAGCAGAACGCAAAGTTACAGGCGATGCAGGAGCAGATTGACGCACAGGATGAACACATCGACCAAAAGTTGGGCGAGTTCAAGGCTGAACTTGATGCGGCTATCAGGGAGATGGAAGCTGTGGTTAATCAGCAACTGAGTGCTATGTGGGCGATTCTGACAAGTGGTCTTGCAAGCAACAGGGCATATACGGACGCGCAGATTGCTAAGCTGCGTTCTGAGTTCCCCGACCTGAGCAACGTGTTCGTTATCTCTCCGGTGGATGGGCGGTTAGTCCCGATTCAGGTGGCGCTGGACGATATGTACGACGTGCTTCGATATGGCGCTCTGACTGCCGGGCAGTATGATGCCTTGCAGTTGACGGCTAAGGAGTATGACGACAAGAATCTGACAGCGTTCCGGTACGATATGTACGGCCTTGTGGAACTGTGGCCTTACCTGAATCCTCATAAGATGCACAGCGTGACAACTGGTGAGCTGACTATCATCGGTCCTGCGGTTTATCAACTTGCGGATTATGTTAGGGAGAATGGTATCACCGCTCAGGCGTATGATAACCTACAACTTACCGCTGAGGGTTATGACGCAAAGCAAGTGACTGGCTACAACTACGATTGGGCGGGGGTGACTGCCTAATGGTTTGCACCGTAAGATTCGACCTGTTCAAGCAAGAGGTTACAAGGTTTATTGATGGCGAGACGCAGATTCGGAAGAACTTCAAGCTAAAAGAGCTTTGCAATACGAAAACGGATAATGCGATTGAACTCGTTGTCAATGAAAGATTGTTCCTGTTTCTGGATATGATGCAGGAATTAAGAGATAGATATGGGAAACCTATCAATGTTGGGAGCTGGTATCGAGAAGAGAAGTTCAATAAAAAGATTGGCGGAAGCCCGAACAGCTTGCACCTTGATGGGCTGGCTTGTGATTTCCATGTTGACCATAATCTGACACAGCATAAGAATATGGAAACGATGTGGAAAGCAATTTGCCAGAAGCACGGCGTGATTGGCGGTATCAACCATTACACGCATGGCTACCACGTTTGCATTGGCGAAGAGAAATTCGGAGCGACTACGTTCGTGGTAAGAGATTATCGTGGGAAGAAAGGAGACTGGTAAAGTTGAGCCATAGTAAAGGGACGACTAATTATAATCTGCCGCTGTTTACTAAGGATGACAGGCCAGCGTGGCTGACGGATTTCAATTCCGCTATGCTGGAAGTGGATAACGTAGTTAAGGGACTGTCGGATAAGGTTAAGGCTGGCGGCCTGCCGACTTCGGGCGGTACGATGGATGGCAATATCAATATGAATGAACACGCTTTGATGAATGTTCAGGAAATTGAATTGCCGAGTTCCGGTAGCGGCTTGTATGTCGGCGCTGTTGTTCAGCCTACTGGTACGACTGGCGCAAGGCTTACTGGCGTTGGCAATGCTAATGCCGCGGCGTTTGTTGAGCCAGACACACAGGATAGCTATGTTCCGGTGAGGGTTGGCACTCCGCAGACTGGCGATGATGCCGTGAATAAGAATAGCCTGAATGGTACGCTGTCGAGTTATATGAAGAAGTCAGGAGCTACCATGACTGGGCCGCTGATTCTGGGTGGTGCGCCGACTGTGGATTTGCAAGCGGCTACGAAGAAGTATGTTGACGACCATGCTGGTAGTGGCGGTGTAAGTCAGGAGTATGTGGATGCTCAGGTGGCTACGAGGTTGCCGATTAATGGCGGGACTATGACTGGGGATTTGGTGCTGGTCAGCGATGTGCCCGCTACGGAACATAGTGCTACGAGTAAGAACTATGTACTTGGGGCGTTCGGAAGCTGTCTGCCGAAGAGTGGCGGTACTATGACTGGCCCGCTGACGCTGAATGGTGCGCCTACTGGTGATTTACAGGCGGCTACGAAGAAGTATGTAGACGACCAGATTGCGGCGAATATCACGGCAGCTATCAACGCGAGCTATTAACCATATCCTACAATTCAGACCGATTTAGTAGGAATTGAAATGTGTTGCAAATGCAACAATTAAACAAACGTTTAATCGTTTGAATATTTTTGTAAAGGAGAACTTTTATTATGGGTTACACGAACAAGACGAGCCATTACGAGCTGCCCCAGTGGATTGCGGGCGATAAGCCCTCTTGGCTGGGCGATG
>ENA-OPVK01001139-OPVK01001139.1-human-gut-metagenome-genome-assembly--contig:-NODE-1139-length-16775-cov-2.469677_pt1 | contig 16775 bp, 10 predicted proteins | sample MGYA00241495_ERZ501982 | MGnify/ENA primary metagenome ERZ501982 (study PRJEB25962, sample SAMEA2042002) | human gut metagenome | biome: human gut; feature: human-associated habitat; material: faeces...
ACCAAACCTGCTCGGCTTTCTTGGCTTCGTTCTTCAATTCGGTCACGAGTTTCTTCTTATCTGAGGGAATCACGTATTCCGGGGCATAATTGTGTTCGAGGTCTATACTGAAATCTTTCGTTTTCAAGTCGCGGATGTGTCCGTAGCTCGACAATACCTTGTAGTCTTTACCCAAGAACTTTTCAATGGTTTTTGCTTTTGCCGGAGACTCGACAATGACAAGGTTTTTCTGCATAAATTTCTGTTTTTTAGTGACTCCCGCCACTGAATTCGCCCGCAAAAGTAGGAAAAAAAGATTCTTCCCACCTTATAATATAAGGAGAATTTAGCAAAAATGACCTTTTTTGTTCAAATTAGAGCTCCGGCTTGTGCTGCCCCTATTAAAAGAGGAAGCTTACTCCGCCTAAGAAACTGAGACCTTCTGAAGGGTATCCCCAGTAGTACTGGTAATCTTTGTTCAGCAAGTTGTTCACGCGCGCATACACGGAGATACCTTTGAAGAGCTCGTAACTGCCGTTTAGATAGAGATTGCTGACGGGGTCTGCCTTGTTGCCCTCCACGCCCTGGCGTGAGATGTGCTGATAGCCGATGCCGACAAGCAGTGGGGAGATGGGGCGTACCTTGAGATTGAGATTGCCTTCTACGGCCGGTTTGAAGCTTACTACGACATCAGAACCGTCTGAGTCTGTTGTCCAATGGCGATAGACGGCATTGGCGGCGAGATAGAAAATATCCTTGTAGTTGTAGCTCAGGTCAGCTCCTGCGTAGAGGTTCTTGGTGTCTTCTGTGAGGAAAACATTGCTTATCCCGTCGGACTTGACAGTCGGAGTGTCAATCAGGTCGTTTTTCAAATCTTGATACCCGCCGTATAGGTTGAACCACAATCCGCTGACCGGGCTTGCCTTGAAGCCGACGGCTGCGTTGAGCTGTTCGTAGGTATTGTCAAGCTGCTGGTTTGTAATGCCATAAGGCGTAATGGTTTCCAGACGGCGGAAATCGTTCTGTAGCCGTCCTCCCTTACCTTGTGCGTAGAGGATGTAGCTGTCCGAGAAGATGTATTGTATTTCTACGTCGGGAGCGGCGCGGAACTTCTTGCCGAAGCCGAAAGCCAGGTCGACGTGTGCGCCGAGACGTATTTTCCAGTCGTCATTTTGAAAGAGATAGTATGGATTGAAGTCTACGTCGGTGTGATTCTCGAAACGTCCGTCGCTGTAGAATGTATTGTCCATGGCAAAAGCCATGCCGATGGTCTGCTCATCGGAGATGGAACCGGTGACATCGGCTTTGGTGCGCACGATATTTTCTTTGATATTGCTCACCATGAGGTCGTGTTGGCGCTGGTAGACCAGCAAATTGGTTTCGGCGCGGAATTGGAGAGGCATATCGTCGCTCGTGGAACTTACCCCGAAATGTACATCACCCGAAACGAATTTCTGCTTGTTGCTGACGAAGTCGGGCAGGAAGTTGAAATTGCTTTGGTTGAACTTTCCGGCAATATTCAAATCGACTTTGCTGAAGGCATGTACATAATCCATGGCAGCATGGGTACGGTAGTAGAATGAATTCCACTTCCCGCCATTATCCGGCAAGTCCAGTTTGCCATCCATGCCATCCATTGTGAATGTCAGGTTGAGGCGGTCTTTGGGGGATAAGGAGAAGAGGTAGTTGGCGCGTACATCGAGGTTACCGTAGTTACCGTATCCCAAGCGTACATATCCGGGCAGCGCTTTCGCCTGCGTCTCTTTTCCGGTATAGGCTTGCATGATACCTGCCGGGATGTGGGTTGCCGGCATCAGGGTGGCGTCATATTCCACCGCCTTTTTGCTGACGGTAGGAGGTTCCACCTTGGGAAGCACGTTCACTTTGGAGGCGTCCATGATGTCCGGATTATATTCTTGTTCCACGACTACCGTACGGTTCATGGTGGTGTCTTGGGGTTGTGTCTGGGCTTGTGCTCCCAAAGAGAGGGAGACAAGCATAGTTCCTGCGAGGATATATTGTATCTTTTTCATAATGTGCTATATTTCTTACTTCAATTTCTCCAGTCTTTCGTTAATCATGCTTGCTATATCGTCGTCGGCCTGGTAGTTCTGCTGCAGGCTCAATAGGTATTGGCGTGCATCGAGCTTCTTGTCCATGGCTACATATACATCAGACAGAAGGATGAAACTGCGTGCCAGCCAGTAGGCATGCGGTGTGCTCTGGTCGATGAAATTAAGGATTTCCTTTTCTGCAGAGGCATAATTACCGGCGTTGTACCATTGTAATGCCACCAGATATTTGGCTTCGGCTCCATAAAGGGTACGGGTGTCTTTGGCCAGCAGCTGAAGGTCATCCATTGCCTTCTTGTCGGCTTTCTGGTTGAGGTATGCCTTGGCACGGTAGTACAATGCCTCGTTCCGGAGCTCCGGAGACAGCTTGGCTTCGGCAAGCAAGGCTGTGGCGGCGTTGATGACTTCCGCATCATCATGCATCAGTGCTCCACAGCGCAGTACACCGATAGCGCCAAGCTGGCGGCGCTCTGCCGTGGTGGCTTTGGCCTGCAATTTCTTGTAGTCGGCCAATGCCAGGTCATATTGCCGGCGGTTGAACAGAATTTCTCCATGCATCAGCAAAGCCTCTTCAGAATATGGGTTATCGGGGTATTCCAACAGTTTTCCGGCATGTTCCAATACCGCCTCTTCATCTTTCTGCTCTTTGCCTATGACGCAGAGGTAGTAGTGTGCATTCAGGCTGAAAGCGCCTCCCGGATAACTTTGCAGATAGCGGGTGAAGCTCTCTTTGGCAGGTGCGGCTTCGCCTTTCATATATACTTTTTCGGCAGCGATGTAAGTCAGCGAGTCTTGCTCACTGGGTTCGAAGCGGATTTCTCCCGGCATTTGGGCGGCGAGGGTGGCAAACTCGTCCACGCGGTTGGCATCTACGTAAATGGACTTCAAGTCGCGCATGGCAAGGCGGGCTTCCTCGCTTCCGGGATATTGGGTGACCACATGCTTGTAAGCTTCTATGGCACGGTCATAGTCATCGTTCTGGTAGTAAAGCAGACCGATTTCGGCGGCGGCTTTACGGCTGACGGGGCTTTCGGGGTATTTGGCAAGCAGCTCGCGGAAGGTGGCGATAGCCTGGCGGCTGTTGTTGCTCTGTACGTAGGAGCGTCCCTTCTCGTAGAGGGCATTGATGGCGTAGGGCGAGTTGGGATATTTGGCTGCAAGTCGGTCCAGCATGCTCACCTTTTCCGTATAGTTTTTCTGCATGCCATATACCAGTGCTAATTGATAGACGGCATAGTCTCCGGCGGGAGTGTTCAGGTTCTCGGCTTTGGCGTAGTATTGCTTGGCTTCCTCGAAACGGCGGACGTGCAGGTTACAGTCACCGATGCGGTTGTAGGCATCTGCCAATGCGGTCGGGTTTTCGCCTTTCTCCAGTTGGACAAAGTTGCGGAAACGGTTCTCTGCCGTCGAATAGTCTTTCTGGTGGAAAGCGATGTAGCCCAGGTTATAGTAGGCAAGGGCGAACATCTCCGTATCCCTCTGCCGGGTGAGTGACAGATATTCGTTGAAATTGCGGGCAGCTTCTCTCATCCGGTTCAGGCGGTAATAAGACTCGCCGAGCCAGTAGAGGGCGTCTGCCTTGGTCTGGAGGTTGTATTGCCCCAACGTGACGCTTTGGTTGAAGTAACCGATGGCTTGCTCAAACTGCGTGTTGGCAAAAGACTGGGTCCCGAGTTGGAACAGAATCTTTTGTTTGGCTTCCAGAATGGCTTTGCCGGGATGGGAGATACGGTCGATGGATTTGAGTGCGGCATCATAGCTGCGTGTATTCATGTATACTTCCACCAGGTAGTTGCTGACTTTCTCGGCATAAGGAGAGTTTGGAAATTCGTTCAGGAATTTCTCAAAGACGGTCACCGATTCGCCGAAAGCGGAATAGGAGGTCTCGTGAATGCATAAGGCGTAGTTATAGGCGGCTTGTTCCTTGATTTTCGGGTCGGCATTGGAAGCGGCAGCCTGCTCGAAGGCCATACGTGCCTTGGTCTTGTCGGCCAGTTGCAGGTAAGCCAGTCCCATGTGCAGGTAGGCATTTTGGGAGAGAGCGTCGTTCTCTGCAGTCACTTCACCAAGGATGGCAGGAACTTGAGAATATACGCCGCACCGGTAATAGGACATACCCAGCATGTAGAGGGCATCTCTTCTATAAGCGACAGATTCGGCATTGTGCTCCAGGTATTGTTCGAAGGACTTTATGGCTTCGTGGTATTTCCCGAAATGGTATTCGGCTGTACCGAGGATGCGGTTCAGCTCCGCCGTGTGCGTGTAGCTCAGGCCGTCGGGGTGGGCCGACAAAGCATTTTGTGCCACAATTTCTGCCTTGTCGTACTGTTTCTCCAACAAGTAGATTTCGGCGATATAATAGGGGACCAGGTCCTTGTATTTGGCATTGTCCTGCAGTGGCAGGAAACCGCTGAGCGCTTCGTCATACCGTCCTTGGGTATATCGGATATAAGAGATGTAGTAAGCACAGTCTGCTGCATATTTCCTGCTGGTGCTGCGCAGGGTCTCAAACCAGATGGCTGCTTCCTTTACATTGCCCGTCTTCAGATAGCAGGTGGCGAGGCGGTAAGTCATGTCGTTACGCTCCTCGGTACCCAGAAGGTCGAGGCGGGCGGAGTTGAACATGGCGAGGGCATCGTCATAATTGTCTTCGAAGAAATAGGAGGAGGCGATTAATGCATAGATGCGGTTGGCATGGGGAGTATCAGGATATTCGTCCAGGAAGGCACGGAGCAGGTCTATGCTTTTGGGGTCTCTGAGTTCGTATGCGGCGCATACCAGCATGTATTCCGCTTCCTGTCGCTCGCCCGTGTCGGGCAGAGGCTTGCCGTCTGCATTCATCTGGCGTACATAGGCTTGCAACGGGGAGATGGCGGCGGCATAGGCCTTTTGTTGGAACAACGTCTGTCCTTCCTGGTAGAGTCGCTTGGGAGAAGTACTCTTCTCGCTTGTTTGTGCTGAGGCGAGTAAAGGTGCGCAACAGAGTGCTGTGCACAATATTCGGGAGATTTTATGTTTCATCTTCTTTTGTTAGAATAGGTATTTTACAAAAATACGGGTTTTAACCCGGAAATGTTACACTTGTTTGGCTTTTTTAGGATATATACCATAATAGGAACGAATAATCATTCGCTTTTGTTCTTCCACATGTCTTCCAGGAAGATACCCACTCCTTTGCGGATGGAGCCGAGTCCGAACTCTTTCGTACGGATATCTTTTAAGGGGAGGAAGAAGAGGTCTGCCGCGTCGTCCATCGCCTTGAAGTGCAAGGTGTCCTCCACCGTACAACGGAAAAACATATCCAGCGTGTGTACGGGGAAGCCGGAATAGATGTAGATGTTGGGCAGGGAGAAGAGATATTCGGCCTTTGCCACCTTCATGCCGGTTTCTTCTCTTACTTCGCGTGCCACGCCTTCCTCGCCGGTCTCGGTCATGTCGATGAAGCCTCCGGGAAGGTCCAGCGTCCCTTTGGCAGGCTCTTTGGCACGGCGGCACACCAGCAGTTCGTCGCGTTCGTTCAGTATTAAGGCGACGGTGGCGGAAGAGGGGTTGAAGTAGTAGACGAAACCGCAGTCGGCGCATTGCTTCGACTTCTCGTTATGAACTTCGAAATGGGCTGAACCGCATTTCGGACAATATTTGAATTGCGAAAGTGGATGTTCCATGATATTTTAGCCTTTGTCCGGGGGACAAAGATAATGGAAACCAGGTGTAGAATGAAAGGAACAGAGTGAATTTTTCGTATCTTTGGCGACTATAAAACCATATCGGATGAAAGATTTTGCTGCCATTGATTTTGAAACGGCCAACGAACAGCGTACCAGCGTTTGTAGTGTAGGAGTGGTTATCGTACGTGATGGAGAGATTGTGGACCATTATTATAACCTCATCCGTCCCGAACCGGAGTATTACACTTATTGGAATACCCGCGTGCATGGTCTGACGTTGGCAGATACCCGGGATGCTCCTATCTTTCCCGTTGTGTGGCAGGAAATAGCTCCACGCATTGAAGGCTTGCCATTGGTAGCGCACAACAAGGCCTTTGATGAAAGCTGCCTGAAAGCTGTTTTCCGTACTTACTGCATGGATTATCCGGATTATGAGTTTCATTGTACTTTGCAGGCATCACGTCGCGTCCTGAAAGGATTGCCCAACTATCAGCTGCACACAGTGGCAGCTTGTTGTGGCTACCAACTGGAGCTGCACCACCATGCATTGGCAGATGCGGAGGCTTGTGCGTGGATAGCGAAACAAATCATATAAATAAATGGAGGAGACTTTTCATGAAGCCTCCTCTGTGGAATTGCTTATTTTTTTGATAAGACTTTATCTGCTTATCCTAATGGATTTTCACCTTGGTCACCGTCATTGCCGCCGCCTCCGCTTTCGTTTCCTCCGGGATTTTCTTCATTGTCCGGTACGATTTCAGAGCTGGTTACCAACCGTGTGATGCCCGATTGTTTCATCATGTTCTTCAATCGTTGTCCCGGCACAAAAATTAGCTTCTGGCGATAAACAACATCAGCCGTTACAGACTTTGCATCCTCTTGGCTTTTGCCGTTCAATCCCGGTCGGAGGCTTCCGAAGTCTCCCAGCCGTACGGTTGCACCGATGCTGGCATAGGTGCAGAGCGCGTCAATCATGCCGTCCAATACGGCTTTTACGATACCTCTCGGCACCATCCCTTGACTGGTCACTTGGTCGCATAATCTATCAAAATCAATATTTGCTACGGAATAAGAAGCAGCTACATATTTCTCGGTTTTGGTACCAATGCCTACCATTCTCTTTTTTACTACATAACGAAATGCCATAATGTTTTTTGTTTTTAATGGTTGTTACTTGCGGTTTCGTTCACTCGTCAGTTAGCGAGACCAGTTTCTTTGTGATCACGGTGCGAAGTTACAACACTTAAAAACGGTATGGTGCTTTAACGGGACTGAACGATTCTTTTTGACGTTGTATTGAGCCATTTGACGACATGGAAAGTCCTATGCTATAACCTATTGCCTATATTTAAAAAAAATGAGTGATTACATAAAATAATAATTTTGTGATTCTCCATCTGTAATCAAGTACAATCCATTGTCTGTAAACTTGATGACTTTGGGCTTGAATGTGAGTTTCTTCAATGCCTCTGCCAAATTGGATGGAATGTTTTTGTAATATACTCCGTTTTTGCAGCAAGCTATCATCCCATAATTGGTAATATAGGCATAGCAAACCTCTCCGTATAGTTCTTCGGCTTTCAGTATGAAGTTTTTGATGGTCTCATTTGAATAACTGTAATGCTTGTCCGTGATAACGACCCATTCTCCTTTATCATTGAAGCAGGCCGAAAGAATTTGGTCGTCTCTTAAATCTCCTGTACGATATTGTTCCAGTTTTTTGAGGAATGCATCCGGATAACCAAGAGTCCAATACCCTGAACCGCCTAAGATAATTACATAGTTGCCATTTTCTGTGATGTTGATGTCTGTAATTTCAGAATTGTTACTATTGGCTTCTTCTATGCGCTTCTTAAGCTTGCTGGGAGTACTTCCGGTGTAGGCATATCCACTATTTCCATACACTCCTACTCCTGCTCCATATGTAGTGATTGCTCCGGTGCGGCATTTCCCCCATTTGTTGATGGCTTCTTTGATGTATGCCATGTATGAACTGGTTGGTAGATTTATATAGCGGACAGTGCCGCTATAAGAAAATGGTTTTGAAACGGTTCTGGCTGGAAGAACTTGTTCTGCTTTTTCCTTACAGATATAAGAAGTACCGGCTATCAATTCATCTCCAATCCATTTTCCTGACTGAATGGTGTGTGCCGTAATATCAAAGTAAGCGCCGTATCCATTTCTTTCACCATCCTTCCAAGGACCGAACCACATATTCCCATTTTCCCAGATATAAATGCCATATCCGTGGCGTTTTCCATTATAGGTTTCTCCCCAATATTTGTTCCCGTTTGTATAGCTTGTCCGTTCAAATATTTGTCCGGGATATTCTTTGGCCTCTATTCTATAACTGTAGGGACGGAGTAGCATATACGGTTTTCCAGTGTTTCGGTTGTATGCTACACCATTTTCAGAATCACTTTTAACAATTATGTCATCTTCTTGAATATAGATGAATAAAGTGAGTTCTGAGTTTTTACTAAAGCCAATTCTAATATTATCTTCTTTGAATTCTACCCAAAATCCATTGATTTTATCATTTTGGGTTTGTCCGAGAAAAAACTTCCCTTCTGTTGTTTCTCCCCACTTTACCGTGTTGTTGCGGACAGATTCATGCATGCTTTTCTGCTCACTCTCCGAAGGTGCAGTGTAGAATGGTTTATAGTCCGGTATCATTTTGAGGAGAGTATTTTGTCCGTTGAATCCTGCTTCTTCCAATCTTTCTATAGCAGTTTCTACTATAACCTTCTGGAGTTCTCCAATGTCTTTGTTGAGAGCAGCCTTTTTGTACCAATATAACGCTGAATTCTCATCTTTTCTCAAGATGTTGTCTATGCCGTATTCATAAGAGATTGCGAGCGAAATTTGTCCGCTTGCATTCCCGTTTTTAGCTGCTCGTTTTGTCCATGCCATTCCGGCGGGGTAATTTTTTGTGACTCCTAACCCATTTCTCAGTAAATAGGCTAAGCGGCTTTGTGCATAATAAGATTCCGGACTATTATTGTGTTCGGCAGCTTTTTTATACCAGATAAAAGCCTCTTCATAGTTTTCTTTGTCTTCATATATGCGTCCAAGGTTCTTTTGTGGTAAAGCCCAATCTTTTTCAGCCGCTTTTTTATACCAATAGATGGCCGTTTCTTCATTTTTGGTTAAATTTCCCCAGCCTTCATTATAAGCAACACCCATATTGTTTTGTGCATCAGGATCTCCTTGCTCAGCCGCTTTTTTCCACCAATAAATGGCTTGTATGGTGTCAGGTTTTATACCCCATCCCTTAAAGTAGGTTTGTCCGAGATTGAATTGTGCATTTGCGTTTCCATTTATTGCATCTGTCCTATAGTCCGCAGCATTCTTGTGGTCTTGTCCGTAAATATTGATAGTAAATACTGCTAGGAATATGCACATTAAATAATTTTTCATGTTTTTCATAAATTAGGAGTTAATCAATTGCATCCAATAAAATGAATGCTGCCCAATAATAGGGGGAGGCGTATCTCTTTATTTTTTTTATTTTTTGAGGAACAGGCTCTTTGCTTTTATTCATTTTTTGCCTGATTTGCGATTCCCAGCGTTTGTCTGGAGCAATTTCAATTTCCTCTTCGTAGTCACGTACATATTTCTGTGCTTTGCGTAAGGATTCTAACTTACTTTCTCCTGCTAACAGTTTTTTGTAGAATTCAGTCATCAGTAAGCGCGTGGCGTTATCGTCTACTTTCCAAAGACTCATTAATAAAGTATTGGCTCCGGCTTTCTTGAACCCTCGCTGCAAGCCGAATACACCGTCGCCTGCTATATCTCCTATGCCGGTTTGGCAAGCTGAAAGAACAGCTAGTTCTAATCCTCGTAAATCTAAAGTGGAGATCTCTTGAGCTGTAAGTATTCCATCTTCAACACCTTTTAAATTTGCACCTTTTTTAAGAGCAATATTGGCTCCGGACATCAATAATCCACTTCGTTTTAAAGAGGAGTTTTCTTTAGACATTTCTTTGTTTATTAGGGTATGAGGAGATTCTGAAGCTCTCTTTTGGTTCACGTAGAATCCATGTGTTGCTATATGTAATATGTCTATTTGTTTTCCCGATAATGACTTGAATGATTCTTCAGTCCCTTGCAGCTCAGAATAAATTTCCGGTTGAATATTGATTTCTTGCATTGAAGCATGAATGTTTTTTATCTCTGTTAGAGTAGCTGGTAAGTAGGAGACACCTCCTCTTAAAGTAAGGGAATCAATTACAATTGTGTCCAAATTTGCAGAATAACTTCTTGTTGCATATTTTGAATGTTCTTTTATAAGTGATACAGAATCAGCATCATAGTGGAGGCCACCGTATAATATTGCTTTTTTTGTGTCATTTCTATTTTTATTTTGTGCCAATAATCTGGTAGACGAGAGCCGGTACAAATTATATTTTTCTTGTAGAGGGATACTGTCTGCCATGGTGTACTCTATGCCAATGTTATGTAGTATGCCATCAGGTGTGAAATATATATTAGGGAGATTTCCTGAATTAGCCAGTATAGGCTTCCATAATAAGTTATAGAGAGTGGAGGTTGAATAAATATCACTAATTTCTTCTATGCTTTTTTGTTCACACAGTGGAATAAATTGTGGCATCCCTTTGCTTTTTAGAGTGATAGCAGCATACATGATACTGTCTTTTCCTATAGGAAAACAAGTAAACTCAACGGCTAAATCTTGCGGCTTTAATTCTTTCTGAATATCTTGCCATGAGCACTCCAGGCTTTGTGTGAAATCCCCTAATATAGCAGCTCTTTGCATAATTTCAGTGTTGAATCTGTCAGCAATTTTTTTAGCTTGTTCTCTTGAAATTTTCCGATTCCCTTCTTGAATATATGAATCTCCTTTGTCTAACTCCTGTTCAATAGACAACATTCTTTCGTATTTTTTTATCAAGAGACTGTCTCCTTCATGTTTTATAAGGTTAATGGCGCTGATTGAAGAGTTCAACAGAATGTTTTTTCGGAAGAGGAGGTTATTGTAAACTTCTCCGGGCGAAATACCTTGATGGTATCTGTATAATAGATATTCTCCTAATGTATATGGAATTTGCTTATAATCCTCCCAAATACGTTCTCTATCAGCTTCTGTGGCATTACGAAAATTTTCTTTGAGTCGGTTTGTTATAGCATTTGTTCCTTGGCGGAAATAGGGAAGTAGCTTGTCTTCTTTATTCTGTTTCATATAATTGTCAAATAAGGACTTAAATACGTTTCCGATATATTCGTTGTGGATATCTGCTGAGATAGCTTTTTCCCAATATTGTTGCTCCGTGGCCAGCTCTCCTTTGTCGCGATATAGTTCTGCCAGACGGCATAATGACCAGAAGTGTAAGTTTCTTAACTCCCCTATTTGTGAACTCTTGGTTACATTATTTTTTAATTGTTTTATGTAGTTCTCTTCACCTTCCAGCTCGGCAATATCAGTTAGGGTTTCAATATAGCGCTCATTATTGCTATGATTGGGGGATAGTTCTCTTTTTAATTCTTCAAGGTATTTCTTGTGATATAAAATAGCATTTGTGGTGTCTTTTATAATGCTATAATGCATTGCAATATCAGAATAATCATAGTATATATCGTTTTTATGATGTTCCAATATAGCCAATAACGAATCATTGAGTGCTCTGCATTTCTGTATGTCACGTTCTTCAGAGAATGCATAGTGTAGAAACATTTTATTGATTTTATACGACTTTGTCTGTATATACATAGGATGCTTTTTCCCTTTGATGGAAACAATGAAGTCCATTTTTTTATCCAAACATGCAAGAGCGTCTGAACTATTTCCTAAATAGTCAAATAACTCATAGCATTTATCCCATGTATTGCATATCATATCAAATTCCACTTGAATTTGATTTGCCATGAGTTTGTCTTTACTACGTATTAGAAAGTCAGACATAACTTGAACAGAATGTAAACTATGTTGTAGAGATAGCTCTGGTTCTATGGATACTTTTTTATACAGCTGACTAAAAGAATGTAATAACCCTCCATATGTATACCCATCTAATGTATCGGTTATCATTGTCATCGCTTTATTTAAGTACCGATGTGCATTTTCCGAATCATATAAGTATACATATCTGTCACCTATTCGCCTATAGTTGTCCGATACCATGTTCTTATCGGGTATTTCTGTATGGTTCATTATAGAATCCATCTTAATTTTCAGGAAATCTATTGACTTTCGAAAATCTCGCCTAGTGTCATAGATATTTATGATATTGTCTATATCACTTAGTTTGTCTTGAAAAAAGTAGTATGGATTTCCACCGTCATTGGTTTGGATAGCTTCTTCTCTCAAATTTAGAGATAAGTCCTCATATTTTCGAGATTGTATAGAATCATTTATTCTTTGATAGCAGTTAGATAGTAAATCTAACATTTGGGCATATGCAGAGATAGATGGTTCAACTGTTTTATCTGCCATAATATCTTTTATGCTAAGATAATCGGCTATTGCTTTATCATATTCTTGATTTAAATATTCAGTAAAGGCTTTGCTCTTTATATATGACAAACATTGTTTGCTCTGTTTCTCTGGACAACAACTTATAAGCTGCTGATAAATAGAAATAGCTTTGTCGTATTTTCCAATGTTGTATTCTTTATAAGCCTCTGCTATACTCTCCATTAACAGATGATTCTCACAAAAGCTGAAGCCGTTTACTTGAGTGATTTTTTTTGCAGTTTGCAGGAAGTATTCTTCGTCACTTAAGATACTGAATAAAGGATAAGAGCTAGTAAATATCTCTATCAGTTGCTTGGTTTGATATTCATTTGTGGAGAGTGAATCAATGAGTCTGGAGTTAAAGGCTTTATGCAACCAGTGTTTGGCTTTGTCAAAACTACGCTCTTCTTCCATTCTCATATAATAGTTTCCGATTTTTAAATAAATCGTCGCTGTTTCCACAGAGTATTCTCCATAGTTCTCTAAAGCGATGTCTAATGCTCTTTGATATAGCGCTAACCCTTTTTTTCTGACTTCATAAGGTTGGGGAATAAGTATATTACCCGCATATAATGTTGCCAAAGAAGTTGCTATGATATATTCATTTGCATTTCCCTTACGGTTAAGTCCCGAAATTTTCTTCAACGCTTCTTCACCGAATTCTATAGCACCGTTAATGTCGTTGGTATTGGTAAGTAAGTTTATACCTGCCTGGATAATGAGTCCGTAAATACTATCATTTGCGCTACCAAAAGGAGCATTCATTGAAGGTTCGGCAAATAATGCTGCGGCATCGTTAATTTCAATGATGTCTTTGATATCATTGAAATTTATTTTGTTTCTTACAGCTAAGACGAAGGGTATGATGTTGTTGGCAGTTTTCTTCCCCCATTCAGGATTGTTTAAATAGATGGGGACGATTTCTTTAATGCAGGTAGTGGCTTCTTTAATATTTTCCGTTATGCAAAATAGCGGTAATAAATTAGTTAAGGTGTTGCCATAGAATGGATGGTTTTCTCCTATGCATTCTTTTTCGCTTTTTCCACACTCTTTTATAGCAGAAATTCCTGCTTCGAAATTGCCTTCTGACAAGAACTTCTCTCCGATGGCTGAAAGGGAATCCGATAGAACGGTCAAGCGTCTGTCTACAGGAATAATAGTGTAATATTGGTAATGTTTTTGGGCTGTTTGTATTTCTCCCAGTTTATAGTAACAACTCCCCAGCCACATTGCCGAATACTCTCTGCGGTTACTCGTCGAATCAAGTTCTGCTTTGTCTATTTTATCGCTTTCAGTAAACAGAGGAATGGCAGCTTTATAATTCTTTTGGTTATAAAGCTCCACCCCTTTGGCGAAGAGGGAATCTGATTTGAGCAGTGCCTGTTTATTTTGTGAATGACTATATATGCATATAAATAAACTTAGGATAAAGAAAATTCGTCTCATACGCCGATTGATTATTGTATTTTGTCTTGATGGCATTTTCGCATGACGAGATAACGAAAGTTTTAGTATCCCGTTTCTGCTTCAAACCCCAACTTATCTATTACATCCTGAGTAATGATGTCTGCCGGTGCTTTCAGTGTCGTAATAACCCATTGCTTGGTCAATTCATTCCATTGCTGGCTGGAAACAACTTGCCAACTGCGGGTTAATATGTCTTCCGATGGTTCCATTGCTTTTCTTTGTTTCCGGTCTCTTTTCCAGTTCTTGCGATATTGTTCTGTTATGTCACAAGTCTCTTTCAATTCTATGGATAGCTTGTATTCTCCGGTACCGAAGCTGATGCGGTATTCATCGTTTTCATCGCGGAAACCCATATAAGAACGAGGGACAATGAAGCTTTCGCCTCTGATTTTGTATTTGGGAGTTTCGTTCTCTTCCCGTACATAACGAAAGAATCCATTCTTGTCAAGTTGGCTCGAATCGACAGGTATTTCCAATGAAAATTCCCCTAACTCCTGGTCCTTTTGTAATTGTACAATCTCGTTCATCCAAGATGAGGTAAGCTTCATGGTCATAGAGAGACAGAAGTTTTTCCTTTCTTCAAATGAAAAAGGAATGTCGAAGACGGAGTTAGGCAAATTGGAACGGGTTGGACAGATAATCAGTGTGTCGAGTGCCAGCTCAAATTTGGAGTGGTTTATGATACGGCTGATTTTACTTCGGTCAATGTGGCATGAGATATAAAAAACAGTATCATCACCCTCTTTCCGCAAACATCCTATTCCGTCGAATCTCATGCCTTTGGGGTCTAACGCTCCATCGAACGAAGTTTCTTTATAGAAGTCGTTCATTTCCGATACAGTGCTGATTTGGGTGGTATATACATTTTCACTGCGGACGGTTTCCTCCCATTCCTCTTTTAGGCGCGAGTTTCGTGTCAACAAGGAGCCTATGGCATTTACTCCCAAATCAATGAAGGACGTCACGTAACCAGATGCAATGCCTTTAGCCGATTCTTTGCTGGCATTGAATAAATCTCCCACATAACTGCGGGTAGAGTTTCTTTCTTCACATAAACTTTGAATTTCATCTGCTAAGTCGTCACTGCTGTAAATGAATGTTTCATACTTTACTGATTGTGCCAATGCTGTTATGGAACTTAGCAAGAATATTAAAAGAAATGATGGCTTTTTCATCTATTAAAGAGTTATGTTATTATTATTTACGTATGCACTATCGCTGTCATGTATTTTACAAATTTATAGGAATGTGACGGACTTTGCAAAAGTGTTTAGAATGTAAATGTACTATTGGCGATGTATCTGTGGTTATGCGGTTTTAAAATGGGATTAAGTGTGGCAAATATTCTTCTTTAATATAGAAATATGCCTTTTTTATTTTTCACTTTACTTTTATCATTACCTTTGAAGGCTGATTTTAATTCGTTAAAGCAGGCTTGTCTTTACGTTGTATCATGGTTGCCGTTTCGTTAAACCATAGTCTAACGAAGAGACAACCCTGGTGCAACGAAGAAAAATTACTGAAAGGATAACTTATTAAAGTTGATTCAAAGATTATAATTGTCTAATCAATACATTAATGTCTTATGAGTGCTTATTATGATTTATACCAGAGTCCTCCGGACGAAAATGGTGAAGCCTCTTTGCTTCATGCACGTATCCTTCCCAAAGGGACCATCCCTGCCGACAAATTCCGTGAACTGGTTCACAAAGCTACAGGTCTCAGTCCAGCCATCCTTGACGGCACTTTACAGGCTATAACGGACGAACTGTACAGCTGGCTGGCAGATGGATGGATTGTGGAGGTGGGCGAACTGGGATTCTTCTCCTTGTCCTTGAAGTGTGACAAGACTGTGACAGATAAAAAGGATATCCGCTCTCCGTCCGTGCATTTCCGGAATGTGAATTTGCGTATCGGTAGTAAATTCCGCAAACGCTTTCAGACGATGGGGCTGGAACGGAAAGCGTCTCCTTACATCTCCCACTCTAAATTGACTCAGGAGGAACGAAAGCAAAAACTACTGCAACATTTGGATAAGTATGGTTGTATCACCCGTGCGGATTATGAACAACAGACAGGAAGGGCGAAGCATCAGGCTGTGGCGGATTTGAATCTATTTCTTGAAGAAGGGATCATCCGTAAATATGGTAGTGGAAAGACAGTGGTATATCTCAAGCCTTGATTAATCTTAGTATATACTGCCGGAGCACTGATGATAATGAAAAAGAAACTTTTTAAATTGCCGATTTGTTCTTAACTTTGTCAGTCGGAATATCAATAAACAGACTGAAAGATGAATGTAAGAGGAATATCTATGTGCTTGCTATGTGCCGGAGCGCTGTTTGTGGCTTGTGGTAGCAAGAGGGGAAAGACTGTGGAAGTTGCTGAACAAGCCGATACGGTACATGTCGTTGGCGGTGATAGGGATGAGCATGGTTGCATTGCATCTGCCGGATATACTTGGAGTGAGGCTCAGAAAGACTGTATCCGTCTGTGGGAAAAAGGAGTCCGTATGAACGCTGTGGATGATGCGGAGAAGGTGTTGTTTCTGGTGTTCAGTCCCGATTCTACCCAAGTGGAACTGTTCTTTTCGGAAGAGGAGATGCCGAACGAGATTCTGGAGCGCCGTGGCCTTCCTGCGGGGGGATATGCTTGGAATGTGGAAGATGATGATACGAAAAATGTGCGTTTGGAAGATGGAAAATGGACGGTCAGCCAGCGCGGCCGGCTTATTTACCGGCAGGCGGAAGAGGCTGCGGGGAACTAATATGTAGAGAAATGGAAGATTTGAAGATATTGACAGAGTCTGTCTGCTGCATAGCCCGTGAAGCCGGATATTTTTTGAAAGAAGAGCGGAAGAATTTCCGTCGTGAGAGTGTGGTGGAGAAACATGCACACGATTATGTGTCTTATGTAGATAAAGAATCAGAGGTACGGATAGTTAAGGCTCTTTCCGCTTTGTTACCCGAAGCTGGCTTTATAACGGAGGAAGGCTCTGCCACTTATCAGGATGAACCTTATTGCTGGGTGGCGGATCCGCTGGACGGCACTACCAACTATATTCATGACAATGCGCCTTACTGTGTCAGCATCGCTTTGCGCGACAAGGATTCT
>ENA-OPVK01001142-OPVK01001142.1-human-gut-metagenome-genome-assembly--contig:-NODE-1142-length-16760-cov-2.413230_pt1 | contig 16760 bp, 15 predicted proteins | sample MGYA00241495_ERZ501982 | MGnify/ENA primary metagenome ERZ501982 (study PRJEB25962, sample SAMEA2042002) | human gut metagenome | biome: human gut; feature: human-associated habitat; material: faeces...
GCAGGATGACTTCTCTTTTCTACAAAAGAAGCCTCCGGTCTATTTAGGTGGTTATTATCATGTTCCGGCTGATATTTGGCTTCCGGTATTCCGGTCGCTTTTTAGAGTAATGCCCGAGGTGCTGGATGCACAGAATAAATTGCTGTATTCAGAGATTGATTCACGTCCTTGTTCCGTAGCTGTTCACGTAAGGCGTGGGGACTTGAAAGTGGAAATACCGGCTTACGGAAAACCTGCTTCATTGGAGTACTTCAAGTCGGCGGTGACTTATATGCAAGGCAAGGATAAGTCTTCTTTTTTCTATTTCTTTTCGGATGAGCCGGATTGGGTGAGGAATGAACTTATTCCGCAACTTTATCTCACAGAAAGTAATTGTAAGGTTGTCGATATAAACGGTTCGGATAAAGGATATATGGATCTGTTTTTGATAGCTCGTTGTAGGCATCAGATTACCAGTAAAGGGACTTTGGGCAAATACGGTGCTCTCTTGGGTGATAATCCGGAAAAAACGGTAGTGCTTTGTGATGATAAGGTGGAATATCCGTGGAAGGAACTGTTTCTGAATCCGGTGTTTTTATAGAGCCACTTCGTTGTCGTTCCCAATAGTAAGATGGCGTATATTTGCAAATTATAGAAATTTAAAAATCAGCATGAGACCTAAACTAAGCATTATAACTGTAAACTTTAATAATAACAGTGGTCTAAGCAAAACGTTGGAAAGTGTCAGACACCAGTCTTTTTCCTCTTACGAGCATATTATTATTGATGCCGGTTCCAAGGATGGTAGTCTGGAAACAATCAAGCAGTATGCGGAAGGAAACCCACATGTGACATTCTGGGTGTCAGAACCGGACAAAGGGATATACGACGGAATGAATAAGGGAATAGAACATGCTGGTGGAGAATACTTGCAATTCCTTAATTCCGGTGATTTTTTGGTGGGAGATGTTTTAGGTCAGGTGGATTTTGATGGGACGGAATACATTTATGGCGATGTAAGGGTTGCTGTTTCGGCAAATAAGACGATAGATGTGCAATCTCCTTTTCCTCTCGACCTTGTCTTCATTTTACTGAAAGATACAATTTGTCATCAAGTGTGTTTCATTCATCGTTCCCTTTTCAATAATCAACGATACAGAACAGACTATATCTTGGCATCCGATTGGATTCATATTGTAGAGAATATAATCCTGAAAGGATGCAGTTATAAACGTGTGCCGATATGCATTGCCGAATACGATGGAAATGGAATTAGTGCGTCCAGTGGGTCTTTAGGGGTAGACGAACGGATGCGTTGGATAAAAGATAATATACCGGCAGCATTTTATGATAGCTTGCTGGAACTCGATAGAACCCGGATGGAACTTAATGAATATAAGAATTCCGAGTTAGGTAAAATAATCCCCATAGTGAGCCATACAAGGAGGTTCTCCAAACGTGCCCGGAAACTCGTTCTGTTCTTGTATAGAATAAATTCCATCTTCTCGTCTTCGTCAAAGCGGAATAAGAATCAGATAAAAAAGAAGTAGTGGCATGGATGTTGTGATATGTGTTTCTTCCAAAGACTGCTTGATTGTCAAGAAGACTATTTTTTATATTCACCGGAATATAGAAAGCGATAATATCTATCTTATAACAGACAAGCATAGTTTCGGTTTCTTCTCAAAAAGGTTTCGGAGCAGATATAATGTCAGCCTGATTGATGAGGAAGAGATTGTTGCGGACCGTCGGCAGCTGGAGGCAATAGCCGGGCAGCACTTCACATGCGAGTATAGATTCGGATGGTATTACCAGCAGTTCCTCAAGATGGAATTTGCGCGTAGCCGATACGCCAAAGATTATTATCTGATATGGGATAGTGACACCATACCTCTTAATCGGTTATCCTTTTTTACCTCAAATAAAATGATATTTACTCCGAAAACAGAATATCATGAGCCCTACTTCAGAACGATGCAGGCACTCATCGGCTATGATAAGGCTACGGACTATTCATTTATTGCCGAACACATGCTCGTTTCTGTTCCTATTATGAAGGAGTTGATTCGGAAGATGGAAACTTCCGGTATTCCGGGCGATTCATGGTTTGAGAAGGTTATCAATGCAGCTCCTGCGGATGAGAAGAATGGATTTTCTGAATTCGAAACTTATGGAACCTATTGCCATGCTAATTATCCGGATTGTTTCATCTTGAAGGAACTCCGTACATTCAGAGAAGCAGGAAGTATTTATAGTCGTAGCATCTCTAAAAGAAAGCTCCGGAAATTATCCAGGAAATACGATACTATTTCGCTGGAGAGCTGGAGCACTCCCCATAAGTTCGTTAGAAGATTTTGCAACGATATGGAGGAACATGTGTTCTATCCATTGATGAAGCTGATTTCAAAATTACGGTAAAACTGAAGGTGTGAAGTTGAATACTTTGGAGGAGGTTAGGCAGAAATAACCTGAAACCCTTTTCCATTCCCCCGTTTTCTTGTATCTTTGCGACCTCATAATTCACTTAACTACAAGCAATGAAGGAATTTCTGCAGCTGATGCGGCGCTTTGTGTCGCCTTACAAGAGATATATCGGTTGGGCAATCGTGCTCAATGTACTGTCTGCCATATTCAACGTATTCTCATTCACATTGTTGATTCCTATTCTCAATATCCTCTTCAAAACGGGGGAGAATACCAAAGTGTACGAGTACATGGAGTGGGGGAGCGAAGGCATCAAGGAAGTGGCGGTGAACAATTTCTATTATTACGTCACTCAGATGATTGAGACACACGGGCCACAGATGACATTGCTGTTCATGGGGCTCTTCCTTGCTTTCATGACCATGCTGAAGACCTCCTGCTATTTCGGCTCTTCCGCCATTATGATTCCCCTTCGTACGGGAGTGGTACGCGATATCCGCGTGATGGTCTATTCCAAAGTGATGCACTTGCCGCTCGGCTTTTTCTCTGAAGAAAGGAAAGGAGATATCATTGCACGTATGAGCGGTGACGTAGGCGAAATTGAAAACTCCATTACCAGCTCACTGGATATGCTGCTCAAGAATCCTATCCTGATTCTGCTTTATTTCTCCACTTTGATTGTAACCAGCTGGCAGCTGACTCTGTTTACTGTCCTAGTATTGCCGGGTATGGGCTGGCTGATGGGAAAAGTCGGCAAGAAACTGAAGCGTAAGTCGTTGGAAGCCCAAGGGAAATGGAGCGATACCATGTCGCAACTGGAAGAAACGCTTGGCGGCCTGCGTATAATCAAGGCTTTCATAGCCGAAGACAAGATGGTGGACCGTTTTAAGCAATGCAGCGACGAACTGCGTGATGCCACCAACAAGGTAGCCATCCGTCAGTCGTTGGCACATCCGATGAGTGAATTCCTCGGTACGCTGCTCATTGTATTGGTACTGTGGTTCGGTGGTCTGCTCATTCTGGGCGACGGCACTTCCATGGAAGCATCAACGTTCATCTTCTATATGGTGATTCTGTACAGTATCATCAATCCGTTGAAAGACTTTGCAAAGGCAGGATACAACATTCCAAAGGGTCTGGCATCCATGGAACGTGTGGACAAAATATTGAAAGCCGAGAACCCCATTAAGGAACCGGTAAACCCGTTGCCGCTGCACGGGATGAATGACCGGATTGAATTTAAGGACCTCTCCTTCAGTTACGACGGCAAGCGCGAAGTGTTGAAGCACGTCAATCTGATGGTGCCCAAAGGGCAGACCATTGCACTTGTCGGCCAGTCCGGCTCCGGCAAATCTACATTGGTGGATTTGCTGCCGCGCTATCACGATGTGCAGTTAGGTGAGATTACAATTGACGGTGTGAATATTAAGAATTTTCGCATCCACGACTTGCGTGCGTTGATAGGAAACGTGAACCAGGAGGCCATTCTGTTCAATGACACCTTCTTCAACAACATTGCCTTCGGTGTGGAAAATGCAACTATGGAGCAGGTGGTCGAAGCGGCAAAGATTGCCAATGCCCACGACTTCATCATGGAGACCGAGCTCGGTTATCAGACCAACATTGGCGACCGTGGCGGCAAGCTTTCCGGCGGACAGCGCCAGCGTATCAGTATCGCCCGTGCCATCTTGAAGAATCCGCCTATCCTGATACTCGATGAGGCCACTTCAGCACTCGATACCGAAAGCGAACGACTGGTGCAGGAAGCTCTGGAACGGCTAATGAAGACCCGTACCACGATTGCCATCGCCCACCGCCTTTCCACCATCAAGAATGCGGATGAGATTTGTGTACTCTATGAAGGTGAAATCGTGGAACGTGGTAAGCACGAGGAACTTCTCGAGAAGAACGGCTATTATAAGAGACTGAATGATATGCAGTCTCTCTCATAGAAATAAAATTCTGCGTACTTTGCTTCCACCCGCTTGTGCTAGGCTGTTATGACTAAATAGGAAGTTAATTTCCTGCAAACAGTCTATTAATTCTCCTTTCTCTTCTATATTTCTTACGCAGAAGCTATGATGTAGGTGGGCGTTGGCGGCTGCCGGCAGAGTGTTTCACGGCTGTTAGGCGATGATGAATAAAGGGTGTTCTTTTACCTTTTACGCTTTTTTAATATCCGCTTGCTTCCATTCTATCGCTAATTATCCTATTTTTGCAAAGAACACATACATAAACATTGCAAATGCCATGAAAAAATTATATCCAACGTCTACGACGACAGCTACTATGACTATCAGTCCAAGTACTCTTAATCATGTAATTCAATCGACCCCGATAATACTATAACTGTAAATATTTAATATTCGCCTACCATGAAAATAAAAGTTGGTTTGATAGGGTTCGGCAGAATGGGGCAAATGTATTGGGAGGAAATGCAGAAGAGCGGTCGATGGGACATCGCATATATCTGCGATACCGATCCGGCCTCCCGAGAATTGGCAAGAAACCTTTCCCCTTCATCCAGAATCATATCCAATGAACAAGAAATCTTTGATGACCAGAGTGTAGAAGCTGTTGGTCTTTTTGCATTGGCAAATTCCAGAAAAGAACAAATAGAGAAAGCTGTCCGGAGCAATAAGCACATCCTGACGGAGAAACCCATTGCCGATACTATTGACAAGGAATGGGAAATTGTGGACCTGATTGAAAAGTATGACCGCATTGCCGCTGTCAACCTTTATCTGCGCAACTCCTGGTATCACCAGGCTATGAAGCAGTTTATCGATGAAGGCGAGATTGGCGAACTGGCCATCTTGCGCATCTGCCACATGACTCCAGGATTGGCGCCGGGCGAGGGACACGAATATGAGGGCCCCGCCTACCACGACTGCGGCATGCACTACATAGACATTGCCCGTTGGTATGCCGATAGTGAATACAAGACCTGGCATGCGCAAGGTATGCGGATGTGGGACTACAAGGACCCTTGGTGGGTACAGTGCCACGGTACTTTCGAGAACGGCATCGCCTTCGATGTCACACAAGGATTCGTCTACGGACAACTCTCCAGAAACCAGACTCATAATGCATATACGGACATTATCGGTACAAAAGGTATCGTGCGCATGACGCATGATTTCCGGACTGCCGTAGTGGAACTTCACGGCGTGAACCGTACGCTTCGCCTGGAGAAGCCGTTTGGCGGGAAGAACCTGGATAAGCTATGCAATATTATGGCCGACTCCATCGAGAGCGGGAAACGCGATCCGAGATTGCCGCAGATGCGAGACTCGGCCATTGCTTCCCAATACGGATGGACCTTCCTGGAGGATGCGCGCCGCCACGACCTGCCCGGCATAGGCGACTTGCAGACGCTGGAGGAAATCAGGGAGCGCCGGAGGCATATGAAAGAAGGTTACGGACTGCTCCGTCCGAAGAAGACGGTAGTCTGATGCCTACTGTAATTAAGGATTGTTTTAAAACTCATTATATTAACCGATTTTAAAATCTAAAGAACCATGTCGAAATTTACAAGAAGAGAATTTCTTAAGACCGGAGGTTTAGCTTTGGCGGGTCTTACCATTGCTCCAAGCAGCATTTTGGGTAAGAGCCACGGACACGTACCTCCCAGTGACCGTTTGAACATTGCTGCCGTAGGTATCGGTGGTATGGGACACACTAACATTAATCATGTGAAGGCTACGGAAAATATCGTGGCGCTTTGTGACGTAGACTGGCGCTACGCGAAAGGTGTGTTCGATGAGCTTCCCAATGCGAAGAAGTATTGGGACTATCGTAAGATGTACGATGAGATGGGCAAGGACATCGATGCCGTTATCATCGCTACTGCCGACCATACACATGCCATCATCACTGCTGATGCCATGACGATGGGCAAACACGTATATTGCCAGAAGCCGTTGACGCACTCTGTATACGAGTCCCGTCTGCTTACCCGCCTGGCTGCTTCTACGGGTGTAGTTACCCAGATGGGTAACCAAGGTTCCTCGGATGAAGGTACCGACCTGGTATGCGAGTGGATATGGAACGGCGAAATCGGTGACGTGACGAAGGTGGAATGTGCTACCGACCGTCCCATCTGGCCGCAAGGATTGAATGTTCCTGAAAAGGAAGACCGCGTTCCCAAAACCCTGAACTGGGATTTGTTTACCGGTCCTGCCAAGATGAATCCATATAACGAAATCTATCATCCCTGGAATTGGCGCGGATGGTGGGATTATGGTACGGGTGCTTTGGGCGATATGGCTTGTCACATCCTGCACCAGCCGTTCAGAGCTTTGAAGTTGCTGTATCCTACCAAGGTAGAAGGCTCGTCTACATTGTTGCTCAATGCCTGCGCTCCGCAAGCACAGCACGTGAAGCTGACTTTCCCCGCACGTGAGAATATGCCGAAGGTGGCTATGCCCGAAGTGGAAGTTCACTGGTATGATGGTGGCATGATGCCCGACCGTCCGAAAGGCTTCCCCGAAGGAAAACAACTGATGCAGAGCGGTGGCGGTCTGACTATCTTCCACGGAACGAAGGATACGCTGATTTGCGGTTGCTACGGACAGAATCCGTGGTTGCTTTCTGGCCGTGTGCCTAATGCACCGAAGGTTTGTCGCCGTGTGCCGAAAGCTATGAGTGGCGGTCATGAGATGGACTGGGTACGTGCTTGTAAGGAAAGTCCTTCCAGCCGCGTAATGCCTAAGTCTGACTTCTCCGAAGCAGGACCGATGAACGAAATGGTGGCAATGGGTGTATTGGCTATCCGTCTGCAGGGCCTGAACAAGACACTGGAATGGGACGGAGCCAACATGCGCTTTACCAATATTGGCGACGACGAGACATTGCGTACAGTCATCAAGGACGGCTTCAAGATACACAACGGCCATCCAAGCTTCGACAAGACATGGACAGATCCGGTAAATGCCAAAGCTTTTGCAGAAGAGCTCATCAAGCATAACTACCGCGAAGGCTGGAAATTGCCTGATATGCCTAGATAAACATTAAAAGGGGCATCAGAACTTGTTTTCTGATGCTCATAAACGAATACTAATCATTTAATTTTTCAGATTATGAAGAAAATATATTATCCTTTGGCTTGTTGCCTTATCGGAGGTATGCTCGCCTCTTGCGGTGGCGGTGCAAAGAAATCGAACGCTACGGAAGAAGCCGCAGCTCCTACTACTACTGCGGTGTCTTACTCCAAGTCTTTGAAAGCGCCTGAAACGGACAGTCTGAATCTGCCGATTGATGCGGACGGTTATATTACTATTTTTGATGGAAAGAGCCTGGACGGATGGCGTGGATACGGTAAGGACAAAGTGCCTTCCAGATGGATTATTGAGGATGGTTGCCTCAAATTCTGTGGAACCGGTACCGGTGAAGGACAGACCGGTGAAGGTGGTGACTTGATTTTCGCCCATAAGTTCAAGAATTTTGAGTTGGAACTGGAATGGAAAATTTCGAAAGGTGGTAACTCCGGTATCTTCTATCTGGCTCAGGAAGTTACTTCAAAGGATAAGGACGGCAACGAAGTGTTGGAACCCATCTATATCTCTGCTCCTGAATTCCAGGTGTTGGACAACGCCAATCATCCGGATGCCAAGCTGGGTAAGGACAACAACCGTCAGGCTGCTTCCTTGTATGATATGATTCCTGCTGTTCCGCAGAACGCCAAACCTTTCGGTGAATGGAATAAGGCCAAGATTATGGTATACAAAGGCACTGTAGTTCACGGACAGAACGATGAAAATGTACTGGAGTATCACTTGTGGACCAAGCAGTGGACTGATATGCTCCAAGCCAGCAAGTTCAGCGAAGAAAAATGGCCTTTGGCTTTTGAACTGTTGAACAACTGTGGTGGCGAAAACCATGAAGGCTTTATCGGTGTACAGGATCATGGTGATGATGTTTGGTACCGCAACATCCGTGTAAAGGTTCTCGACTGATTCCTTTTAAAAAGATAGTACTATGAGAATCAAACATATGATGATTTTGTCAGCACTGTGTTTATCCATGATGGCCACAAGCTGTAGCAGCCAGAGTAGGGAAACGACGCCGGAAACGACGAAAAAGGAAGTTGCCATACAGCTCTACTCTGTGAGGGACTTGGTGAAGGACGGCAGTAACCTCGACCAGATTCTGAAGGATTTGGCTGATATGGGCTATACCAGTGTGGAGGCCGCCAACTACAATGACGGTAAGTTCTACGGCAAGACTCCCCAGGAGTTCAAGCAGATGGTGGAAAAGAGCGGTATGACCGTGCTTTCTTCGCACACTACCCACGGGTTGTCGGACGAGGAACTGGCTTCGGGCGACTTTACGGAAGCCTTGAAATGGTGGGATCAGTGCATTGCTGCCCATAAGGAGGCCGGTATGGAGTATATCGTGACTCCGTATCTCTCCGTTCCCAAGACATTGAAAGACTTGCAGACCTACTGCGACTATTACAATGAAGTGGGCAAGCGCTGCCAGGCTGCCGGTTTGAAATACGGTTACCACAATCATGCCCATGAATTCCAGAAAGTGGAAGACAAGGAGCTGATGCTGGACTACATGCTGCAACACACCAATCCCGAATATGTATTCTTCCAGATGGACGTTTACTGGGTAGTGCGCGGCCAGAACAGCCCGGTGGATTACTTCAACAAGTATCCCGGACGCTTCACCATGCTCCATATCAAGGATCACCGCGAGATTGGGCAGAGTGGTATGGTAGGTTATGATGCTATCTTCAAGAATACGGATACTGCTGGCGTGCGCCACATCGTAGCTGAGATTGAGAAATACAGCTGCCCCGTAGAAGAGAGTGTGAAGCAGAGTCTTGACTACTTGCTTGATGCTCCTTTCGTGAAGGCATCGTATAGCAAATAAAACATGATGGCGGCTATTCATTCATAAGCTCGGCCGCATCATTTTCTTGACGCGGGCACAACCGGATGAAGAATCCGGGGTGCCCGCGTTTTTTTACTTCCTTCCGAAGTCGGCCGGAATTTCCCCCCATTGCTTTGTCTCCCATTTTAGGATGCGGGTGGTGTAGGTGTTTTCGCGCAACCACTTCTCCGCACGTTCTATTAGGTGGAAAAGTTCTTCGGTCTTGGCGTCGCGCGGCAGTTTGGTTTTGCATTTTTTCTGTTTTATCCAGTTGATGGCGTTCACGCTGTCACTGTAGATGGGCATGTCGAAACCTTTCTGTTTCAACAAGGCAAGTCCGTGGACAATGGCGAGGAATTCGCCGATATTGTTGGTTCCATACATCGGCCCGAAGTGAAAGATTTCCTGACGGCTGGCGACGTGTACTCCCCGGTACTCCATGGCACCGGGATTTCCGCTGCAGGCGGCGTCTACGGCAAGGCTGTTTTCTGCGACGGCGGCAGGAAGGGGAGCGTCGGCGCCGGGAATAGTCTTGGCAGGAGAAGGGGCCGACCGCTTGATGTACGCGTACGGCGAAGAGGCAAAGGCTTTTTCCGCTTCCTCGCGTGATTCGAACGACTTGTATTTTGCTCCTTCGTAGCCTTTGGTCTGCAGTTGGCAGTCTGTCCAGGAAGTGTAGATACCCGGGCTGACTCCCGCCCATACGACGTAATATTTTTCTTTCTTCATAACTGCGGACAAAGGTAAAAAAGAAAATCCGAACAACTTAACTCTTTCATTTGTTTCTTTGTATGGCGGATATAAAATAAAGAAGAGAAGACTCAATAAAAAAAGAAAGGACAAAAAATGAAGAGAACATTTGCAGAGGCCATGGCGCATCGCCGTAGTTATTACTCTATCGGCAGCGATTCGCCAGTACTGGATGAAGAAATAGTACACATTATTCGTGAAGCCGTAAAGAATGTGCCGTCAGCTTTCAATTCACAGTCTACAAGAATTGTATTGCTGCTGGGCGACGAACATAAGAAATTGTGGAACATTGTGAAGGAAACCCTGAAAGCACGTATCTCTGCCGAGGCTTTTGCCAAGACGGAAGCCAAGATTGACGGCTGCTTTGCCAGCGGACACGGTACTGTGCTCTATTTTGAAGACACTTCTGTAGTCAAGAAGCTGCAGGAAGCATTCCCTTCCTATAAGGATAATTTCCCCACTTGGTCACAGCACACCTCCGCTATGCACCAGTTTGCCATCTGGACTATGCTGGAAGATATGGGGTTGGGCGCCTCCCTGCAACACTATAACCCCTTGATTGACGACGAGGTACGCCGCACCTGGAACCTGCCCGGCGACTGGATGATGATTGCACAGATGCCCTTCGGTACACCCACCGGTGAACCGGGAGAAAAGGAATTCGAAGATTTAAGCAAGCGTATCAAAATTTTTCTCTGATACAGAGGCGTTTTCAGCTTGGAATTGCTACCTTTGCAGGAAATGGGTTACAAGTTATGAGCTACAAGCTACGAGTTTCCTGCGGCATGATGGTGCAGCTACTTGTCACTTGTAGCTGGTCACTTGTCTCTTGTAACTGAGAACTAATTATGATACGTATTTTCTTGACCGGCTACATGGGAGCCGGTAAAACTACTTTAGGAAAGGCTTTTGCCCGCGAAATGAGTGTGCCGTTCATTGATTTGGACTGGTACATCGAAGAACGTTTTCACAAATCAATCCGTGAATTGTTCACCGAGCGGGGAGAAGCCTCTTTTCGTGAATTGGAGCGAAACATGCTGCATGAAGTAGGGGAATTTGAGGATGTCGTGGTCTCTACCGGTGGCGGTACTCCTTGTTTTTTTGACAATATGGAGTATATGAACGGTTGCGGGCAGACGGTGTTCCTGGATGTACACCCCGATATTCTGTTCCGCCGGCTCCGGGTGGCGAAGCAGCAACGCCCCATCCTGCAAGGCAAAACGGACGAAGATTTGCGCACCTTCATTGTGGAGGCGCTGGATAAGCGTGAGCCTTTCTACTCGCAGGCCCGTTATCGCTTTGATGCCGGTTATCTGGAGAGTCGCAGCCAGATTAGCGAATCCGTGCAACGGTTACGCCAACTTTTAGGACTTTAATCCCTTGTAAATGTGTATTTTTCAGTCCGATGAGCTGGATGTATTAGATTTATGTGTATTTTTGTCGCCCCTTTTATAAGACACACTATAGTGGGAAAATAGTAAATTGTAAATAGTCTAATAGTAAATGTACTGATGAGAAAATGGCGTATTGAAGATTCAGAAGAGCTGTACAACATAACTGGTTGGGGCACTTCGTACTTTAGTATCAATGACAAAGGTCATGTTGTGGTGACACCGCGTAAGGATGGGGTTGCCGTCGATTTAAAAGAGTTGGTGGACGAGTTGCAGTTGCGCGATGTAGCGGCTCCGGTATTGGTGCGTTTTCCCGATATTCTGGACAACCGAATCGAGAAGGTGTCCTGCTGCTTCAGACTGGCCGCCGATGAGTATGGGTATAAAGGAGAGAACTTTATTATCTATCCCATCAAAGTAAATCAGATGCGTCCTGTGGTGGAAGAGATGATTAACCATGGGAAGAAGTTCAATCTAGGTCTGGAAGCGGGTTCAAAGCCGGAGTTGCATGCTGTGATAGGGGTCAATACAGACCCGGACTCCCTCGTGGTCTGTAACGGATATAAGGACGAGAGCTTCATTGAATTGGCACTGTTGGCGCAGAAAATGGGCAAACGCATTTTTCTTGTTGTAGAGAAACTTAATGAGTTGAATCTTATTGCCAAGATGGCGAAGCAATTGAAAGTGAAACCCAACATTGGAATTCGCATAAAATTGGCTTCCAGTGGAAGTGGCAAATGGGAAGAAAGTGGGGGAGATGCCAGCAAGTTCGGACTGACATCCAGTGAACTGCTTGAAGCGCTGGACTTCCTGGAGAAAAAGGACATGAAGGACTGTCTGAAGCTGATACATTTCCATATCGGCAGTCAGATAACCAAGATACGCCGCATCAAGAATGCCTTGCGTGAAGCTTCGCAATTCTTTGTGCAGCTGAACAAGATGGGATTCAACATCGAATTCGTGGATACCGGTGGCGGTATGGGAGTTGATTATGACGGTACACGCTCTTCAAGCAGCGAAAGCTCCGTCAACTATTCCATCCAGGAATATGTCAACGATGTGGTGTCGACATTTGTTGATGCTGCCAACAAACACGGCTTTCCTCATCCCAATATCATTACCGAAACGGGACGTAGCTTGACTGCCCATCACTCCGTGCTTATCTTTGAAGTACTGGAAACGGCTTCCCTGCCCGAAATGGATGACGACTGGGAACCGGGAGAGGATGCCCACGAACTGGTGAAGGAACTGTATGACATCTGGGACAACCTGAGTCAGCGCAGCATGCTGGAACCCTGGCACGATGCACAGCAGATACGCGAAGAGGCACTCGACCTTTTCAGTCATGGTATCGTCGACTTGAATACGCGCGCGCAGATAGAGAAACTCTATTGGAGTATCTGCCGCGAAATCAACTCCATTGCCAGCGGCATGAAGCATTGCCCCGAGGAATTCCGCAAGTTGAGCAAGCTGCTTGCCGACAAGTATTTCTGTAATTTTTCGCTGTTCCAGTCATTGCCTGATTCCTGGGCCATCGACCAGATGTTCCCCATCATGCCCATACAGCGGCTGGATGAAAGACCCGACCGCGAGGCTACCTTGCAGGATATGACATGCGACTCGGACGGCAAAATTGCCAATTTCGTCAGCTCGCGTGCCGATACGACGACCCTGCCGCTGCACTCGTTGCGCGACAAGGAGCACTATTATCTGGCGGTTTTCCTCGTAGGGGCCTATCAGGAGATTCTGGGAGATATGCACAATCTGTTCGGTGATACGAATGCTGTGCATGTGTCTGTCAATTCCAAAGGCTACACCATTGACCAACTGATTGATGGAGAGACGGTGGCAGAGGTGCTGGACTACGTGCAATATAATCCTAAGAAACTGGTACGTACGCTGGAAACTTGGGTGACGCAATCCGTCAAGGAAGGGCGTATCTCTGTGGAAGAAGGAAAGGAATTCTTGTCTAATTACCGTTCCGGACTGTACGGATATACTTATTTGGAATAAAATGGAGAAACTGACTGTAATAAAGGTGGGTGGCAAGATTGTAGAAGAGGAAGCCACCCTCTATAAGTTATTGGATGACTTTGCAGCCATCGAAGGCTACAAGGTCTTGGTACATGGAGGCGGACGCTCAGCTACGAAGCTCGCCGCCCAACTGGGGATTGAAAGCAAAATGGTGAATGGCCGTCGTATCACTGATGCCGAAACGCTGAAAGTGGTGACAATGGTGTATGGCGGGCTGGTGAATAAGAATATCGTCGCTGGCTTGCAGGCGCGCGGTGTCAATGCACTGGGCTTGACGGGAGCCGATATGGATGTAATCCGTTCGGTTAAGCGTCCCGTGAAGGAGGTGGACTATGGGTTTGTGGGCGATGTGAAGCAGGTGAATGCTGCTTTTTTGGCAGACCTCATTCATAAGGGTGTGGTTCCCGTGATGGCTCCGCTGACGCACGATGGAGAGGGGCACATGCTGAATACGAATGCCGACACCATTGCCGGAGAGACAGCCAAGGCTTTGGCGGGCTTGTTCGATGTTACTTTGGTATTCTGCTTTGAGAAGAAAGGGGTGCTGCGTGACGAGAACGACGATGATAGCGTGATTCCACAGATAACACCGGAGGAATTCAAGCAATATGTAGCCGATGGAGTGATTCAAGGTGGCATGATTCCAAAATTGGAGAACTCTTTCGAGGCGTTGAATGCGGGTGTGTCCGAAGTCGTAATCACTTTAGCATCAGCCATCAACGGGAACAGTGGAACCCGTATCCGAAAATAATTCAAAAAAAACGGCAATAGGCTGTAACTTTCTGAATACTTAACCGTCAATTTATTAGAGATGCAAGAACTCAGCTTTCGCAATGACATTCTCCCGCTGAAGGATAAGCTTTTTCGGTTAGCCTTAAGAATTACGTTTGATAGGGCAGAGGCAGAGGACGTTGTGCAGGAAACGCTGATAAGGGTTTGGAACAAGCGTGACGAGTGGTCGCAGTTTGGTTCTATTGAAGCCTATTGCTTGACTGTGGCAAGAAATCTGGCGATAGACCGTAGCGAGCGAAAAGACTCCCGTACCGTGGAGCTACTCCCCGAAATGGAGCAAGTCTCCGATGCATCGAGCCCTTACGAAAAGCTGGTGAACAAGGAACGGATGGCGTTGATACATCGGTTGATGAGCAAGCTTCCCGAAAAACAGCGGTTGATTATGCAGCTTAGGGATGTGGAAGGTAAGAGCTATAGAGAAATAGCAGCGGTCCTGAACTTGACCGAGGAGCAGGTAAAAGTGAACCTCTTCAGGGCGCGGCAAAAAGTAAAACAAACGTTTATTGATATAGAAGGTTATGGACTCTAAATATATAGAACAACTCTTAGAACGCTACTGGCAGTGCGAAACTTCTTTGGAAGAGGAAGCATGCCTGCGTGCTTTCTTTAGCGGTAACGATGTTCCCGGACACTTGCTTCGCTACAAGGACTTGTTCGTATATCAGCAGCTTCAGCAGGAAGTGCATTTGGGTGAGGATTTTGATGCCCGGGTGCTTGCCGAAGTGGAAGTTCCGGTGGTCAAGGCAAAGCGCATGACATTGACCGCACGTTTCATGCCGTTGTTCAAAGCCGCTGCAGTAGTGGCAGTGGTCCTTTCTATGGGGAATGTGATGCAACATTCATTTTTCTCGGATGTAGAGGAGGTGGCCGCAGCCGATACTATCGGTAAACAGATTTCCGCACCGTCGGTAGCTCTTTCGGGAGATGTGCCCGTGTCTCATGAAAAGCAGGTAATGGATAGCCTGCGTCGGGTGGACAAGGATATGGAAATCAGTGAATAGATATTTTCATTTGCTTTTAAAATAACATTTTCATTTGCTTTAAACATAATAGTTAGTGTGCTTTATTAAAACGACTTGAGGCTGTGAAGTTTCAATTCTCTCAAAATCTTATAAAAACTAACTAAAATAGAAGGGACGCTGCGTGATGCAGCGTCCCTTTATTGTTCTTATGCGTTTGATAGGATGGAGATGGAAGGACATCCGTTCAATAAAAGGACGAAGAGCTTCCTCTCGGAAGCCCTTCACCATTTCGTTAATATATATTTCAGAGAGAATTCGGTTTAGGCTCAATTAATCTTAAAACCTATATTTCCTATTTAATCTATGTTTTCTATGTTAAAGCTTATACAGTCCTTTTTTCGGATAGTCCAGTTCCGGATTACCCTTGTAGCCCACACTGCCGCTTCCGCTAGTGCGTACTTTTAGGAAATCTGTGGCATGGCACTTGATGTCGCCTGAACCGGCAACACTGGCGGATGCTTTCTTGGCAACGAAATCGGAAGCAAACAAATCACCCGAACCTGCCACGCTGTATTCAGCTTCTTGGGTGCTGCCGCTCAGGATGGCGGTACCCGAACCGGCAACGGATGCTTTGGTGAAGTTGGCCGTTACGTTGTTCAGCTTCATGTCACCTGAACCTGCAACGGATACTTGGAGGTCATTGCAAGTGATGTCGCTGCTGTTGATGTCTCCCGAGCCTGCGATGGAAATATCGAGGTCTGTGCAGGAGATGTTGTTCCCATTGATGTCACCCGAACCTGCCACAGAGATTTTGAGGTTGTCTGTCTTCAGTCCGTTTTTCAGTTCCACGTCTCCCGAACCTGCAACAGCAATGCCGTTCAACTTTTCTGCGGACACACGTACTTCCAGTTTATTATAGGATACGCTGACATTCTTCTTGAAGCCGATGTAGAGGGTATTGTCCTTGACACGGATATCCAGTAAGTCTACAATGTTGTCCGAGGTGTATACTTCCACTGTCGGTTTGCCGGACTTCTGTGTGTAGGTCACGTCGGGGCTGCCGGCCACACTCAGCTTGGTGAAGTTGTCCACTTTTATGTCTTTGGTTACATAGTTCTTGCTTGCCTTGACTGTTTTGCTGCCGAAGCCTCCGGAACGGTATGTGTGTTGTTGTGAACAAGCGGTTGTACTGAATGCCAATAAGGCGATTGCGATAAATGTTGTTAGAGCTTTCATATTCTTTTGTTTTTTGTGATTTAGTATTTATTAGTTAGACGTGAACTGCCTTGAAAAAGTTGCATGTAGAAATGCTTTTTTCAAAGGACGCTCGGTCATCATACTTTAATCAATTATTGTGCCACAAGTGTAAGTCGCTGATAACTAAAGCATAATAACTTTTGCATAGTGTTCATTATCGGACACTCCGTCCGTTTTTACTAAGTATTTACTTGCTTTTTCGGACGATTCTTTGTTCATTTGCAAAACCTGAAGGTCAGTATTCACCACAGATTACACAGATTTGCACAGATAAGCATCTTTGATTATC
>ENA-OPVK01001151-OPVK01001151.1-human-gut-metagenome-genome-assembly--contig:-NODE-1151-length-16661-cov-17.489703_pt1 | contig 16661 bp, 17 predicted proteins | sample MGYA00241495_ERZ501982 | MGnify/ENA primary metagenome ERZ501982 (study PRJEB25962, sample SAMEA2042002) | human gut metagenome | biome: human gut; feature: human-associated habitat; material: faeces...
GCATCCGTCAGGAAGTCCGGCAGATTGTCGAGGACGAGATAACCCGGATTAAGAATGACCCGGAGCTATGCCACTTGATTAAGGAGGAAGAATAGCTGTATATAATAATGTATGGAGTGAAGAACAGCCGATGTAGCTTTACGGTTGTTCTTCATTTTGCTTTTTGGTGCGGTAGGCTTCAAAACGCACTAATATTTCGTGCAGGTTCTTCAACGCTTCCACAGCCTTGCCTATCGGCGGCATCTTGCTTTTGTCGAAAGTCAGTTTCTTCAAATCGGTAGTGTACGCCGTAGCCACTTCGGGCAACGCCATGACCGCTTCGGCATCCTTGAATATCGGTGCATCAGCCAGCGACAAGTGCGAACGGGAGTTTTTATTTAGTCCGTCCTCTATCGTCACCCGGTACATGGCATCCAAGAAATCTTCCGAATGTAGGTAATCGTTATATTCCTGATTGTGGTAGAGTGCCGACAAGTCGTAAACGTCACGGATATGCTTTGCCAACAGTGCGGCTGCATCCTCATTGTAAGACAGCTTTACCAGCCTTGAAACCTTGTCGCAGATAGTCTTTCGGGGGTTGATACATTGCGTTTCAAAACTTCCCAGCCCGTAGGTGCTTATCAGTTCCTCTTGCCCGATGCTTTCAAGAAAGGCGGTCACAATCGGTTTGATAACCCGCTTGTCCGCCGGGTAGAACATCAGTTTTTTGTCCGGCAGGTCACAGGATTTTATCTCTACTTCCAAATGCTCTTTAAGTCCCACGCCTTGAAATACATTGTCATACGAGAAATACAGTTTACGGTAATTACCGCCCGTTTCCGACAAATCTTCCTTGTATATGTCACTGTTGAGTTCGGCTATGTATTTGGAAAGTTTCTTGTTCAATGTCTTTTCCGCCTGCTTGGACGCACCTTTATCACCCGTGAACACGAACAAGTCCAAATCTTCCGAGAAACGTTCTATCAGCCCGTAGGCTTTGGAAAGTGAAGTTCCGCCTTTGAAGTAGGTCTTATCCGCATATTCGGACATGGAAATATCCCGCAGTATCTTCGATACCCAGTAATCCTTTTCCACGTGCGACTGCTCGTAGCTGAAATGTTCAGCCGCCAGTGCGATGATTTCCTTGAACGCTTCCTTGTCCGAATGTAAATTCATATTTCTGTCCTATGCCGTTTTATAATCCAAGTTGAACCGTGTCGTGGGAAGAATGGTCTTTGCCATTTCTGTTTGCAATACGGTTTGTCTGATGTCGCCCAATATGTCCGCCACCACCTTTCTGACACGTGGTGGGTAACTTTTCGCCAAAGATACGATTTTTTCCAGTTCCGGCAGGCTGTACCCGTTAAAATATTGGCTTTTGACCCGGTTGTAGATGTCCTGCCCGGTTGTTCCGGGTATGCGCTTCATGTCCTTTATCGCATCGAGCAGCCGCAAGTACGGGACAAGGCTTTCATCCGGGTAGTCCATGCAGTAGGCTTTCACGCACTCTATATCCAAGTTCTTGAAACGGAAACGGCGAACCGGGTTAGGAGTGGCTATCGTTATGGTTGTGGCTACCTGTTCGGTCAGCCCCATTTTGTTATAGACGTAAGCACCCGTGATATAGCCGTTCAGTTTTTCAGTCAGATAGCGGAACTGTTCATCCTGATAGACAGGCAGCTTTCCCAGTCCCAGCACTGATTTCTTGGGACGATAGTACGCCCCCTTTTCAACCCGTACCAGTACCCCTTTGCGGCTCTGTTCGGAAAGTAGCACCGCAACATTGGCGGTCTTTTCCGTTTCAAACGACAAATCCCGGAACGTGAATATACGCCCGGTATCTATCCGTTCAATCTGCCCAAGTATCTCTTTCCTGAATGAAGCCATATTTATGTCCTTTGTTTCTATCTGCAAAGATAGTATATTATGTAATCACCTGCAAAAACATAACAAAGATTTTGCCGAAGATGTTTTCTTTTTGTCGTGTCACCTGATAATAGGAGAATAACGGAAACTCAATCAAAGGCTTGCCAAACGCTTCACAAACGTTCCAAAAATAAGCTGTATTTCAGTATTAATTTTGATATGTAGCTCATTATTAGTCTGTTGATAAAATAGCAAACGTTCCATAAACGTTTCACAAACGCTTCACAAATGGCTCGCAAGCATAATGCAAATTTTAATAAGTCGTTGATTATAAGGTATAAGACCTATAATTAAATGGCTCATAAATGGCTCACCCCAAGAGAGTGATTAACTTCGCTCTCTTTTTTATGCCTGTTTCCAATTCTCCAACCGTCAGTTGGAGATTTACTCCACTCGGACAATTTCAGACAGCGCAGGACAAATTCGGACAGTCCTTGCCGCCCGTCCAAATATAGCATATTTAGTCGCTACCTTTGGGCGGGACTATTCCCGTAACCACTAAAATTCCAATTATTTATGGCAAACAGAATGACCACGCCCGCAGAGGGGCAGGAAAAAGACGTGCTGCTGGTCTTGGATAAACAGCAGGGCAAGGTGAGTGCCGTTAAGGGTATCGACAAGGAGGGCAATTTGCAGACCGTGCCGCCGACACAGGGCGGCGAGTTCATGCAGGTGGACAAGAACAGCGATGTGTTCAGCAACTTCATTTCCAATTTCTTCCGCAAGTTTCAGGACACTTCCGGGCTGGAACTGTTCAGCGTCAAGGCTTCCGAAGTGGAGCAAAACGCAAAGGCAATCGAGGACAACCACCGCAACCCGACACCGGAGGGCGGCAAGCGGGCTGAAATGTTACGAGTTCCGAAGCCCGACTTCCACGAGTTCAAGCAGGGCTACCGCTTCGACCCGGCAAAAATCGACTGGGAGAACCTGAAAAAAGTCGGCATCACCGCCGACACCCTGAAAAACACGAGGGACTTCGACCGGGTGATGCGTGGCTACAAGTCTCGCAACACTTACACTGTTTCGGGGACGGTGGGCGGCTTCTACCTCAAACCTACCGATGTCAAGCTCTCTTTCTATCAGGCAAAGGACGGCACGGTAGTACCCAAGCTGCACGGCGTGCAGCAGGACGAGAAACTGTTGCAACGCCCGTTCCATGAACACGAGTTCACCAAGCAGGAACAGGGCAACTTGCAAGGCACTGGCAACTTGGGCGGCATCGCTGAAATCAAAGACCCGAAAAGCGGCGAGCAAATCCCCGTGTTCGTCAGCCGGGACAGGTACACGCACGAGCTAGAGTATATGCGGGCTGACAAGTGGAAATGCCCCGATACAATCTGTAACGTACAAGTCAGCCCGGAACAGAAAGCCGCCTTTGAAGCCGGGCAAGCGGTGAAAATGGAAAACCTGCAATTCAGGGACGGCACGAAGCGCAGTGCCTATTTGCAGGTCAGCGCAGTGGAGCGTGGCTTGGAGTTCCTGCCGAGGTCTGCCGTCCAGTTCTTGCAGCAGGGACAGCAGCCCGGAGAGCAGCAGGTAGCCGGGTTAAAGGACGGCAAGGGCGTTGAGTTCAACGGTCATGTACAGCCCGGCGCACAGGGCAAATCCCCCGACAAGGTGCAGCCGAAAGACGTTACCCCCGCCGCCGAGAGCCGGACGCAGGTAGCGGTCAATTCCGGGGGCAAGACCAACGAAGCCACCAAGCAGGGCAAAGAGCCGTTGAAACAGGGTCAGGACAAGCCCACCGCCAAGCAGAAAGAGAAGCAGGAGAAAGCGCAGGACAAGAACCTGAAAGCTGACAAGCCCAAGAAGTCCAGAGGAATGAAAATGTAATATCCACCATTAAAAAGTAAAGAATTATGATTGCATTGATAGCAGAGAAGCCCAGCGTGGCAAAGGACATCGCCCGCATCATCGGTGCGACCGGGCGTAATGACGGTTATCTTTCCGGCAACGGGTATATGGTGACATGGGCGTTCGGCCACTTAATCCAGCTTGCCATGCCGGAAGCTTACGGCGTGGCGAACTTCCGCAGGGAGAGCCTGCCCATACTGCCGCCCGATTTCCAGCTAATCCCCCGTCAGGTGAAAGCGGAGAAAGGGTACAAGGCAGACCCCGGCGTGCTGAAACAGTTGAAAGTGATAAAGGAAGTGTTCGACCAGTGCGACCGGATTATTGTCGCCACCGATGCCGGACGTGAGGGTGAGTTAATCTTCCGCTATATCTTCCATTACCTGAACTGCCGGAAACCATTTGTGCGCCTGTGGATAAGCAGCCTTACCGACAAGGCAATCCGTGAGGGGCTGGATAACTTGCAGCCGGGAGAGCGTTACGATAACCTCTACCTCTCTGCCAAGTCCCGCAGCGAAGCGGACTGGCTGATAGGGATAAACGCCACCCAAGCGTTGAGCGTTGCCGCCGGGCAGGGGGTGTTCTCGCTGGGCAGGGTGCAGACACCCACGCTCGTGATGATATGCAGCCGCTATTTGGAGAACAAGAATTTCGTACCCGCCAAGTTTTGGCAACTCAAAGCGGCGACTGCCAGCGGGGGAATAAATTTTACCGCCCAATCGACCGCCAAGTGGGAACAGCAGCCCGAAGCCATAGCCGCCCTGCAACGGGTAAAGGATACCGGGCAACTTGTGGTTAAATCCGTTGAGAGGAAAGAAGCCTGCCAAGAACCGCCGCTTTTGTACGACCTTACCACGCTGCAAAAGGAAGCGAACACGAAGCTGAACTTCTCGGCTGACAAGACGCTTTCCATAGCGCAAAGCCTGTATGAAAAGAAAGTGATGTCCTACCCGAGAACCGGAAGCCGCTATATTCCGGAGGACGTTTTCGATGAAATGCCGGAACGTGTCGCCCTGCTGGGGCAATACTCCCGCTTTGCCGGGTATGCCGCCGGGCTGGACGGCACACCCCTGAACCGCCGCAGCGTGAATGACGGCAAAGTGACCGACCACCACGCCTTAATCATTACCGAGAACCTGCCCGGCGAACTTTCCAAAGACGAGCGGGCGGTTTACGAGCTGGTAGCCGGGCGTATGCTGGAAGCCTTTTCGGGCAAGTGCGTGAAAGACGTTACCACCGCCTTGCTGTCAGGGGGAGATACCGACTTCACGGTGAAAGGGTCTGTGATGAAAGAAGCCGGGTGGCGTGCCGTGTTCGGCGAGCAGGAAACGGGCGGGGATGAAGAAGCCGCCAGCCTGCCGCCACTCCAAGAGGGAGAATATTTGCCACTCTCCGGCGTGGATCTGCTCGAAAAGCAGACCAAGCCGAAACCGCTGCACACGGAAAGCAGCCTGTTGTCGGCAATGGAGAACGCAGGCAGGGAACTGGAAGATGCCGAACTGAAAGCCAGCCTGAAAGATGCCGGGATAGGCACGCCCGCCACCCGTGCGGCGATTATCGAAACGCTGTTCGCCCGCCAGTACATCGTGCGTGAGAAGAAGAACCTTGTGCCTACCGACAAGGGGCTTGCCGTTTATGGGATTGTCAAGGACAAGAAGATTGCCGATGTCGAAATGACGGGCATGTGGGAAACCGCCCTTGCCAAGATAGAAGCGGGCAGCATGGATGCGGACACGTTCCGGAAGGGCATCGAGGTGTACGCAACGCAAATCACCGCAGAACTGCTATCGGTGCAGCTATCTGTCGCTACTGGTGAAACCTGCCCCTGCCCGAAATGCGGCAGCGGGCGCATCCTGTTCTACCCGAAAGTGGCGAAGTGTTCCAACGTGGACTGCACGCTTACCATATTCCGCAACAAGTGCGACAAGCAGCTTTCCGACAAGCAGATTGTCGAGCTGGTGACGAAACTCAAGACCGGGCTAATCAAGGGCTTCAAGGGCAAGAACGGCAAGGCTTTCGATGCTTCGCTGGTACTGGACGAGCAGTTCAATGTCGGTTTTTCATTCCCCGAAAAGAAAGCGAAACCGAAGAAATAGCCTATCTTTGCCGCTGAAATTTCATTGTGATAGGTTTTACAGCTTATAATAATTGAAATTTTAGTGGTTGCGCCCGGAGGGAAACCGGGCGCATTTTTTATATGTTCCCGCCAAACAGGTAGGTCGAACAGACCACCCCGTTATCCAGCACCCTGCTTTCCGAGAGCTTCCACAGCGAGCCGGATGTTTCCCCGACAAAACCGATGCCTTTGCCCGCCATGACCGGGACGGTGTAGATTGTCAGGCTGTCCAGCAGTCCGGCTTTAATCAATGAAGTAAGCAGCTTGCCGCCACCCACCACCAGCATGTCGGTTTCCTGTTTCAGTTCATAGACCCTTTGCAGCGGTTCTTCGGTCAGGAACTCCACCCCGCAGTCCGGCGTCACGTTGGTATCGTAGTGTGACACCACAAAAGACCGTTTGCTTTTGTGCGGCCACCCGCCCCAGTGTTCAAAGATGTAGTTGTAGGTGTTCGCCCCCATAAGCAGGCAGCTTGCGGCGGCGTGTTCCCTTGCCGCCAGTTCCTTGACCTCACGGGGCATCCAGTCCAGTTCATAGTCCGGCGTGGCGGTATGCCCGTCCAGCGATACGGCGATGTGCGCTTTGATTTGTTCCATATTGTCAGGTATTAAAGTGATATAAATCCCTACTGTCTTGGCACGTTAGCCGCCACCCCCAAAAAAGAAAGCGTGGCATGACGCTGTTTCAAAGTAGAGGTACTGGCATACCCAAAAGAGGAAACAGTGCAGCCACGCTATGACAAACGCATAGCATATCCTGCGCTGAATATCCCCTCTTTTTGAAAAGTGCCAGTTTTCTACTTTGGGACGTTCGGCGAACGTATATGTTATATATAAAGGCAATATTCCGGCAACCGCCGTCCAACTGCCGTTACTTTTCCGTGTAACTTCTGCAAAGTTAAGCAAATACCCTGAAAAAATCACGTATAAACAGAAAAAATCCTGCCGTGTTATCACAACAGGGCAGGACACAAGCACATGAATTACACAAGTTTCATCCATACGCTTATGGACAACTTGCGTTCCTTTGAAGATGATATGAACCGATGACAAAACAGCTTTGGTTCGCCGTGTCTTTAGTGATGATGTCCCTTTCCCGCATGAAGCGGATATAGCTCTTTGCGGTGCGCTCCTTGATGTCCAAGACTTGCTGCAACTGCTCGCAAAGGTCTATGTAGGTGATGCGTGTCTGCCGCCCGAAGATGTCACGTGCGACATTCACCAGTTCCCTTTCCTTGCGCTTCTCCTTTTCCTCACGTGGTTTCTCGCCCTTGTACACGTGCATCCCGGCTTCCTTGTCCCAAGCAAAGAGCATCAGCGGCACGTCCAGCGGGCTACCGTCCCTTACTTTCAATGCTTTCACCACCGACTGGGTAGGTTCTTCGTCTTTCTCTATCGAAAGGATAGTAGCCGCCTTGCGCTGCAACTCGCTGCCCAAATGTCCCCGCAGTTTCAATCCGTTGGGGACGAAGTGCAGCACGCACAGAATACACGTGTTGTAGATGCCCGCCAGCCGATAAAGTTCATCTATCACCGCCACGCTTTCCGCTTCATCGTTGGCGCTCTTAACAAGGTCTGCGATGCCGTCAATGACGACCAACTGGATGCCGCCGTACTGGTAGTAGAACTTGTCCATGCTCTGCACAATGGCGTTCAGGCGTTCCTTGCGTGACATGCCGGTAAGACAGAACGCTTTCAGTTCATCGGGCTTGTCCGGCTGTTTGGCACGTGCCAGCAGGTTGCTTACGTTCTTGAACAGTTGCACTTCCGACTGTTCGGTGTCATAAAGCAATACCGCCTTGTGCCTGCCGTTGGCGGTTATCTGTATGCCCAGCGTATCTATTTCCGCACCAGCCGGGCATATACAGCCCGCCACGATTGCGGCTACATAATTGCTCTTTCCCGTTCCCTCGCCCCCGGTGATGCCGAACAGGTTGCCTTGTGTCCCCAGCGGAACGTCACCCGCCGAAATAATCTCTTGCGCTTTGGCGGGCGGGTTGTTGAAATCTATCTCGCACGATTTAAGCATAATCAATGTGTCGCTATACAGGTTGTCTAAAAATTCGATAAACAGTTTCAGGAAATCTTCACGGGTGTTCCCGGCTTTGAAGTAGTCGGATATGTCCTTTTCCTCTTTCGTTCCCGGAAGCGGTAGCAGCAGGCGTTTCACGCCAAATTCTTCCAACAGTTTTTCCTGCTTGCATGAACTTTCCCTGCCCGTCTTGTCCATGTCAAAGAGCAGGACGATGTGTTTGAAGCGGAACGTCAGCCGATAGACCAGCGTGGGCGGTATCGTCACCGTTTCGCTGTTGAAGCAGATAGCGTGAAAACCGTGCGCCGCCAGCGAAAGCACGTCTTTCTCGCCGCCCGTGATGAATAGCGTGTCGCCTTTGGCTGGCAGTTGTTCCAGCCCGAAACAGTAGTTCTCGCCGAAGCTGCCGCCGTAGAGGAAGCGGGGCGTGGAGAACGGGCGGTACAGCTTGATGTGCTGTTTGCCCTTGTAGCCGTACATGGGTTCTGCCACCGATGAAGTGTAGGTGTACGGTTTGCCCTCTGCCGTTTCGCTGTTGTATTCCCGGAGCGAGCAGACCTTGTAACGTTCCAGCAGTTCGGGCGTGATGCCATACTGTTGCCAGTACACCAGTTCGGCAAGCGGGAACTTCTGTTCCCGGAACTGGTAGGGCTTGACGGGCTTTTCGGGCGTTTCTTCGGGTTTGTCCGGCACTGCCCGGCGGACGGTTGCCGGGGGAACGGAAACCGGAATGCCGGAAGCCAGCCCCAAGCCCAAATCCCGGTCGATGATTTCCAGTATCTCCACGAAGTCAGCCGCCCGGTTGCAATCCAGCCCCTTTAACTGCCCCACGAGGAAGAAACAGTCGCCGCTGTAACTGTCGTTGCCGAAGTCTTTCATCTTGTAGATACCGCCCCGGCGGTCGAAATAGATGTTGCAGGAAGCCTTGCTGTCCTCGTACAGCGGGTTAAGGAAGTTGCGACCTATGCGCCAGTTTCCGGGCAGGTAGTGTTTGAACACCGCCAGCCCATTACTTGTTCTTTCTAAGATTTCCTCTTTCCTTAGCATACAACTGGTGGTTGGTTATCAGGTTGTCGATGTTCTCCTTGTTGCTCCTTATCAGGCGTTCTTCCAGCATCCGGCGTATCTCGCTGACCTTGTAGAAGTAACGTCCCCTGATGTTGGAATAGGCGATAGTCCCCGACACCCGCAGGCGTTGCAGGGTCTTTTCGCTTATTTTCAGGAACGTGCAGACCTCGTAGCTGTCCACCCACATGTCTTCCTCGCTTTGCCTTGCCGTTTCCATGTGGTTGAAGATGTAATCGGCAATGGCGGTAATCTTGTTGTCCAGTTCCTTGTAGGCTTTGGACTCGAATGTTATTATTTCCATAACGGTAACTAATTGATTTGCCGCAAAGTTCGGGTGTCCTGAAAAATAAAACGCCACAGATGTACCCACCTGTGGCGAAATAAATTTTGTTAAAGCACGGTTGCCTAATCCTGCTCTCTCATGCGCATCAGCAACCTGTCTTTCAAGGTGGAGAGGAAGCCCGTTCGGTCTTTGGTCTTGGCTTTTAGTTCCATGTAGGTGTGGTAGAAGTCGCCGAGGTCGATGTCGAACACGTATTCAAAGTAGGCTACAATCTCCTTAATATCAACCGTCCCCTTGTTCAGACAGCCGCAGGCGTCCAGTGCGTAGATAAGTTCCACCAACGCCCTTTTCGTCCCCGTCCAGCGCAACACCTTTCCCATGAAGCCGTTCTTCACCCGCTTGCGTTGTTCCCGGCGTTCCAGCTCGTGCAGACGGTTGGTGAGGTATATTTCCAGCAGTTCGTTGGCTAAAATCTTTGCTACCTTGAAGTCGTGACTGGTGCTGAACTGTGGGTCTGTTTCGTAATAGAAACTGTCCACGATGATTTGTATGTCAGGCTTCCCACGCATGAAATACTGCCTGTCCAAGTAGGTGGCTTTCGTGCGGTGGTACTGGTAGAACGCCAAGTTCCGCTGGAACGACTTTGAAATCCGGTCGGTTTCCGACAGCAGGTAGTCCCTTTGCACTTCCTCGCTGCCGCTGGGGAAGCGCACCTCTATCTTGTAAACGGTGTTGTAATAGATGATTTTGCTCGCTAAAAGCGGTTTCAGTTCCTTGAAGAAGTGTATTTCCTCTTCCGTGCTGGCGAACGGGTAGGAGATTATAAAGTTTTTGAGTTCGCCCAGTATCTCTTGCAGGTAGTCCACGCACAGGCGGCAGAGCGTCAGCGTGTCCGCTGCGGTGTCCTCGTATTCCTGTATCTGCCATTCCACTTTTTGAAGCAGTCCGGCGAAGTATGTTTCCAACGGTATCTTATGTTCCATAACCTTGTGCTTATCTTTTATGAAGCACAAAGTTACGGGCATAAAAAATCTGTTTTATTCTTGATTTTTCACATTACGTTCTTGTAACTGTGCATTTTCTTGTTTCCTGCGCTTTTCTGCGTATCTCGCCCGGTGTGTCCAGCAAGTAAGCCTTGCAGAAGTCGTTCAGGTTCGATGTCGATGCGAACCCGGTGGTGAACGCCACTTCGGTAAGTGTGAGGTTGGTGTTCTTCAGGTAGTGTTCCACGTCCTTTGCACGCTCCTTTATCACCCATTCCTTAGCCGTGTACCCGGTCATTTTCTTTACCTTCCGTCGGAACGAGCCGTATTCCATGCCGCATTTGTCCGCCAGTTGCTCGGCATCATAGACCATGTAGCCTTTCAGACGCACCATTTCGGTGAATGTCTGCCTGCCCAGCTCCGGCAGCATCCGTTCGGCGTGGCGCAGTTCCTTTTCCGTCACCAGCAGGCGGTTGTCCCTTACCGGGTTTCTCCGTAGCAGGTGGAAAGCGTGGCATACCGTGTTGTACACGTTGCAGAGGTACTGCCGTCCCGGTCGCATCCAGTGGAGCGCATCGCAGTAGGCGGTCAGTTCGGGTATCTCGTCCCGCTTGCGGTGCTGTTCCGCCAGTTCGTCCAGTATGGCGTAACAGGTGGTGGACATACCCAGCAGGATAATGATTGCCTTGTAGTCCTTGTATGCCGCCAGTGTCGGCGTTTCCGGCAGGCTCTTGAGCGTGTCGCACACGTGGGCGCACAGCCGCCCGTCCTTGCTGAACGGTTCAAGTTCCAAGTAGTTGTCCATTTTCCGGCTGTTGTGCAGCAGCCATGTTACCTTTTCGTCCAGTTCCTTGCAGGACGCTTCCAACTCCGCTTCGGGAGCGGGAAGCAATAATGATGTAATCCGTTGTTCCATATTTGAATAAATTCTTTATGTTGGCACGTTGCTTCACTCGTTCAAAATAGTTATCTGTCTTTTTATTCTTTTACTCATATATAGTCGATGAATTATGTTCTCCAAAATGCAAAATAAAGCAGGGTAATACCCAGCACAACTCCAAAAAAGACAAGCCCTGTCAGGAGAAAGACCCAATTCGAATAATGAAAGTCAATTTCCTTGTAAGGAATGGCAGTTTTCTTCACATACTTGTTCCATGCCCATATAAGAACTCTTCCCAATCTTTCTGCTGTAATATAGCTCATAACTATTTTTACTTTTCAATTTGTATTTCCTCATGCGCTGGCGAGCAATAAATAGAATGTCGCTAACCGTATAATCAGGGAAACGACATAGATGCCGTAGTAGAGCAGATACCTTTTCTTTTTGTCAAACTCGGCGAAATACTTCCTGTATTTGCCCCCCCCCTTGAATAAGAATATCTCATTGACGTAATATCCGCATATCCCGATGAGTATCAAAAGCAAAAAATAGACACCGTTTCCCAAAATACTTAATAGGCTTATCCTGAAAATCTTGATACAAGCAAGGCAGACAAGGCAGAATGCCCAAATACTGATGATGTATGGGGTGTTACTCGCCATACTGCTGATATAGACATCGACACCTTTATCCATTCCGGCAGCTTCATGTCTCTTATTAGTTGAAATGCACCGATTTATATAGCCGTTTTTCCATTTCGAGAAACTTAGCCAATAGAAAGGATTTAGCATCCTCCAAAAAATGAAAAACAGCAACTTATAAGAGCAGTAAAAATTGATGTTGTAATATTTCTCTAATAATTTCCTCATGCCTTTAATGGCTTGACAAGGAGCTGCGTTCAGCAGCTATCTTGGCTTGTTAATAATAATTACAATGTTATTCGTATAAAAGATTCACATTTAGCAGAGGAATACTTTCTTTTAAGCACCCCTCGCTTCTATGAATTAGAAATGAAACTAATACTGTTTCAAATTCAGAATCTTCAAGGATATAAGGAGTTAAGTGTGCTATTTTTCCTTTGCCATTCAATGATATTTTAGTCCATTCTTTTTGTGTAAATTCCGGCCACTTCCTTAATTCGTAGCCCGGAATTAAACTCAACTCTCTTATGTCTTCCTTGATGTAAAAGCGACCCTCTTGCTTATACTCTCGCCCCAATAAAGGACGGATAGAATCAATATTTTCAGAACTGTAAATCGGATAAGAATAGGGATGAATACCCCAAGTTATCATGATTATTTCTTGGCTGAACAGTTCATCGATTAGCTCTGTATTGGAAAATTCGTCTATTAAGTCCAACTTCCGATTGCCATATTTTCGAGTTATTATTTCTTCCATTTTTGCTAAGTCCACAAGAATGAAGCCGAGATAATTATAAGAATCAAAGTATTTGTCAGATATAGAGTAAACCAAATTTTCATTTAGTTTCATTTCTGAAAAATAGAAGTAAATAGTGATAATTTCAACAGGTATTGGAAGAACATCAATAGCGGGCAAGGTGTGAACAGGCTTGTCCTTAAAAATCTTAACACCTATATTAAATTCTCCTTGTAAGCTAAAATCTATTTTATGTTCAGACAAACCACTATTCGGAGAAAGCAATCGTATATCTGACTTGTCATTTATATAGACTTTCCCCAAATAAGTTTGATTTATTAAGTTGCCTAAAATGGAATCACTAAAGGTTAATTGGTTTTCAACCTTTTCAAACACACATCTAACATTATATTGACCTGATATACGATTCATGACATCAGGAATCGTATAACTAATCCGGTCAATACATAGCTGTAAATTGGCAATTAAATCGTTACCACCTCTAAATGCTATTGTTTTTATTCTTTCCATTTTATGTGAATCTTTTTTTTACGAACTCAATTATTATTAATGGCTAAGCGGGGAACGACGTTAGTCCGTTATCCCGGTTTGTTAGTAATATATTCTATCGCACTCGCTTCAAATCCCCGATAAATTGGAGTACCGTTTCTATATATGGAATAGCTTTTAGAATTTTGATATTATCTATTGATTCTATACCACCCGATACCAATGCTGGGACATATCCGTAACATTCATCCAATGTAGGAACACCCTTTTCTGATTTTATCATAGGATATTTATTTAAGGAGAACCATGATTCCAAACAACTCTTGTTGAAAATTACCACATTCAATAGTATATCAACATTCTCGGATAAAATCTTGAATGTTCCGTATCTCACATTGATGAATACGACATAATCTCCTATCACGGGATTCTTAACATAAGCAAAAATATCTCCAAAAACAGTTGTCATAAATGGAGTTACAGTTTCATACTCATACAGAGGATAACTATCATCTACTATTGTCTGATATTTATCGGGGTTAATAATTCTGAACAATCCATCACAAAACGTTCCAAGTCCAACTTCTTTCCAAAGTTCGATAATTTTTTCTGATACCGCATTAGCATATTTTGCAATAAAAGTATCATCTACCGTTTGGCGAGTGCTGTTTAGGCTCTTATCTAAAAATTTTTCGTACATATTGATTGTGCTATTTATTACTAATGGTTAGAAAGGGGCATCGTCAGATGCTATCTTTCGTTGTTAGCAACCGATTTATAATAACTTTTCAATTTATCGTTATTAGGAATATTCCCAATATGCCACAAATGGATTTATGACATTATTACCTTCAATTCTTCCATAAACATATATACAGCCAGCCATGAAAACGGAAATATCCTTTATGCAGATTTCGTTGATTTGAAAAATAAAACTATTTCCATCTTTAGTCACTTTACTATCATTATCTAACCCCCATTGAATAGGCATTACGTTACCACCAAATTTGATTGCGCAATCTTTTTCTGGCATATCTTTTTCTATACTCATCTCGTATATTGAGTAAATTTCATCTATTTCGGGATGTTTATATCTATCACTCTTGCTTTGACTACTTAATTCATGTTCAAACAACAACAATTTGCAATCGGGATATGTATTATATTCCAAAGCAACATCAAATTCCGGAGTGAAAATTGATATTTGCTTGTTTGGGTTTAAGGGGTTTTGAAATGTCAGATAAAAATAGAAATTTTCATTATTCAATATATTCTTATCATCAAAGTACGTTGGAGCATTTCCACCAACCCAACTAAAACATTCTTTTTGGTATTCACAAATGCCGTAGTATATTGCGTTTTCTCTTGTTTTAAGTATTCTTTCTATTTCCATAATAACGATAATGATTTGATTGTTGCTAATGGCTGGCGAATAATTGACCGTTAGGGCAGTTCATTCGTTTGTTATCAACTTCTTCATTTCATTTTTTCTCACATCAATATAAAGCAACTCATCATGGTCTGTTATGCTATATAACTCCATAAAATCAACAGTCACTAAATAATACTCATCAAGTCCTTCACAATCACCTATGAATGTATATATATCAGACATTCTTGCTTTATAAACAATGAAATCTTTGTTCCAATAATCAATAAAGAAATAGAGAACGATATTTTTGTCTATTATATCCAGTAGATGAAAGTAAGGATCTTCCATGTTGCAATCTATGCTGTATGGCACATATTTAAAGTTCAACCATAATGCACGGGGATTGCCAAATACAAAAGTATCATATAGACTTTGTATTAAAATCTCTTTATCTGCATCCTCTATTTTCTGAAATGGAAGATTGTTGTCCGTGATTGTTCGTTCTATTTCTTTATAATCAAACATGACGTTTTACTTTTGTTGATAATGGTTAGAAAGGGGCATCGTCAGATGCTATCTTTCGTTGTTAGCAACCGATTTATAATAACTTTTCAATTTATCGTTATTAGGAATATTCCCAATATGCCACAAATGGATTTATGACATTATTACCTTCAATTCTTCCATAAACATATATACAGCCAGCCATGAAAACGGAAATATCCTTTATGCAGATTTCGTTGATTTGAAAAATAAAACTATTTCCATCTTTAGTCACTTTACTATCATTATCTAACCCCCATTGAATAGGCATTACGTTACCACCAAATTTGATTGCGCAATCTTTTTCTGGCATATCTTTTTCTATACTCATCTCGTATATTGAGTAAATTTCATCTATTTCGGGATGTTTATATCTATCACTCTTGCTTTGACTACTTAATTCATGTTCAAACAACAACAATTTGCAATCGGGATATGTATTATATTCCAAAGCAACATCAAATTCCGGAGTGAAAATTGATATTTGCTTGTTTGGGTTTAAGGGGTTTTGAAATGTCAGATAAAAATAGAAATTTTCATTATTCAATATATTCTTATCATCAAAGTACGTTGGAGCATTTCCACCAACCCAACTAAAACATTCTTTTTGGTATTCACAAATGCCGTAGTATATTGCGTTTTCTCTTGTTTTAAGTATTCTTTCTATTTCCATAATAACGATAATGATTTGATTGTTGCTAATGGTTTGGAAAGGAACCTCGTTTAGAGGTTAGCTTTCCTTGTTATAAACTTTTTTGTTTTTCCAATGGATATCTAATTCTCCATTCTTTAGTCTTTTCTCACCAACTATTGCACATAAAATGTTGTTATCATAGACAAAATTATATTCTTCTGCCTCCCTGTCTCCCCAGCAAGAAGCATATCTATGTACTTTGCTAATTCTTCCTTTATCGTATTCATACAAATACACAGACCAATCTTTATACGCATTTATACCCTGAAAGATACTCATTTCATGGTATGAATAAAAATAGCTTATTGAGATTATGATTGTATATTGATTGGGTATATATCTAACATGAAATACATGATATGAAAAGGCATCATCATACTCATATATATCAGTTATGATGCCATTTTCTATATTCTCAGGAGCTTCTTGCGAACAAAGTATTTTTCCTTCTGCATCAAAGCCAAAAGAATACAGACCGGCTATTTTTAGACGGTCTTTTTCTTCAACATTTTTTCGTATTCTTCCGCTTGGTAAACCTGCTAACTCATTTTGGTAGGGAGCAGGAACATACAATTCATGGGTGGCATACTTCCATGAAGAGATTTGCCCTAAAACACTTTCAACTTTGGCATGAATGATATGTTCCGACTGTATTAACCGTTGATACAGTTTGTCATTCATTTTCATGATATATATATCATTCTTTATATCCATTGGCTTTATTGTTTATAATGGTTTGGTGAGGAACAGCATTAAGCTGTTATCTCGACCTTGTTAACGATTTTATTTCACAATCATTAGTTCATTCCCATATAGATAATTGCCTCTGTTATTCCATATTTTGGAGTAGTCTGACAATTTGTAAATTTCAGGTCTATACAGATTCAACACCTTATCCAAAACTCTCTCTCGGAATATTATTCCATCTCCATATTCTATGCTATCTAAAACGAAGAAATTCTGTTTAATTGAACTGTCTTTCAGTTTCATATCAGGATATACTGTAAAACAAGTACCTCGTTCTTTCTGTAAGTCACTTTGATATGTT
>ENA-OPVK01001152-OPVK01001152.1-human-gut-metagenome-genome-assembly--contig:-NODE-1152-length-16656-cov-2.984338_pt1 | contig 16656 bp, 10 predicted proteins | sample MGYA00241495_ERZ501982 | MGnify/ENA primary metagenome ERZ501982 (study PRJEB25962, sample SAMEA2042002) | human gut metagenome | biome: human gut; feature: human-associated habitat; material: faeces...
AATATGTTCAGACTCATTATGGTGCAGGTGATGCTCATACTAAGTGGGATGAAAATGCAGCGTCTGGTACAGGAGAGAGAACTGCTCTACCAGATGCATCCACAGTTCCGGGGAGAGGATCCTTTTTACCCGAAGGGGCTGAACCGGGAGGGACTGGACAGCCGTGTGGTTCCGGCATATCTGACAGATCGGAATGTTTTACAGGAGCCTTTCTGGAAAAGGGGACTTCCTGGCGGAGAGGAATTACAGAAGATCCGCAGGGATAACTGCCTGATGGCCAGAGTAGAGACAGCGGGACCGGAGCGGATCCAGGGATACAGTGTAATTCTGGGAGACGATAATGCCTGCTATGAAAAACATCTGTTGCTGATTCCCTGTGGGGAAACAGAAGGACAGGGTGTGTGGTCCATGCAGTTGATGCCTGCCTACCGACAGGAACTGGAGGAAAATCTTCCGGATCAGAAAAATGTGGCATTGGGCGGCTTTTGTGTCCTCAGAGAAGGAGAACAACTGCCGGCGGGAAACTATACGATCGCTGTTCTTGTGGTGAATCGTGTCAGCAAGCTGAAACTTTGGAATACTACGGGAAAATATCTGACCGTAGAGCTTCCGGCAGCAAAAGAATAAAACAGATGCATGATCCGCTAAAATGCGGTGAAAGCATCACGGAGGAGACATATGTCAGAGAGCAACACCGAGATCAATTATAAGGAAGCCTACGAGAGAGAGCATGAAAAATGTGCGGATCTGGCGGACAAGATCGTAGTACTGGAATCGGAGAAGGAAGATCTGCAGTTCAAACTGGACCGAATCAAGAAAAATAAATTCTGGAAGGCTACAGGACCTGCCAGAAGTGTGATCCATTTTGCCCAGAGACAGAAGGAACGGCTGTCTCATTGCGGTGGTCCCAAAGATATTCTGCGGAAGATCCGTAACAAGAGTCACCAGAAGAGCCTGATGGAATCCTACGGTACCGGAAGCTTTCCCGACGCGGAGCAGAGGAAGAAAGAGGAAGAAACGGTATTCCCCTATATGCCGAAGATCAGTATTCTCGTGCCGTTGTGGAATAACAAGAGAGAGTTCCAGATACAGATGCTGGACTGCGTCATGAACCAGACCTATCAGAACTGGGAACTGTGTCTGGCGGACGGTTCCGATGCGGAACATGCTTACATCGAAGAACTCTGCAAGGAGTACGCGGCGAAATCAGATGGCCGTATTGTATATAAGCACCTGGACCATAACGGAGGTATTTCCTACAACACCAATGAGTGTTACAAGCTGGCCACCGGAGACTATATCGGACTGTTCGATCAGGATGACATTCTGCATCCTTCCGTATTGTATGCCTATGTCAAGGAAATCAATGAACAGGGTGCGGATTATCTGTACTGTGATGAGACCACCTTCCAGGAGGACAATATTAATAAAATGCTGACCATGCATTTTAAGCCGGATTATGCACCGGATAATCTGCGGGCCAACAATTATATCTGTCATTTCAGCGTCTTTTCCAGAAAACTTCTGGAAGGCGAGGAACTGTTCCGTACGGCTTTTGACGGTGCGCAGGACCACGATATGATCCTGCGTCTGACGGACAGAGCACAAAAGATCGTACATGTGCCCAGACTGATGTATTACTGGAGAAGCCATGCGGGCAGTACCGCCGCCAGTATTGACGCAAAGCCCTATGCCATCGAGGCGGCAAAGGGTGCCGTGGCGGATCATCTGAAAAAGCATGGATTCAAACATTTTCAGATCACCAGTACCAGAGCCTGTGCCACAATTTTCCGGATCCGCTATCAGATTCTGGGAGATCCGAAGATCTCCATCGTGATCGCCAACAAGGATCACGTGGAAGATCTGAAGAGATGTATTACTTCTATTCAGAAGAACAGCACCTGGAGCAACTACGAGATCATCGTGGTGGAGAACAACAGCACCACACCGGAAATCCGGGATTACTATTCCCAGCTGCTGGGATTGTCCGGCAATGATTCCTACGCAGAAAGATGCAAGCTGCATACCGTCTGCGCTCATGACGGCGGGATTCTGCACAGCGAGGACGGCCGGATCTCTGTGGTGACCTATCATGGTGACTTTAATTATTCTGCTATAAATAATCTGGGAGTATCCTATGCCACCGGAGATTATATCCTTTTGCTGAACAATGATACGGAAGTGATCACTGCCAACTGGATGGAAGAGATGCTGATGTATGCACAGCGGGAAGATGTGGGTGCCGTAGGTGCAAAGCTGTATTATGCGGACAAGACGATCCAGCATGCCGGTGTAGTCATCGGACTGGGGGCACATCGCACCGCAGGACATACCCATTATCGTATTCCGGTACAGAACCTCGGCTACATGGGACGCCTGTGTTATACCCAGAATGCCACGGCAGTGACCGGAGCATGTCTGTTGGTGAAAAAGAGTCTGTATGAGCAGGTGGGAGGACTGGACGAGAGCTTTGTGATCTCTCTGAATGACGTGGATTTCTGCCTGAAACTGCGCAAACTGGGACTGCTGAATGTATGGACCCCTTTTGCGGAACTGTATCATTATGAATCTATTTCCAGAGGTCTGGATGATCAGGGAGAGAAGGCGGAGCGTTACAACAAAGAATCCGAGCATTTCCGTGAAAAATGGAAGGCAGAGCTGGAAGCAGGAGACCCCTATTACAACCCGAATTTCTCTCTGGATCGCAGTGACTATGCGCTGAGAGATCCGGTTAGCGGACGTTAAATTGCTCTTTTCAGTAAAGGTAATCTATGGTAAAATAATGGCGGAGAGCGTTTACTGAAGAAAGATAAAGATAGCGATAAAACAGGAGGATAGGAAAATGAGTTATATGGACGAACTGAATTTCTGGTTGAATGATGATTATTTTGACCAGAAGACCAAGGATGAACTTCTGGCAATCCGCAACAACGAGGCAGAAGTGGAAGATCGTTTTTACAAGGAACTGGAATTCGGTACCGGCGGTTTACGTGGCGTGATCGGTGCAGGAACCAACCGCATGAACGTATATACCGTTCGTAAGGCAACTCAGGGTCTTGCTAATTATATCATTAAGCGCGGCACCCAGAGCAAGGGTGTGGCTATCGCATTTGACTCCCGCCGCATGTCTCCCGAGTTTTCCGATGAGGCAGCAAGATGTCTGGCAGCCAATGGCATCAAGGCATACATTTTTGAATCTTTAAGACCTACCCCGGAACTGTCCTTTGCCCTTCGTACGCTGGGATGTACCGCAGGTATCGTAGTGACTGCAAGCCACAACCCTCCTGAGTACAACGGCTACAAAGTATACTGGGAGGACGGCGCACAGGTAACCGCTCCTATCGATAAGGACATCATCACCGAAGTACAGGCCATCAAGGATTATCATACCGTGAAGACCATGAGCAGAGAAGATGCGGAAAAAGCAGGCCTCTATCAGGTGATCGGTAAAGAGATCGATGACAAGTACATGGCTGAGCTGAAGAAGCAGATCATTCATCCCGATGTTATTCAGGAAATGGCTGATGACATCAAGATCGTATATACTCCGTTATGCGGTACCGGTAACAAGCCGGTAAGACGTATCCTGTCCGAGCTGGGATTTAAGCACGTCTATGTAGTTCCCGAACAGGAGAATCCGGATCCAAACTTCACCACACTGGATTACCCGAACCCTGAGGATCCCAAGGCATTTACATACGCACTGCGTCTGGCCAAGGAGAAGGATGCGGACATCGTTCTGGCAACCGATCCCGATGCAGACCGTCTGGGTGTGTATGCCAAGGATACCAAGACCGGCGAGTATGTGGCATTTACCGGTAACATGTCCGGTATGCTGATCGCAGAATATATCCTGAGAGAGAAGACTGCTACCGGCACTATGCCCGAGAATCCCGCACTGGTAACCACCATCGTTACCACCAATATGACCAAGCCCATCACCGAAGCTTATGGTGTAAAGCTGATCGAAGTACTGACCGGCTTCAAGTTCATCGGTGAGCAGATCAAGTTCTTCGAGCAGACCGGCAGCAACAATTATGTATTCGGTCTGGAAGAGAGCTACGGCTGTCTGGCAGGTACTCATGCAAGAGATAAGGATGCAGTTGTAGCAGTTATGTGTCTGTGTGAAGTGGCGGCTTACTGCAAGAAGCACAACATGACTCTGTGGGATATGATGGTATCCATGTATGAGAAATACGGTTACTTCAAGGAGACCCAGTACACCATTACCATGAAGGGTATCGACGGTGCAAGACAGATCGCCGAGATCATGGATAAGCTTCGTAAGAATCCGCCCAAGGCATTCGGTGACCTGAAAGTGGAGAAATTCCGTGACTATCTGAACGATGTAGTCATCGACATGGAGAGCGGCGAGAAGAGCACTACCGGACTTCCCAAGTCTAATGTCCTGTATTTTGAGCTTCCCGACAATGCATGGTGTTGCGCCCGTCCTTCCGGAACCGAGCCCAAGATCAAGTTCTACATGGGTGTTAAAGGTAACAGCATAGAGGATGCACAGGCCAAGGTAGAGAAGCTGACCGAGGATGTAAAGGCTGTACTGTAACCACCATGAGCAAATAGCATGATGTCGGGGTCAAAAGCCCCCGACTTTGATGCCTACGGATTGTTCCGTGCTACGCACTCCCACAATCCTACCCAATATTCGCATATCGTGGGATTATCATCCCACTTTTATGCTCATATCGGGGCGGGTCCTAAGGTCTTTCACCCACCTATGAGCAAGCTCATGTGGGCTTAGACCTTTTGACCCTGGCATCATAGCATGCAAGTATGTTATTCAGGAAAGCTCTGGAAGAGCGATTTTGCGAATGGGGTTCTGAATAGTTAATGTTATTTTTAAGAGCGAATCGCCCGGGAAGGGCGATTTGCTCTTTTATAAAAGTGGAGGTATCCGTGGCAAAGCTGAACATAGCAAACCTTAAGAAAACTCTATATTATTTGCAACGCAACGGCCTGAGGGAAACCTGGATCTCTGTAAGGGAACGCCTGACAGAGACAGACCGCTATTTTTATGTGCCCTGTCCGGAAGAGGAACTGGAAAGGCAAAGTTGCAGAAAATGGGATAATCCGGTTACACTCAGCATTGTAGTGCCGTTGTACCGTACCCCGGAAATCTATCTGAACAGAATGATAACAAGCGTTATGCAACAGAGCTATCCTCACTGGGAACTGATTCTGGCGGATGCCACAGAGGATCACAGTGTGGAGGAGACGTTGACAAATCAGGGATTCCTGACAGAACGGCTCCTGGAAAATGCGGAAACTATTGCAGCGGATGCAAGGATCCACTATATACACCTTACGGAAAATGCCGGAATTGCGGCGAATACCAATCAGGCATTACCCTATGCAAGGGGAGAATATATCGGCCTGCTGGATCATGATGATGTATTGACACCGGATGCTCTGTATGAGATGGCAGATGCTATTACCAAAGCAAATGACAGGGGTGTCAGAGTTGCATTTGCTTATTCGGATGAAGACAAATGCAACGGGGATGAGACAAAATATTACGATCCCAACCATAAAGAAGACTTTAATTACGATTTAATCCTGAGTAATAACTATATCTGCCATTTTCTGGTGATGGATGCAGATCTGATGAAGAAACTGGCATTCCGGCCAGAATGCGACGGTGCCCAGGACTATGATCTGGTGCTGCGGGCAGTGTCAGAGGTGCTGGCTGCAGATGGCCGCTCCGGGGAGGAGAGAATTCTTCATATTCCCAGAGTGCTGTATCACTGGAGATGCCATGAAGCATCTACAGCAGCCAATCCCCACAGCAAGAAATATGCTTACGAAGCGGGGCTGCGTGCACTGCAGGATCATGCGGCAGAACGTGGGATCCCGGCAAAGGCAGAGGAGACCAGACATGTAGGATTTTATCGGTTACAATATACAGAGGTATTACAGGAGAGACCGGATGTGGCTGCCGTAGGTGGCAGAGTGCTGTCTGGGAAAAACCGCGGCAGGATCGCCGGCGGCAGAATGACTGTGGACGGAAAGGTGTTCTACGAGGGACTGCCGAAGGACTTTGGCGGTTATCTTCACCGGGCGGAGCTGTCCCAGGATGCAGAAGCGTTAGACCTTCGCTGCATCAGGATCCGGTCAGCTGACAGGGAATTGTTTGAAAAAATCGTGGGAGTGCCTTATATGGAAGTAGTAAGAGGTCCGGAACAACAGCCGGTATTTGACAGCTCCACACTGCCTGCCGGGGCAGATATCCGGCTTTTAAGTCTGCAATTATCGGAAGCATTACGAAAACGGGGAAGACTGCTGTATCTGCCGGAGTATCCGGAGAAATGGGAGAGACTATGAAGGAAGTAACCGTCGTTATACCCAATTACAACGGAATGAAATATTTACCGGAATGCATGGCTTCCCTGTGTCAGGGACAGGAAAATGCACCGGAATATGAAGTGCTGATCATAGACAATGGTTCTGCTGACGGGAGCGTGGAATATCTGGACAGCGAATGGTGTCGCAAAAAAGAGGCACCGGCAGAAGAGGGGGGGGAACCGCAGGTGCGTCTGATCGCCCTGCCGGAGAACACCGGCTTTTGTCATGCGGTGAATCTGGGAATCCGGGAGGCACGAAGCTCCTATGTGATCCTGTTGAACAACGATACCAGAGTAGAAGCTGGATTTGTGAAAGGACTGTATGATGCCATTCGGAAGGATGAAAAGATCTTTTCCGTCAGCGCCAAAATGCTTATGTGGGATAAGCCAGAGCTGCTGGATGATGCGGGAGACCGCTACTGCGTTCTGGGATGGGCATATTCCCGGGGAAAAGGCCGGCCTGCTGTGGATTATGACAAGAATGTCAGCATATTCTCAGCCTGTGGCGGAGCGGCAATTTACAGACGTCAGGTATTTGAGGAGATCGGCTATTTTGACGAAGCGCATTTTGCTTATCTGGAAGATCTGGATATCGGTTACCGTGCCCGGATCTACGGCTATGAGAACCGGTACGAGCCGACGGCATCCGTTCTGCATTACGGCAGTGCTTCTACGGGATCCCGCTACAATTCCCGGAAAACGGAACTTTCTTCTTCCAATAATATCTATGTCATCGGCAAAAATATGCCGCTACTACAGTGGATCCTGAATCTGCCGTTCTTTTTGCTTGGATTTGGCATAAAATTTCTGTTTTTTTGTAAGAAGAGAATGGGAAAACTATATTTAAAGGGATTGGCCGAAGGGTGGAAACGTACCGTGGGTCCTGTGGGAAAGCAGGCAAAGGTGCACTTTCAATGGAGCCATCTATGGAATTATGTGAAGATTCAGTGGCAATTATACCTGAATGTTTTTCGAATTCTTATGAAATCTTAAGAAATTGCTTCATAAATTCTTAAGTTGAGAAAAAACCACCGTTATTGTAGAATGAAATCGTTGAAAAGAAGCTTTTCGGACTTAAAGATTGGGTGACCCGTATGATAAAAGACAACCAGAAAGTCTTTAACAGGCTTCTTGTGATAATAGATGCGCTGATCACGGCAGCATCTTTTGTCCTTGCCTATTATATCAAATTTTATATCTTAAATGACGGTCCGGGGATCGGTGTCCTGCCGGTGCAGGATTATTATATGCTGCTTCCCTTTATTGTACCCGGTTATATGTTCCTGTATTACCGGTGCAGTGTGTATTCCCCGAAGCGTACGGTTCGCCGTAGACATGAGATATACAGTATCCTGCAGGCGAATACCATTGGCCTGGCGGCTTTGATCATTATTTTGTATATGATCATCCGTGAGATCAATTTTTCACGATCCGTCATGGCAATTTTTTATGTCCTGAATGTTTTTCTGACTTCCGTATTCCGTATCATCATGCGCAAGGCATTGCGTTCCATACGGAAAAAAGGATACAATCTGAAGCATATTTTGCTGGTAGGTTATTCCCGGGCGGCGGAGGAATATATTGACAGAATCCTCAGCAATCCCCAATGGGGATATGTAGTGTGTGGTATTCTGGATGAGCACATCCCGGGCGGCACGACCTATAAGGGAGTGAAAGTACTGGGAACGCTTGGTAATTTGGAATACATCCTTCCGGAGAACAAGCTGGATGAAATCGCAATCACACTTTCCCTGAAGGATTATGATTATCTGGAAGGTGTGGTGGATATCTGTGAGAAATCCGGTGTACACACCAAATTCATTCCGGATTACAGCAGTCTGATCCCCAGCAGACCCTATACGGAGGATCTGATGGGATTACCGGTGATCAATATCCGGTATGTACCGCTGACGAACACAGGCAATATGGTCATCAAGCGGGCAATGGATATCGTTGGTTCCATTTTCGGTATCATTATTACCTCACCGATCATGCTCATATCAGCAATTCTGGTAAAGCTGTCCAGCCCGGGACCGGTGATCTTTAAGCAGGAACGGGTAGGACTTCATAATAAGCCGTTTTATATGTACAAATTCCGCAGCATGGCAATGCAGACGGCGGCGGAAGAGAAAAAGGGATGGACGGTACGCAATGACCCCAGAGTCACCGGTATCGGTAAGGTTCTCAGACGTACCAGTATCGATGAACTTCCCCAGCTGTTCAATATCTTAAAAGGAGATATGAGTCTGGTCGGTCCCAGACCGGAAAGACCGCAGTTTGTGGAAAAGTTCAAGGAAGAGATTCCCCGTTACATGGTAAAACATCAGGTACGGCCGGGACTGACCGGATGGGCACAGGTGAATGGCTTGCGCGGTGATTCCTCCATCAAGAAGAGAATCGAATATGATATTTACTATATTGAGAACTGGACCATTGGATTTGATATCAAGATCATTCTTATGACGTTCTTTACAGGATTTATCAATAAAAATGCTTATTAGTACAAGGAGAAGACAAGATGGCAACAAATTCTAACAACAATGGCGGCAATGGTCAGAGACCTGCCGGAAGCGGAAGAAAACCTTCCGGAAGCGCACAGAGACCTACAGGACAGAGACCCGCCGGAAGCGGTCAGAGACCTGCCGGCAGTGGACAGAGAACCGGAGCTGCGAACGGACAGAAGAGAATGTCTGCCAAACAGCGTGCAGCCAAGAAGAGAAAAAAGGTTATCATCTTTGGCATAGAGATCGTAGTGATCCTGTTCATGGTAGCATTATTGTATCTGGTAATGACTCATACCAACAATGAGGGCCCCAAGGTAACCGTTCTGGAGACAGAAGAACTTCAGATTCCCGAAGAGGTGCAGCAGGATGAAACTATGAAGGGCTATATGAACATTGCCCTGTTCGGTGTGGACGCCACCAAGGAAAGCCTGTTGTACAAGGGCAGCCGAAGCGATAGTATCATGATCGCCAGCATCAACATGGATACCGGTGATATCAAACTGGTCAGCGTATATCGTGATACGTACCTGAATACCGGTACGGATTCCTACCAGAAATGCAATGCCGCTTATTCCTATGGCGGAGCAGAGCAGGCGGTTAAGATGCTGAACATGAATCTGGATATGGATATTACGAACTTTGTGACCGTAGGCTATAAAGGACTGAGCGAAGTGATCGACGGTCTGGGCGGTATCTATATTGATGTGGACTCTGAGGAGATCAAGCATATCAACAACTATCAGATCGGTATTGCAGAAGTTTTGAAATGCGATTATACACCGGTAACTGAGACCGGTATGCAGCTGTTGAATGGTCTGCAGGCTACTGCTTACTGCCGTATCCGTTATACCGCTGGTAACGACTTTAAGCGTGCTGCCCGTCAGCGTGAAGTCATTCAGGCAATCGAAGATCAGGCAAAGAAAGCAGATTATGCAACATTGTCCAAGGTATTCAACAGTGCCATCGACGACATTTACACCAGTCTGGATTCCAAGGACATCCTGGATCTGCTGGGCAATATTTCAAATTATCGCATAGTGGACGAAGGAGGTTTCCCCGAAGAGACCATGCGTGACACCGGCAATATCGGTGCAAAGGGAAGCTGTGTTATTCCGGTAAATCTCGAAAGCAATGTAGTATGGCTGCATCAGTTCCTGTTTGATGATGCCAACTATTCCGTAACCAGCAACGTGAAGGAATACAGCAATAAGATTGAATCTGACACATCACCTTATATGAATAAGTAAGAAACAGTGTATAGAGTAAAGCAACAGGAATACAAGGGAGTCTTCCGGAATCTGCCGGGGCTCCCTTGTGCATTACCCAGAAGGTTATAATCCTCTTGGACAGTAGGAAAAGGCTTGTGCCGCAATAAGAGTTAAAGTATAATGAACCAGAGATTGGAAAAGTGAGGAGCGCTCTGACATGGAGATAGATGTGATCATTCCCCTGTATAAGCCGGGAAAAGAATTATTTACATTATTGGATAAACTGGGCAGTCAGAGCGTACCGGTACATCAGGTGATTCTTCTGAATACGGAAGAAAAATATTTTGAACAGCTGATCTACGGAATCAGATTTCTGGAAACCTATCAGAATATCAAGGTATACCATGTATCCAAAAGAGAGTTCGATCATGGCGGTACGAGACGGATGGGAGTAAAAAAGTCTTCCGCGGATGTCTTCGTGATGATGACACAGGATGCCATGCCGAAAGATGACAGGCTGATCGAAAAACTGGTGGAACCCCTGCAGGGGGAAGTGGCGGTGGCCTATGCGAGACAGCTGCCCAGAGAGGATTCGACACCGGTGGAGAGCTATACCAGAGAATTTAACTATCCGGCAAAGTCCCGGATCAAATCGGCAGCAGACCTGGACAGCCTGGGAATCAAGACCTTTTTCTGCTCCAATGTCTGTGCGGCCTATCGCCGGGAGATCTATGAGGAACTGGGCGGGTTCGTCAGACATACGATATTTAATGAAGATATGATCTATGCGGCAAAGGCGGTGGAAGCAGGATACTCTGTGGCTTATGCGGCGGATGCGCAGGTGGTGCATTCTCATAATTATACCAACGGGCAGCAGTTTCACAGAAACTTTGACCTGGGAGTATCGCAGGCAGAGCATCCCGAGATTTTTGCAGCATATCCTTCGGAGTCCGAGGGAAAACGAATGGTGAAAGATGTGACGGTATATTTGCGCAGCAACCATATGTCTGCCGGATTGCCCCATTTTTATATGCAATGTGCCTGTAAATATGCAGGTTATTTACTGGGAAAGAACTATCGCAGGCTCCCGAAAAAATGGGTACTTGCTTTTACTTCCAACAAGGAATACTGGAAACAGAACAGAAAGGATGTATGACTATGTGTGGTATTGTAGGTTATATTGGAACAGAACAGGCAGCACCGATCATTCTGGACGGTCTGTCCAAGTTGGAATACCGTGGATATGATTCCGCAGGTATGGCGATTTTTGACGGTGAGAAGATCAACACCAGAAAAGCAGTGGGAAGACTTAAGGTTCTGGAGAACCTGACCCACGGCGGAGAGAATATGAAAGGAACCTCCGGTATCGGACATACCCGTTGGGCAACTCACGGAGCTCCCAGCGATATCAATTCCCATCCGCATATGAACAATGCGGGAACCATTGCCGTGGTACACAACGGCATTATCGAGAACTATATTCCCCTGAAGAAAAAGATGCAGGATAAGGGGTATCAGTTCGTATCCGAGACTGATACCGAGGTATTGGCACATCTGTTAGACTATTATTACAAGGGAAATCCTCTGGAAGCCATCACGAAGGTGCTTCATCGTGTGGAAGGCTCTTATGCGCTGGGAATCATGTTTGCAGATCAGCCGGATAAGATTTTTGCAGCCCGCAAGGACAGCCCGCTGATCGTAGGAAAGAGCGACAACGGCAGCTTTATCGCTTCCGATGTTCCTGCGATATTGAAATATACCAGAACCGTATATTATGTAGACAATCAGGAAGTTGTGGAATTACAGCAGGGTAGTCTGCGTTTCTTCTCCGTGGATGAGGAAGAGATCGAGAAGCAGCCGGTGACCATTGACTGGGATGCCAATGCGGCAGAAAAGGCTGGATATGAGCACTTCATGCTGAAAGAGATCTATGAGCAGCCGAAGACCATCAACGATACCATCTCTCCGAGAATCAAGGATAATGATATTGTGATCGAAGAGTTGAACATGAGTGATGAAGAGATCAAAGAGATTACGAAGATCCATATTGTGGCCTGCGGCTCCGCATATCATACCGGAGTTACCGCAAAATATGTGATCGAGGGTCTGGCAAGAATCCCGGTAGAAGTGGATGTGGCCAGTGAATTCCGTTATCGTGATCCGATTCTTCAGAAGGGTAATATGGTCATTGTCATCAGCCAGTCCGGTGAGACGGCAGATACTCTGGCAGCACTGAGAGAGTCCAGGGAAAGGGGCTTCAAGGTACTGGGCATTGTCAATGTGGTGGGAAGCTCCATTGCCAGAGAGGCAGACAGTGTTATGTATACCTGGGCAGGTCCCGAGATCGCAGTGGCTACCACCAAGGCTTACAGTGCACAGCTAACTGCACTTTACATGTTGGCTATGAAATTCGCCAGGGTACGTGGTACTATTGATCAGGAGAAGTTCGCCGGTATGCTGACAGATTTAAGATGCCTGCCGGATCAGATCGAACTGCTTCTGGGACAGAAGGAGAAGATCCAGCATTTTGCCAACCGTTACGTGGGAGCAAGAGATATCTTCTTCATCGGACGCGGTATTGATTACGCGATTTCACTGGAAGGATCCTTGAAACTGAAGGAGATCTCCTATATTCATTCCGAGGCTTATGCAGCTGGAGAACTGAAGCATGGTACGATTTCTCTGATCGAAGATGGTACGCTGGTAGTGGCTTTGGCAACCCAGCCGGATCTGTTCCAGAAGACCATCAGTAATATGGTAGAAGTAAAAGCAAGAGGAGCCTTTGTTATGGCAGTCACCATTGAAGGCAACAAGGCCATTGAGAAAGCGTCGGATTATGTAATATACATCCCCGAGACCAATCCGTACTTTACCAATTCTCTGGCAATCATTCCTTTGCAGTTGTTCTCCTACTATGTGGCAGTGGGACGCGGCTGTGACGTGGATAAACCCAGAAACCTGGCAAAATCCGTTACTGTTGAGTAGAGTGTAATAACTTACCCATAGAGAGACTGCTTGCAGGCAGAACAGACTCTCTGTTTTTTCAGGATTCATAATTGCTTCAGAAAGTTATCACAATTCGGACACAATTGACGGATATACTGTGTTCATAAGGTGAGAGGAAGAAATGAAACAGGTAATGGTAAAAAGAGTTTCTCACTTGCAACAGGATAGGAGGAAGCAATATGTACGAGAATAATAATTTTTCCGGTTACGGAACCGGCAATGAAAATACAACCGGTACATTCAGTGGAGCAGATCTGAATGAGACAAGAACAGAAAACAGTTATGGCTATGAAAATCATAGTACTACCCAGAGTGCAGCAGGAAGCACGAATGGTTACACCACTTATCAGATGGGCGGAACCACAGGCAGCAACAATACGGAGCCTAAGAAAACCCAAAAACATGGCGGTTACTTCCGGAAGGCAATGGTAAGTGTCAGCCTGGGATTGTTCTTCGGACTGTTCGCAGGAATCGGTTTCTATGCAGTACAGCAGGGAACCGGGATGTTTACGACCAGCACAGATACCGCAGTGGTAGATGAGATCGCTTCTGAGGCAACGACAGAAAGTACCCAGAGTGCACAGCTGGCTACCAATGTTACTTATGTAGAGTCCGATGTATCCAATGTGGTAGAAAAAGTAATGCCTGCCATGGTATCCATCGTAAATAACTTTACCGAGACAGCCAATGTCTTCGGACAGCAGTACACACAGGAAGAAGCAGCCAGTGGTTCCGGTATCATTGTAGGTAAGACCGATGATGAACTGCTGATCGTATCCAATAATCATGTAGTAGAGAGTGCAGATACTCTGACCGTTACTTTTATCGATGGCAGTGAAGCACAGGCACAGGTCAAAGGACTGGATTCCGACATGGATCTGGCAGTGATCGTAGTATCTTTAAATGATCTGAGTGATGATACCAAGAATGCTATTACAGTAGCAACACTTGGCAGCAGTGATGATCTGAAGCTTGGTGAGCCGGTCATCGCTATCGGTAATGCCCTTGGCTATGGTCAGTCTGTTACCAACGGTATTGTAAGTGCCCTGAATCGTGAGATCACTCTGGAGAACGGCTCTACCGGTACTTTCATCCAGACCAACGCAGCCATCAACCCCGGTAACTCCGGCGGTGCACTGCTGAACATGAATGGTGAGGTTATCGGTATCAACTCCAACAAGATCGGTGGTACTGCCGTAGAAGGTATGGGATATGCTATCCCGATTACTTCGGCAAGTCCTATCATTGCAGATCTGATGGAGCGTCAGACCAGAACCAAGGTAGCTGAGGATGAAGTCGGTTACATCGGCATCTCCCTGCGGGAAGTAACTTCCCAGATCTCCCAGATGTACAACATGCCGGAAGGTATCTATGTAGTATCTGTAGAGGAAGGCAGCGCAGCAGCCAATGCCGGTATCATGAAAGGTGATATCATTACCAAATTTGACGGCAGCAGTATCTCTTCCTACTCTGATCTGCAGAAAACGTTACAGTATTATGCGGTCGGTGATTCCGTAACCGTAACGGTACAGAGACCTCAGAACGGTGAATATGTATCCATCGAGCTGAATCTGACACTGGGCAGCAGACCTGCAAGCCAGAAATAAAGAAATAACAGGTAAATAAAAGGAAATGGAAAGAGACCCGGGCGAGACATATGGTTTTGCCCGGGTCTTGTAATATTTACCAAAATATGAATAGTTATAAATGGTTTAGAAAAACTTAACTTGTGCCCCGCTACTTCATTGAGTATAATAAGCGTAGGCAATGAGAAGTGTCAGACACGGGTATTATGCAATATGACTGCTTGCAGGCATTATTGCGTAATGGCCGGGGATGATAGGGCGAAGCCCGGATATCGAGGGAACACGAAGTGTTGCCGAGATACACTGCGGAATAGTGGTAGGAAACAAAGAGGAGAATAACATGACAGATAATTATAATGATGATTATAGAGAAGTGATCCCTAAGGAGGAAAAAACAGAGACCGATGTGAGTGAAACTCAGGATAACGAAAAAAATAACGGAAACACACAGGTGGCGGATACTGCAAAAGAAAATTCCACCGAAAAAAAGTCAGAGGACAAAAAGGACAGCAGCGAATACGAAGATGTCTGCTTTATCTGCCGCAGACCGGAGAGCAAAGCCGGCAGAATGTTCAAGCTGCCCAACCATATCTGCATCTGCGATGATTGCATGCACAAGACCATGGAGACTGTGAGCCAGTTCGATTATCAGGGAATGTTGAACAATCCCAATGATTTCAACCAGTTTAACGGACAGAACGGATTCCCCAACATCAGTTTTGTGAATCTGGCGGATCTTCAGGGAGACGGCGGTATTCCCAACAAGCAGAAACTCAAGAAGAAAAAGAAGGCGGAAGGTCCCAAACCTGTATTCAATATCAAGGACATTCCGGCACCTCATAAGATCAAGGCCAGTCTGGATGAATACGTGGTAGGACAGGAAAAAGCCAAGAAGGTCATCTCCGTAGCAGTATACAACCATTACAAGAGAGTGGCCACTGACACTATGGATGAGATTGAGATCGAAAAGTCCAACATCCTCATGATCGGCCCCACCGGTTCCGGTAAGACCTATCTGGTAAAGACACTGGCAAAACTTCTGGATGTGCCTCTGGCTATTGCTGATGCCACCTCTCTGACTGAGGCCGGTTATATCGGTGATGATATCGAGAGCGTGGTATCCAAATTGCTGGCAGCGGCGGGCAATGACGTAGAAAAGGCGGAAAAAGGTATCATCTTCATCGATGAGATCGACAAGATCGCCAAGAAGAAAAACACCAACTCCCGGGATGTCAGCGGAGAGAGTGTACAGCAGGGTATGTTGAAGCTTCTGGAAGGTGCGGAAGTGGAGGTGCCGGTAGGTGCCAACAGCAAAAATGCCATGGTACCTCTGGCAACGGTGAACACCCGTAACATTCTGTTTATTTGCGGTGGTGCGTTCCCGGATCTGGACGAGATCATCAAGGAGCGCCTGACCAAGACCGCATCCATCGGTTTCAACTCGGAACTGAAGGATAAATACGATAAAGATACCGATATTTTATCCAAGGTGACTGTGGAGGATATCCGCAAGTTTGGTATGATTCCGGAATTTATCGGTCGTCTGCCGATCATTTGTACTTTACAGGGATTGTCAAAGGATATGCTGGTGAAGATCCTGAAAGAGCCGAAGAATGCGATTCTTAAGCAGTACCAGAAGCTGTTGGAGCTGGATGAGGTAAAACTGGAGTTCACAGACGATGCCCTGGATGCCATTGCCGAGAAGGCAATGAAGCGCGATACCGGTGCCAGAGCTCTGCGCTCCATCATCGAGGACTTCATGCTGGATATCATGTATGAGATCCCGAAGGATGATAACATCGGAAGGGTTACCATTACCAGAGAGTACATTGAAGGAACCGGCGGCCCCATCATCGACATCCGCAGTAATGAGATCCTGGAACCCGTGGAGAATCTGAAGCAGATTCCGGTGGAAGAGAAATAAATTGAGAGTTAGTGAAATACATTGGCAAAATCCACGAACTCCCGGAGCATGCGATACACATGTCTCGAT
>ENA-OPVK01001156-OPVK01001156.1-human-gut-metagenome-genome-assembly--contig:-NODE-1156-length-16635-cov-3.793185_pt1 | contig 16635 bp, 11 predicted proteins | sample MGYA00241495_ERZ501982 | MGnify/ENA primary metagenome ERZ501982 (study PRJEB25962, sample SAMEA2042002) | human gut metagenome | biome: human gut; feature: human-associated habitat; material: faeces...
GCTGACTGCCGCCGCTGCATTGGCTAAGAGCGACGACTGCGAGGGCGTGGACATGATCTGCCTGCCCGAGGTTCCCTTCAACGTGGACCACTTCATTGAGAAGGTGCGCGTGATGCAGGAGAAGAAGCCCAGCATCGTCATCGCCGTGTCCGAAGGCGTCAAGCTGGAGGATGGCCGCTACGTCTGTGAGCTGGCCGACGATGTGCACGCTGTGGACGCCTTCGGCCACAAGGCCCTGACCGGCACCGCACGCTACCTGGCAAACGTGGTGGCCCGCAATCTGGACACCAAGACCCGCTGCATCGAGCTTTCCACCCTGCAGCGCTGCGCCGGCCATCTGACCAGCCGCACCGACATCACTGAGGCCTATCAGGTGGGCGGTGCCGCTGCCAAGGCTGCCTTTGAAGGCGTGACCGGCCAGATGGTGGCCCTGAAGCGCATCTCCAACAGCCCGTACCAGTGCACCACCGAGCTGCACCCCATCAGCGAGGTCGCAAACCTCGAAAAGAAGGTGCCGCTGAGCTGGATGAACGAAAACCACACCCAGATGACCGAGGAGTTCCTCGAGTATGCCCGCCCGCTGATCCAGGCCGAGCTGACCCCGCTGTACATTGCAGGTCTGCCGCATCACATCTACATGAAGAACCAGAAGTGATTTCTCCTGATTTGACTTTTCTCAAGGCATAATGAAAGCCCGTCCGAGTTTTGGCCCGGACGGGCTTTTGTGCATTCATTATTCTGTATAATCTAGTAACTGCTAAAAATCAAACCGTTGCGCCCACCTTCGGGGCACCGCCCGCAATTTCCTCTGCGGTCAGCGGCTTTGCCTCCACGGGGGCGTTCAGGCGCTCTTTGGCCACAGCCAGCATCAGCTTGATGCGGTTTTCCTGATTGACTTTGGTGGCGCTGGGGTCATAGTCGATGGGGGTGATGTTGGCGCTGGGGTACAGGGCACGAATTTTGTTCACCATGCCCTTGCCCACGATGTGGTTGGGCAGGCAGCCGAAGGGCTGGGCACACACGATGTTGCCATAGCCGCCCTGCACCAGCTCAATCATCTCGGCCGTCAGCAGCCAGCCCTCGCCCATCTTGGCACCCAGAGAGATGATGCCCTTGGGCTTTTCCACCAGTTCCTTGAAGGGGCCGGGCGCATAGAACCCGGCGTCGGCTTCGGCCTTGAGCATGGCGCGCTCGATGCTGTCCAGCCAGTTCAGGAACTGGTCGATGCCGATCTTCACGGCCAGCTTGCCGCCGTACAGGATGTGGTCCTCGCCCATGTTGAAGGCGCAGTACTGCACAAAGCCCATCAGACCCGGGAAGTTCACCTCACAGTCCTGACTTTCGAGGAACTTCTGCAGGTCGTTGTTGCCCAGCGGGCTGTACTTGACGTAAATTTCGCCCACGACGCCCACCTTCACCTTGGGCACCCGGGTGATGGGGATGTTTGCAAAGTCCGCTGCAATGAGCGGGAAGGTATGCTTCATCTCCTTGGAAGTGTAGCCCTTGCCTGCCAGCAGCACACGGCCCAGACGGGTGACCCACAGGTCTACCATCTTGTCGGCGGCGCCCTTCTCATTTTCATACGGTGCCACCTGATTGCGCAGAGCGCACAGCATATCGCCGTAGAAGATGCAGGCCAGCGCGCGCCGGGCCAGCGGCAGAGTCATCTGGAAGCCGCTGTCTTTTTCCAGGCCCGAGAAGTTCAGGCTGGCGACAGGAATTTGCGGGTAACCGGCCTTCACCAGTGCTTTGCGCAGCAGGTGGATGTAGTTGGAAGCACGGCAGCCGCCGCCGGTCTGGGTGATGAGCAGAGCAGTGTGCTCCAGATCATACTTGCCGCTGTTCAGCGCGTCCAGGAACTGGCCGATGACCAGCAGGGCCGGATAGCAGGTGTCGTTGTGGACATATTTCAGGCCCAGCTGTGCCACAGCACTGCCGCAGTTGCCCAGAATTTCGCACTTGTAGCCGTCGTAGCGCAGGGCGTACTCCAGCAGGCGGAACTGGGTAATGGCCATGTTGGGGATGAGGATGGTATGCGTTTTCTTCATCTCCGGGGTGAATTTGGGATAATTGTATTCCATAGGTTCCTCCTATGTTCTCAGGCTTCTGCCTTGGCGGCGGCCTTTTCCTCGGCCACCTCGTCGCGCTCATCCAGCGCGGCAAACAGACTGCGCAGGCGGATGTTCACCGCACCCAGGTTGGTGATCTCGTCGATCTTGAGCTGGGTGTACAGCTTGCCGCCTGCCTGCAGGATCTCGCGGGTCTCGTCGGTGGTAATGGCATCCACGCCGCAGCCGAAGGACACCAGCTGCACCAGATCCATATCCTTCTGGGTGGTGCAGTATTTGGCGGCGGCATACAGGCGGCTGTGGTAGGTCCACTGGTTCAGCACACTGGTGGGGAACTTCTGCACCCGGTTGGAGATGCTGTCCTCGGTGACAACGGCGGCCCCGTGGCGGGTAATCAGGCGGTCGATGCCGTGGTTGACCTCCGGGTCCACATGGTACGGGCGGCCTGCCAGCACGATGATGCGCTTACCCTGACGGCGTGCCTCGTCGATGATGGCGCTGCCCTTCACGCGGATCTTTGCCATGTGGGACTCGTACTCCGCATAGGCCGCGTCGGCTGCAGCCTGCACTTCCTTCTCAGAAATGCCGCCGAAGTACTTGGGCAGGATGTCCTTTGCCATCTTGTGCACAAAGTCCTTCGGACGGTGGATGCCCACATAGTCATAGATGAACTTGGTGCCTTCCAGCTCCGGGCAGTTGCCGGCCAGAACCTCGGGGTAATAGGCCACCACGGGGCAGTTATAGTGGTTGTCACCCAGGCCCTCGTCCACATTGTAGGTCAGGCAGGGGTAGAAGATGGCATCCAGCTGCATCTGGCTCAGAGCCTTGATGTGGCCGTGGCTCAACTTGGCCGGGAAGCAGGCGGTGTCGCTGGGGATGGTAGCCTGACCGGCCAGATACAGCCCGCGGCTGGACACCGGGCTGGTGTGCACCGCAAAGCCCAGCTTCGTCCAGAATGCCCACCAGAAGGGCAGCAGTTCGTAGAAGCCCAGGCACAGCGGGATGCCGATGGAGCCGCGCTTGCCGGGCACCGGCTTGTAACCGGCCAGAAGCTGCTGCTTGTAGGCGTACAGGTTCAGGCTGTCGTCGGCGCTCTTGCCGGTGACGGGCTTATCGCAGCGGTTGCCGGAGATGTACCTGCGGCCATCCGCAAAGGTGTTGACGGTGAGCTGGCAGTGGTTGCCGCAGCCGCCGCACTTGACGCTGACCACCTTCTGCTCGAACTTTTCCAGTTCTTCCTCGCTCATCATGGCCGAGGTGGTGCTGTGGGCCTTCTGGCTCTGGCGCAGGCCGAACAAGGCCGCACCGTAAGCGCCCATCAGACCGGCGATGTCCGGGCGGATGACCTCCACGCCCATCTCCTTCTCGAAAGCGCGCAGCACGGCTTCGTTGTAGAAGGTGCCGCCCTGCACCACGATCTTGCGGCCCAGTTCTTCGGGGCTGGACGCACGGATGACCTTGTACAGCGCGTTCTTGACCACGCTGATGGACAGGCCGGCGGAGATGTTCTCGATGCTGGCACCGTCCTTCTGGGCCTGCTTCACCGAGCTGTTCATGAACACGGTGCAGCGGCTGCCCAGGTCCACCGGGCGGTCTGCGAACAGGCCAAGGCTGGCGAATTCCTTCACATCATAGCCCAGTGCCTGTGCAAAGGTCTGCAAAAAGCTGCCGCAGCCGGAGGAGCAGGCTTCGTTCAGGAAGATGTTGCTGATGGCACCATCCTCGATCTTGAAGCACTTCATATCCTGACCGCCGATGTCGATGATGAAGTCCACATCCGGCATGAAATATTTGGCTGCGGTAAAGTGAGCAACCGTTTCCACCAGACCGTAATCGCAGCGGAAGGCGTTCTTCACCAGTTCTTCGCCGTAGCCGGTGGTGGTCACGCTGGCCACCTGCAGGCCCGGGTGTTCTTTATAAATTTTCAGCAGCTGCTCCCGGATGAGGGGCAGCGGGTTGCCGAGGTTCGGCTGGTAGTTGGTGTAAAGGATCTGGCTCTTTTCGTCCACCACCACCAGCTTGACGGTGGTGGAACCGGAGTCGATGCCGATGTGCACCGGGCCGCACTGGGCGCTGAAGGGCACGCGGGGCACACTGTGGGACATGTGGCGTGCGTGGAAGGCCTCGTATTCTTCCTTGCTGGCGAACAGCGGCGGCTCACTGGCATAGGTGGCGGTGGCGGCGTACTGGTCCAGCGCGTCGGCCACTTCGCTCAGCACGAAGGCCTTGTCGGCATAGAGGGCAGCGCCCAGCGCCACATACAGCAGGCTGTTTTCCGGGCAGGTGCCGGTGACGTTCAAAGCTTCGTCAAAGCTCTTGCGCAGCACGGTGCTGAAGGTGAGCGGACCACCCAGATACAGGATGTTGCCCTTGATGGGGCGGCCCTGTGCCAGGCCTGCAATGGTCTGGTTGACCACGGCCTTGTAGATGCTGGCAGCGATGTTCTCGGTGCGGGCACCCTGGTTGATCAGCGGCTGCACGTCACTTTTTGCGAACACGCCGCAGCGGGACGCGATGGTGTAGGTGCGCTGGGCATTCTCAGCGGCCTTGTTCATCTCGTCGGCGCTCATCTTCAGCAGAGTGGCCATCTGGTCGATGAAGGCACCGGTGCCGCCGGCACAGCTGCCGTTCATGCGCACTTCGGTGCCGTTGGTCAGGAACAGAATTTTGGCATCCTCGCCGCCCAGCTCAATGACGCAGTCGGTCTCCGGCACGAAGCGCTTGACCGCCACGCGGGTGGAGAACACCTCCTGCACAAAGGGCACGCCGCAGCTGTCGGCCAGGCCCATGCCGGCAGAGCCGGAGATGCTCAGCAGCGCCTTCTCGCCATGCAGCTGCTCGGCATCAATGCGGCGCAAAAGCTCCTGCGCCTTTTCCAGGATATGACTGTAATGTCGTTCGTATGTAGAATACAGCAGTTCATCATGCTCGCCCAGCACCACACACTTGATGGTAGTGCTGCCGATGTCAAGACCTACTCTCACGTTGTTTTTCCTCCTAAGGACAAATGCCGGAGGCCAGGCCCCCGGTAAACGGCAAAAACTCTCTGCCAGAAATTGTTTGTTAGCGAATCATCTCGTCCGTTCGCATACAGGTGTATTATAATCCAATTTTGCGGCACAATCAATGTGCTGGTCTTATTTTACACGGAAAAAATAGTATTTTCCGCTCGAAAAGTTAAACATTTTGTGAACTTGCCTGCTTTTGGGGCACTGTTTTTCCGCGCAGCAAAGTTTCCTTGCCACATCGCGCAAAAAAGGGCCGCTGCACGGATGGGGTGTTCCCACCGCACAGCGGCCCTGCTGCTTTTCTTCTTATAATGTGTCAGAGATCGTCGGGGTCGCCGCGCTCCGGCATGGTGCGCAGCTCCTTCACCAGCATGGTGCGCAGCTGATACCGCTTTTGCATCTGCGTGAACCCGCTGTCCGCGTGCAGCTCCACCGTCTGCCCAACGCTGCGGTCGCTGCTGAGCGGGATGGTCACCACTGCCTGCGTGCCGCATTCCGGCGCTTTTTCCACCCGCAGGCCCCAGCCCATGCGGCGGCAGCACTCGCGGCAGAGCAGCAGGCCCAGCCTTGCCCCGCCCAAAAAGCACTGCCGGTTCCTCAGCCAGGCGTCCTCCCCGCTGTCCGGCAGGCCGCAGCCGTTGTCCAGCAGCGTCAGCTGCCAGAAGCTCTCGCTGCGCCGCAGCACGATCTGCACTTTGCCGCCCTCGCTGCAGGCGCGCAGCGCATTGGACAGCAGATGCAGCAAAAGCAGCTCGGCATCGCTGCGCTCGGCCAGCACATGGCAGGTGGTCCAGCCGCCGTAGTCCAGCGTCAGCTCCACCTTGAGCTGCTCCTGGACCATATCCGCCTGTGCCGCGATCTGCTGCAGAAGATCGCACAGGTCCATGGGGTAAAGATGGGGCAGTTCTTCTGCGCGAAGATACTCCAGCAGAGTCATCACCTCGTTCACGGTACGGTCCAGCTGGGCGCTTGCCGCGCTGATGTCCGTCACCGCCTGCCGGGACTCCTGGTCGGCCCCGGTGCGGGCAAGGTGCTGGTCCAGGTATTCGCAGTTGCGGCTGATGAGGGTCAGCGCATGAAAGCACGCCTGCTCCACAGCCTTCTGCGGCACGGCCTGGACCGACAGCTCGGTGGGTTCATTCTGCAGCATCTGCTCCATTCTGTTGCTCCTCTCAGGCTGCCGGTCACGGCTCTTTCTGCCGCCGCAGCTGGTTCTTGACCGCGTAGATCAGCTTGCCCGTGGTCAGTTTATCCCCGGCAAAGCCGTTTTCCTGTTTGAAGGTGCTCCACGCCTCGTTGGGGGCGGCTTCCAGCTGGTCGATCATCCGCCGGATGCCGCTGTCCACCGCCGAGACCGAGACATTGTACTGCTGGCCCACGGCCTGCAAAATCTCCTTGCGGATGGCCATCTTCTGCGAGTTGCCGAACACCACGCCCACCGCGCAGGTCAGGTAGCCGCAGTTCACATCCGGCTGCTGCAGGCCCCAGCTGTCGTAAAGCGCGTGGCACTGGCGCTCCAGTTTCTGGCCCTGCTGGCCCGGCATCCGGTACAGCTCCCGCAGCAGGCTTTTCAGGTCTGCCTGCTCGACGCAGAAGATCCCTTCCTCCGTTTCCATGCACAGGGCCGATTCGTTGTTGCGCCGGGCCTCGTTGAACAGCAGCAGCACCGGCCGCTGCTCCAGCGCACGGATGTGCTCCATGAACTCCAGCCCGGTCATATCCTCCATCTCGTTGCACAGGATAGCCACGTCGAACGAGTGGTCCTGCTGCAAGCACCGGAACAGGCGTTCCCCGCTCAGAAAGCAGGTGCAGCTGATGGGAGCCCCTTCCTCCTCCAGATAATGCTTCTGGACACGCAGCTCTTTGCGGTCGTAGCTTGCAAGGGCGATCTTCAGTGGTTTGAACATGCGGTCATTGTCCACGCAGCGCCCCGCCTTTCTGCTCAAGCCGATCTGCCGTGGTCAGTTCCTCCATCACATCCTGCCAGATCTCCGGCTGCACGCCATTTTCACACAGATATTGCAGGATGCGGTAGCAGGATTCCGGCGCGGCAGCCAGATACAGGCTCTCCATGCGCGGCCCGCTGCCGGTGCGGCAAAGTGTCAGCCGACAGCCGTTTTCATCTTCGGCATCCAGTGAATATACCAGCGTATACGCCTTCTGCAGACCGTCGATCGCAGAAAACTGACGAATCATGGGTGAAAATGTACGTTCCATATGAGTTCCTCCTTGCTACAAGGCTTTCCAACGCTTTTCGGCGCCCCTTGTTTTTTCTTTTTCTATTTTAAAGAGCAAAGCGGGAACCGTACAATCCTTAAAAAGTGTCTAAAAACGTCATTTTCATTTTTGCGCTGTTTTTGTGTCGTTTTTCCGTTTTCTGCGACGAATCAGCGCGCGATCATACGTTTTATCGTGTTTTATTTGTGTCGTTTTTCCGACACATTTTTGGCCTCGGCGTGCCGTTTCAGCCCCGGCACGCATCACCTCTTTTAAAATAGCACGAATCCGGCGCAAATTCAACCGTCTGGGAATTCTTTCCCGCTTTTTTACGGGAAAAGTCTGTTTTCTGCCCAAAATCATCGCAGGTGCAAATTTTCTCAGCGTATTATACATAGTTTCTTCACATTCTTCTGATAGAATAAAATGGTTTATTGTCAAACTGCGAGAAAAGTCTGTTTTATAATAGGTACAACGAACGGCGCTTTTGCGGAAAAGCAGCCGGAAAGGCACGGCACATGCTTCAACTCAACCACATCCGAAAAGAATACCGCACGGGCGACCTTGTCCAGAAAGCGCTGGACGATGTCAGCCTGAACCTGCGCGACAACGAATTTGTCGCCATCCTCGGCCCGAGCGGCTCCGGCAAGACGACGCTGCTGAACATCATCGGCGGCCTGGACCGCTACGACAGCGGCGACCTTGTCATCAACGGCGTCTCCACCCGGAAGTACACCGACCGCGACTGGGACTCCTACCGCAACCACACCATCGGCTTTGTGTTCCAGAGCTACAACCTCATCCCGCACCAGACGGTGCTGGCCAATGTGGAGCTGGCCCTGACCATCTCCGGCATCTCCAAGGCCGAGCGCCGCCGCCGGGCGGCCAAAGCGCTGGAGGATGTGGGCCTGGGCAGCCAGCTGCACAAGCACCCCAGCGAGATGTCCGGCGGCCAGATGCAGCGCGTGGCCATCGCCCGCGCCCTGGTGAACAACCCCGACATCCTGCTGGCGGACGAGCCCACCGGTGCGCTGGACAGCGAGACCAGCATCCAGGTGATGGAACTGCTGAAGGACGTGGCCCGGGACCGGCTGGTGGTCATGGTCACCCACAACCCCGAGCTGGCCGAGCAGTACGCCACCCGCATCGTCCGGCTGAAGGACGGCGTCATCCGTGCGGATTCCGACCCCTTTACGCCGGACACCGCCGCGCTGACGCCGCCGGTGCACAAAAACCTGGGCCATTCGTCCATGTCCCCCCTCACGGCCCTCTCGCTGAGCTTCAACAACCTGCTCACCAAAAAGGCCCGCACCCTGCTCACCGCCTTTGCAGGCTCCATCGGCATCATCGGCATCGCGCTGATCCTTTCGCTCTCCAACGGCGTCAGCAACTATATCAGCGATATGGAGCGCTCCACCCTTTCGGAATATCCCATCCAGATCACCTCCAACGGGGTGGACCTGGCCTCCCTGCTGGACCCGGAAAGCTATGCTTCCGCCGTCAGCGGCGAGACTTCGGCCAGCTCCGACTCCTCGCTGGAAGGCATGGTCACCGTGCGCCGCCTGCTCTCGCAGCTGACCGAGAACACCACCAACGTCAACGACCTGAGCGCCCTGCGGGACTATCTGGAAAGTGACGCTTCTTCCGTAAAGGAGAACGCGGCCTCGGTGGAATACGCCTACGGCGTTGCGCCCCAGCTCTACCGCCAGAATGCGGATGGCACCGTGCGCCGGGTCTTCCCGGACAACACCCTCTCGAGCCTGAACAACACCACCACGGCGGCCGGCACCGTGCAGAAGCTGAACCCGGACACCACCTTTTCCGATATCGCCTGTGAGAACGCCTCGGTGACCAGCCTTATGACCTCCATGGCCAGCCCCTATGTGTTCTGCGAAATGGCCGAGGAGCCCTCCCTTTACGAGGACCAGTACGACGTGAAGGCAGGCCGCTGGCCGGACCGCTACGACGAAGCCGTGCTGGTGCTGAACGCCGACGGCAGCGTTTCGGACTACGCGCTCTACCTGCTGGGCCTGCTGGACGACGCCGAGCTGGACAACTTCATCCGCGAATATACCAAGAACCACAACATCGACCTGCCCGAGGACTACGGCACCTACAACTACGAAGACTTCCTCGGCCTTTCCTATAAGATCATCACCACGTCCGACCTGTATGCCTACGACGAGGACCTCGGATTCTGGCGCAGCCACGCCGACGACGAGGATTATCTGGAGCAGCTGGCCGCCGAGAGCCCGGCTTTGACCATCGTGGGCGTGGTGCAGCCCAAGGCTGACGCCTCCTCCACCATCCTGCCCACCGGTGTGGCCTACACCCACGCGCTGACCTACTACACGATGGACCACGCGGCGGAAAGCGAGATCGTCAAGCAGCAGCTGGAAAACCCGGATGTGAACGTGCTGACCGGTGAGCCCTTTGAGGCCGACGAAGATTCCGACGGCTTCGACATCACCTCGCTGTTCTCGGTGGACACCGACGCGCTGCAGAGCGCCTTCCAGTTCGACTCCAGCAAGCTGCAGTTCGACCTGAGCGGTGCCTTTACACTGAACGGCAGCTCGGTCGATCTTTCCAGCCTGCTGGACCCCGCGGATTTCTCGCTGGACCTGGGGGACCTGGACCTGAGCGACATCGACATGAGCGATGTGGAGCTGCCTGCCATGGAGGATATGGACCTGAGCAGCCTGTTCGAGGACATGGACCTGTCCGTCTCGCAGGATGCGCTGCAGCAGCTGATGAAAGACATCATGAACGGCTACAAGCGCTATATCATCGGCAACGGCATCCTGAACCTGGACAAGATCGGCTTCTCCTCCTATATGGAGAGCGACCTGTTCAAGCAGATCCTGTCCGACTCCATGGGCGATCTGCTGGACACCTCCGGCCTGCAGGAGCAGTTTGCCGCTTCCCTGCAGCAGAACCTGCAGACCGTGATGACCAGCTATCTGGAACGTTACTCCGAACAGCTGGGCCAGAAGCTGGGCGAAGCGCTGCAGGCGAAGCTCACCGCCGCCATCCAGACCCAGATGAGCACGGTGATGCAGCAGCTGATGAGCCAGCTGGCCGGCCAGTTCAGCCAGCAGATCCAGACCGCCATCCAGACGAACATCGCCGCACTGGGCAGCCAGATGGAAGACGCCCTGCAGATCGACGCAGAGACCTTCCAGAGCGCCATCCAGCTCAACATGTCCAACGACGAGCTGGTGAACCTGGTGAAAAACACCCTGCAGTCCACCTCCACCACCAGCACCAGCGTCCTGGCCTCGCTGGGCTACGTGGATTACTCCACGCCGGGCTCCATCTGGATCTACCCCAAGAGCTTTGAGTCCAAGAACCAGATCGTGGACGAGCTGAACGCCTACAACGACGCCATGCGCGCCCAGGGCGAAGACGACAAGGTGATCGTGTTCTCGGATACGGTGGGCACCCTGATGAGCGCCGTGACCAAGATCGTGGATATGGTCAGCAATGTGCTGGTGGCCTTTGTGGCCATCTCGCTGGTGGTGTCCTCCATCATGATCGGCGTCATCACCTATATCAGCGTGCTGGAGCGCCGCAAGGAGATCGGCATCCTGCGTGCCATCGGTGCTTCCAAGCGCAACGTCTCGGAGGTGTTCAACGCCGAGACCTTCATCATCGGCCTGTGCTCCGGCGTCATGGGCGTGGGCCTGAGCCTGCTGCTGCTCATCCCGGGCAACATGCTCATCCACTCCATCTCCGGTTCCAGCGATGTGACCGCCTCGCTGCCGCTCTCTGCGGCGCTGATCCTCATTGCGCTGGCCACCCTGCTGACCATCCTGGGCGGCCTGATCCCCGCCCGCAGTGCGGCCAAGAGCAACCCGGTCATCGCCCTGCGCTCGGAGTAAGCGCTCCCTCAAATACCCGCATAAAACAGAACACCGCCGCGGCTTCTCCCCTGCTTTTTGCAGGAAGAACGCCCACGGCGGTGTTTTTTGTTTGTTATGGGGATCGGCGGCCAGTTACAGGTAAGCCACGGTCTCGCTCAGCGGCTTGCGCGAATCGTGGTTCGGCAGCGGCTTCACGCCTTCGGCAGCGTAGCCGAGGTCCAGGAGCATCAAGATCTCCTCGTTCTCCGGCAGGCCCAGGGCTTTTGCCAGCTGGTCCGGGTCGAAGAAGTTGACCCAGCAGCTATCCACGCCCTCGTTGGCGGCGGCCAGGATCATGTGAGTGGCCACGATGGTGGCATCCTCCACGCCGGAGGTGCGCTTGCCGCCGGGGTAAGTGAACATGTTGTTGCGGTCGAACGCCGCCACTACGCAGGTGGGTGCGCTGTAGCGGCAGGGCGTAGCCTGGTCGATCTTCGCCAGCCCCTCTGCCGACTGGACGACATAGATGCGCTGCTCCTGGAAGTTTTTCGCCGTCGGTGCCAGCCGCCCGGCCTCCAGGATCGCGCGGAGCTTCGCGTCTTCCACCTTGCGCTCGCCGAAGTTCTTGCAGGAATAGCGCTTTTCAATGACCTGAGTAAATTCCATTTTGTTTCCCTCCTGTCGTTTGGAACGGTCCTTCTTTGTGTATTGTACCACGCCCTGCCAGAAAATTCCACTGCTGTCTTGTGCAGCGACGCGGCTGTGTGCAAGAGGGCGCAAAGCTGGCCCGTGAAAACCATGTAGACCTGATCCTTGCCGTGGGCGGCGGTTCCGTGTCCGACTGCTGCAAGGTGGTGTCGGCGCAGGCAAAGGCGGACTTTGCCTTCCTCGACCCGACCTATTCCCTGTCGGTTCCGTTCAAGCAGGTTATTTCCGGCGCATTCGATACCCTGAGCCACGCCATGGAAACCTACTTCGGCATCCCGGCTGACACCGACCTCAAGGCTGTGGCCGATTCCACCGTGCTCACCGGCGGCTGCTGCAAGAAGCTGAGCCGCGAAGAACTGCTGGACATCCTCAACGAGTGCAGGTAATATACAGGCCCTTGAGAGAGATGGCTCACATGGGAGTTCAAAGGAGGCCAGATCATGAGCATTAAGTACACTACTCCTGCCCAACACAAAAGCGACCTCCGCAATGTGTGCGGCACCTTCGCCATTGAAGGCATGACCATCAGCAAAGATACACGCGGCAACCTTGACCGTATTGGCAGCGGTCAGGCCAGCTATCAACAGGTCGTGAATGAATTGCGTGCAAAGTACGCAAAGAAGGACTGATTATGTTCTCAAAGTATGATGTCTACACCACAGTGCAGTCCATGTACTGCCAGGGCAGCAATTCTTGACCGTTTTTTGTGAAGGTGATGGGTTACAAGATGGAGCACAGCTTTCTCCGCAATGATCTCGATTGAAAATCACTGCACATATGAAGCAAAAAAAAAAAAAAAGGAAGATTCCTACTTGTCAATCTGCTGTAGAAAATCATCTAAGTTTGGATAAAATTCACAAAGTGAAAAAGAAATCCGTTTCTATCTTGACACTCCACAAAGAATATGGTATTGTAATCAAGTATAAAATAAATTATTCTTCAAGTGCTTAATTTGTTTGTGCCTTACAAAAAAGAAAATTGTACGTGAGCAGCGTCGTTGGATTGTTACCGTTTGGCGGGCTAGACCAACTCTGCATAGCACAAGCCGAAAGCGTGTTTCAGCCTTCGGTATGTTTGCTGTGTCAAGAGTGGTCTTTTTTTATTGCCTTTTTCAACCTGAGGAGGAGAAACAATGCAATATACCGTCAAAAAACCAATCAACAACAACATTCTGCGCGTGGTGGACCCCACGGGCTGTGAGCTGATCGTCACCGGGCGCGGTCTGGGCTTTGGCGTTAAGCCGGGCTATAAAATTGAGGCTGAAACCGTGGAGCGCAGCTACCGCATGACCAGCCCTGCCGTGCAGCAGAAGTTGGTGGAACTTCTGGAACAGATCCCGTATGAGCATCTGCTGCTCACCGATGAGCTGGTGGCAATGATCCGCAGCCGGGTGAACTACCCGCTGAACGAAAGCCTGCTCATCACGCTGGCCGACCACATCAGCTTTGCCATCCAGCGCAGCGAACAGGGAATTCGCTTTTCCAACCCGCTGATGGCGCCCATTCGGGAATTCTACCCGGAAGAGTATCGCCTTGGCATGGAGTGCCTTGCCGCCATCCGCCAGCGCTGCCATGCAGACCTTTCGGACGACGAGGGTGGCTTCATTGCGCTGCACATCGTCAACGCAGAGCTCAACACCACCATGAGCGTGGTGAACGATGTCACCCGCTTTGTGGATGGCTGCGTGCAGGTAGTGGAATACTTTTACAACTGCCATTTTGACCGGGATGCACTGGATTTCAGCCGCTTTACAGTGCATTTGCGCTTTTTTGCGCAGCGCGTATTTCAAGGAAAACAGGAGCAGGAAAACGATACCCATGACGAAGTGTTCCGCGCCCTGATCGCCCGCAATTGCAGCGAACACTACAAATGTGCCTGCTGCATTGCGGAGTATGTCCGCAACACCTGGCACAAGGAGCTTTCGGACGAGGAACTGGTGTTTCTTACGATCCATCTGAAACGAATCCGGATGGGGAAATAAGCTTTCTTGCTTCACCTTTGATTCTCCACAGGGCCTTTCCTGTGTGGATATATATGCTGGATACGAACTTGAGAAAAGGAGAACTGAAGATGAAAGACAAGATCTTTGGCGTGCTGCAGCGCGTGGGACGCAGCTTTATGCTGCCCATTGCACTGCTGCCTGTAGCGGGCCTGCTGCTGGGTATCGGCAGCTCGTTCACCAACGAAACCATGCTGGCGGCCTATGGCCTGAACAGCGTCATCCACCCCGGTACCCTGATCTACACCATTCTGGACGTGATGAGCCAGACCGGCAGCGCCGTGTTCAACAATCTGGCGCTGCTGTTCGCCATGGGCGTGGCCATCGGCATGGCTCGCAAGGAAAAAGAGGTGGCCGCCCTGTCCGGTGCAGTGGCTTATATCATTATGAACACGGCCATTCAGGCCATGATCAATGCGGCAGGCGGCGTGGACGCAATGCCTGCCAACTCCACCACCACCATGCTGGGCATCACCACCCTGCAGATGGGTGTATTTGGCGGCATCGTGGTCGGTCTGGGCGTGGCAGCGCTGCACAACAAGTTCTATAAGATCGAGCTGCCGCAGGTGCTGGCCTTCTTTGGCGGCACACGCTTCGTGCCCATCATCAGCTCCATCGTGTATCTGGTGGTCGGCATTGCCATGTTCTACATCTGGCCGGTGGTGCAAAGCGGCATTGCTGCGCTGGGTGCACTGGTGCTGGCTTCCGGTTACGCAGGCACCTTTATTTACGGCCTGCTGGAGCGTGCGCTGATTCCCTTTGGACTGCATCATGTGTTCTATATGCCGTTCTGGCAGACCGCTGTGGGTGGCACCGCCATCATCGATGGTGTCACCGTGACCGGCGCACAGAACATCTTCTTTGCCGAGCTGGCTTCCAAGTCCACCACGGTGTTCTCGGTCAGCGCTACCCGTTTCATGGCCGGTAAGTTCCCCTTTATGATGTTCGGTCTGCCCGGCGCGGCGCTGGCGATGTACCAGTGCGCCAAGCCGGAAAAGAAAAAGGTGGCAGGCGGCCTGCTGCTTTCCGCAGCCCTGACCGCCTTCCTCACCGGCATCACCGAGCCGCTGGAGTTCACCTTCATCTTTGTGGCACTGCCCATGTACGCCGTGCACTGTGTGCTGGCCGGTCTGTCTTTCATGCTGATGCACATCCTGAATGTGGGCGTGGGCATGACCTTCTCCGGCGGTCTCATCGACCTGGTGCTGTTCGGTGTGATGCAGGGCAACGCCAAGACCCACTGGGTGTGGGTGGTCGTGGTCGGTGCGGTGTACTTTGTACTGTACTACATCATTTTCCGCTTTATGATCTCCAAGTTTGACTACAAGACCCCGGGCCGCGATGATGCCGAGGAAGTCAAGCTGTACACCCGTGCGGACGTGAACGCCCGCAGCGCCGCTTCCGGCAGCACCGCCCCCGCAGGGGATGATCCGGTCAGCGCCCTGATCGTGAAAGGTCTGGGCGGTGCTGCTAATCTGTCCGACGTGGACTGCTGCGCAACCCGCCTGCGCTGCACTGTCAAGGACGCGGCGCTGGTCCGGCAGGATGTGCTCAAAGCCTCCGGTGCCTCTGGCGTGATCTGCAAGGGCAACGGCGTGCAGGTGGTGTACGGTCCCAAGGTGGCGGTCATCAAGGCAAAGCTGGAAGATTATCTGGAAAATGCACCCAAGACCTCGGCGGCGACCGCAGCACCCGCCCCCGCAGCAAAGGATACCGTGCTGTCTGCCTGCCTGAACGGCACCGTCGTCCCGCTGGCCGAGGTGAAGGACGAAGCCTTTGCCAGCGGTGCGCTGGGCGACGGCATTGCCATTGAACCCATCGACGGTGAACTGGTGGCACCTGCTGACGGTGAGATCTCCTCCACCTTTGAGACCCACCATGCCGTGGGCATGACCACGGCTGACGGTGCCGAACTGCTGATGCACATCGGCATCGATACGGTCAAGCTGGGTGGCAAGCACTTTACCTACCTCGTCAACGAGGGCGACAAGGTGAAGAAAGGCCAGCCGTTGATCCGCTTTGAACTGGAAGCCATTAAGGCCGAAGGCTATCCCGTGACCACGCCGCTCATTGTCTGCAATACTGATGACTATGCCGCTGTCGCGGCTAAAGCCAGTGGCACCGTAAAGCAGGGCGATGCGTTGCTGGAACTGAAGCACTAAGCGTTTCTCCCAAACTGTAAGGCAGGGTTGTTATAAAGGGGGGCTGTTGCAAAATAGCCCCAACGAAAAAAATGAGATAGACTTCCCCGAAAGGGGTTGCCTATCTCATTTTTTGTTGTAAGCTGAAACTGCAATGAACCAACTACAACATGAACAGTATCGCAAAGTTAATCAATCGGAATATCCTTGTTCCGACCATCCGAAAATACCTTTGATGCGGACAGAAAGCTGTGCAGAAGGACGCTCGCTAAACGAATACCTCCGAGGAATCTCGATCACCCTGAACGCCAGCTTCGAGCAGGTGGAACAGCTCAAGGCGGTATCAACCTACGATGGTGCGGAAATTTTTGAAGAAATTTCCGAAAGAGGGGCATAAAAGCGATGCGCTTGCCCGCAGCACCATGCAAAACATCGAGAAAGAAGCGTGAAAGCGATGAATTTTCAAAAAGTACATTGATGACCCCGCCCGGTTCGCATCCGACTTCAGGGTTCGGAGCCCGGCACGGTCTGCCAAGGTTTTTTGAACATAAAAAACGCCGCATCGTACAAAACGATGCGGCAAATTGGTGGACCTAGAGGGATTCGAACCCTTGACCTCTCGGATGCGAACCGAACGCTCTCCCAACTGAG
>ENA-OPVK01001162-OPVK01001162.1-human-gut-metagenome-genome-assembly--contig:-NODE-1162-length-16620-cov-2.933172_pt1 | contig 16620 bp, 10 predicted proteins | sample MGYA00241495_ERZ501982 | MGnify/ENA primary metagenome ERZ501982 (study PRJEB25962, sample SAMEA2042002) | human gut metagenome | biome: human gut; feature: human-associated habitat; material: faeces...
CGGTGGTGTGAGAGGTCGGAACGGGAATTAATCCCGTTCCTCCTACTCGATTCTTAATCCTACAAAAGACTTCAGAGGAAGTGTTATTTCAAGATTACATATCTTCCAAAGAAAGCCCTTTATAAGAAACAGAGCAGTTTTTCCATTCTTTGTTGATTGTGAGAAAATATTCTCCCTTTTTCAATATCCCCCAATCTATCCGTTCATGATTGTGTTCAATTTGTACCAATTCGTAAAATGAAAAAATACAATGCCGTTCTTCCATCCGTTGACTTCAATAAGAGTGAGGCCTTACCGATACGCCTTCTTCCTACTAAAACCGTCATTTACGATTCTTCTTGAGACTGTTCTGCTATATTCTTTAAAACTGCCAATTCTTTTTTCGACTATAGAATTTCATAATACACCTTATCATTTTACATCAAGTCCACTATTATCGTAATGTACATTACCGTAATGCACATTACGATAATACCAATTAGAGACGATAATTTGTATAAAATGAATTTCTCCTTGAACTTTTACACAAGAAACTATAAAGTAATTTATTAAGCTCCTTTAGAAATGATCTCATAAGTTCATTAGTTTTTTATACAGCAAACACAGACTTCCTCTATTTGAAATAGGAATAAACTAATATTTATCTCTATCTGAAATGAGAATGGTTATTCTGCAATTTGAAATAGTATTTACATGAAATGCAATATTCTTATGGATGAAATAAGTAATACAAGTAAATATTCAACGAAAAATAAACAAATAATAGATATTGACATAATTACCCATTTTTTTAAAAGAGGAATTCTAATCTTACAACAATAATACATCAATGCAGACTCAAATAACTATTAATCAAAACATTACGTTTGTTAATGGTATCACATAAGTAAGGTCTTGTTTATTGTAGACCTATGATGGAGTAGCTTTGAAAAGAGTATTCTTTGTTTTAGTCAATTCTTCGACTTATTGTATATCCCTTATTATCAATAGAATACACATATTGTAGTTCCGCGAAAACTCTGGTGATTTCGTACATTGGTATGCAGACTCAAGAGGTTACAATTAAGCCGCATGTACGGGTTGTCATGCAGAGTGATACTGAACTTTTAGATGAAGTTGTAGTTGTTGCCTATGGTACTGCTACAAAAAGATCCTTCACAGGTTCCGCTACTGAAATTAAAGGAGACCGTATTGCTAACAAAAATCCGTCTGAATTATCTAAAGCGCTAACCGGTGAAGTAGCAGGTGTACAAGTTATTTCAACTAGTGGACAACCCGGTTCAAATGCAAGCATCAGAATTCGCGGTTTAGGTTCTGTAAATTCAAGCCGTGCTCCGCTGTATGTAGTGGATGGAATCCCCTTTGGTTCAGATTTAAGTGGAATTGATCCTTCAGACATAGAGTCAACTACCGTATTGAAGGACGCAACAGCAACAGCTCTATATGGTTCAAGAGCTGCCAATGGAGTAATTTTGCTGACCACCAAAAGAGGTAAAAAAGGAAAAACGCAAGTTGAAGCAAATGTAAAATATGGTATCAACACCCGTATAATACCTCTTTATGATACGATGGAAAGTCCCGAGCGGTTCGTTGAGCTGACATGGGAAGGCATTAAAAATAAATATCAATATGCTGGTGGACGTGATGAAGCTGCAGCAGCAGCTATGGCAAGCAAGCTGCTGTGGGGATATGACGATCCTCAAAAAGGTTATCAAAATACTGGAATATACAAAGGATATAATATGTGGAGTACGGGAGATGTCATAGACCCTTCTACTGGCAAATTCAAGGCAGGTGTAGTCCGCAAATTTACTCCGGAGAAATGGGAAGATTATATTTTCCGTACAGGAGAAAAAGTAGAAGCCAATGTTAAGATATCAGGAGGCAGCGACAAGTTATCACATTATACCTCTTTCGGTTACTTGAAAGATGAAGGATACTATATAGGTTCGGATTTTGAACGTTTTAATGCCCGTTCCAATCTGTCTCAAGACATCACTTCATGGTTGAAATCAAATGTTAATATGGCTTATAGCTATATGGAACTGAATAAGCCCGGTCAAGGTGACAACATGAACAATGGTTTCCAATTCATTAATTTTATGCCTTCCATATTTCCGGTATTCCAACGTGATGCAGATGGCAATAAAATAAAGGATAATGTGGTCGGAGGATATCTGTATGATTATGGTATGGCTGAAGGTTATGGACGTCCTTACGCTTCAGGCGTAAATCCAGCCGGAGCGATTCAATTGGACAAGAATGAGTACCAGTCTCATTCGTTCAACGGCAATGCCATGTTTGAAGCAACTTTCTTGAAAGACTTCAAAGGAACGGTAAACTTTGGATTGCAATATCTTGGTACAAAAAACAATGAATTGACAAATCCATATTATGGTGATGCAGAGGGGTTAGGACGTATTTTCAAGAACATGAGTACATTCTTCAGCTTCACGTCAAACCAGATATTGTCATGGAAGAAAAGTTTTGGTGTGCACAATCTTGATGCGTTCGTTGCGCATGAATCTACATTCTACAAGTCATCTGACAACTATGGTCAGAAATCAAAGATTGTTCGTCCTAACAATACAGAATGGTCTAATGCTGTAATTATGGACTATATGGATTCTCAAACCTACGGGTTTGACATGGAAAGTTACTTCGGACAAATTAGATATGATTATAACGATAAATATTTCTTCCATGGAACATTAAGACGTGATGGTTCATCACGTTTTGCCAAAGGGCAGAAATGGGGAACATTCGGTTCTATCGGCGCCGCCTGGGCCATCACTAACGAAAATTTCATGAAAGACGTGAGCTGGTTGAAGAATTTGAAATACAAGTTAAGTTGGGGTGTGTTGGGTAACCAAGACTTTATCACCAATCCTACCATTGCAGGTTATTATCCTTACAATGATTTGTATACGATCGGTAACCTGAATGATGAAATCAGTTTTAGCTTTAAATATAAAGGTAATCCTGATTTGACATGGGAACGCAGCGAAACATGGAATACTGGTATCGAGTTTAATATAGCCGATATTTTGGAAGGTGAAGTGGAATACTACAATAAGACTACCAAAGATATGTTGTTCCTGAAGCAAGTATCTCCATCGCTGGGATATGCACAATACCCCGTCAATGACGGTAAAATGGTCAATAAGGGTCTCGAATTTTCTTTGGTGGCACATCTTGTGAAAACGAATGATATAAGTCTTGATTTACGTGTTAATGGTGGACATTATAAGAATAAAATGACCCAGATGCCTATGGATGATACCACAGGAAAAGAAAAGCCATTGGAGATACAAGGTGCTTACGGATGGTCGAAAGGACATTCTCTGTATGATTTCTATATAAGAGAGTATGCCGGTGTAGATCCAGAAACCGGTATGGCATTATACAACTCATACTATAATGTAAAAGCCGATGGAAGCAAGGACTTGATTACAGATATGGTAACTTACCAGCAGAACAATAAAATAGAGCGTTTGGAAGTAGAAAAGACCTCCGATTATAACAACGCAACTAAGAAATATGTCGGGAAATCAGGTATTCCGACTTTACAAGGGGGATTCGGTTTTGATTTAGCTGTTAAAGGTTTCGAATTAAATACGACTTTCTCCTATAGCTTAGGAGGATATGCTTACGACGGTGTATATGCTACATTAATGTCTGACAATACACCTGGTAGTGGAAACTGGCATAATGACATTGAAAATCGTTGGCAAAAGCCGGGTGATATAACAGACGTGCCACGTTTAACTTCCGGATATGATGAATATACAAATGCATCTTCTACCCGGTTCATTACCAGTCGTTCTTATTTGAATTTATCCAATGTAAGATTATCCTACACATTCCCTAAAAAATGGATGAATAGAATGAACATTGGTTCCTTGTCGGTTTATGTTTCCGGTGACAACCTGATGTTCATTTCGGCTCGTAAGGGATTTGTCTCAATGGCAGGAAATACCGTCAGTACAGATCCTAATGAGGATTCCGGAGGCTCTGACAGAAGTCAGTATGCTCCATTGAGTACTATTATGGGAGGTATTAAGATTCAGTTCTAACAATAAAATCATTTGAATATGAGAAATGTAATATATAAAATAGCAGCTTGTTCTGCATTAGTAGCCTTGGTGCTTTCCGGCTGTAAAGAATCTTTTCTGGAGGAAGATCCAAATGGATATATTTCATCTGACCAGATAAAAGAAAATGCAGTGTGGAATCCTAATATCATGTTAGGTCAGGCATTAGGTACGTATTCCACAACATTTGCCTGGCAGACAGGCGGTACGACGAATCACGACGATTTCGGACAAAAATCCATTGATATTGCCACAGATTTAATGAGTGGGGATCTGGCAATGAGCGGAGAAACCTACGGCTGGTTTAGCGATGCAGCTAGATTGCAGTGTAATACTACCACAAAAAATAGAACTTACATGCTGTGGAGGTATTATTACCGCATCATCAAAGCCTGCAATGAAATATTTGACACTGTAGGAGGAGATGAAAGTGTACCGGCTAATGAGGATAACCAAAATTATTATGCACAAGCAAAAGCTTTGAGAGCTCATTCGTATTTCAATTTGGTGAATTTATATGCAAAATCTTACGATATTGATAAAAATGCTAAGGCCATACCTCTTTACCGTTCTCAAACCACAGCAGAGACATTAGGACTCTCCACAGTGGAGGAAGTGTATGAACGAGTTATTATCGACTTGAAGGAATCAATAAATATTTTAGAAGAGTTGGAATCAGCAGGTGTTGGTCGTCCCAACGGTACTAAGGACCAAATCGACCAATGGACAGCTAAAGGAATACTTGCCTATGTTTATTTGACCAAAGGTGAATATGAGAATGCTGCTGCATTAACTTCCGATATCATCAATAACTCAGGATATCCTTTGATGAGTGAAACTGAAATTATCGAATCTGGATTCCGGAGTATCAATATCGGTTCATGGATGTGGGCATTTGATATTACCAAAGATAACACCGGAGGTTTGCCCACATTCTGGGGACAGGTAGATTATTTCACGTATAGCTACTGTTCTGCAGGTGATTATAAAATGATAGACCATAATCTGTATAATGAAATACCTGAAACAGATACTCGCAAACAGTGGTTTCATCCATCTGTATTGATTAGCTGGTATAAATTTTATGATGCCGGAAGAAAAGCAATGGGAGACCGTACATGGACAAATGATATTGTTTACATGCGAGTTGAAGAGATGTACCTGATAAATGCTGAAGCCAATGCACGGGCAAATCATCTGCCCGAGGCAAAAGCAACATTGAAGGCCCTATTAGAACAACGGGATCAAGCCACGGCTGCAGAAGTGGACAATATGAATGCTGATCAATTACTGGAAAACATATACTACAACTGGCGTGTAGAAATGTGGGCCGAAGGACGAGGTTTACTTACCTTGAAACGTTTCCACAAATCAATGGTACGTGGTGACAATAACTACGCATTGACTGGTGAAACTATCTCATACGATGACTCCAGATTGATCTTTGAAATTCCAGAGCGTGAAGTAACGAATAATCCCAATTTGCAGAAATGATAAAGTGCCACATTAGATTGTGCAAATCGGATGAATAAAAGAGGGAGAGTATCTAAATTTAGAATACTCTCCTTTTTTAATATAACGAAGTCTGGTTCTTGTTGTATAAAGAGGGAGATACACAACACAAATCATTGCAGATGCATTGGCATATCAATCTTATTTAGACTGCTTCAATAACCATATTTCAAAGAATTTATCGTAAGCCTTGTATTCTCCAAGTTCACAAGTAACAAAATCCTTGTCCAACAATCCTTTTATAGCTCCTTGTACTGAACTGGCTGTCAATTTATAGGTTTTCAAGAATCTGGAAGAAGTTATTTCCCTTGCTTTTCCTTCTTTGCAAATGGCAAACAATACCTCCTTTTGTTTGGGAGGAAGTTGATAAAGAAGAGAGGAATAAGTAAAATTCAACTGAGACAAAATATTTTCAATCGCTATGCTCACTTTGTCTGCCGTACAAATTTCACCTGTAGCTGTCATTGCATACAATGAGTTGGAGATGAATTGAATATACCATGTAATACCCTCAAAACGTTCATATACGTTCTGAACAGTTTCTTCTGTAATGTCTTTATTGGCTATGAGGAAATGTTTCCTAATAAACTTTGTGTAAGTTCCTATGTCTATTGGATGTAATTCCATGATGGCTGTACTTTGATAGAAAGGGCGTGCTGGACTTGTGAATATTTCGCCCATCATATGCCGTTGGGAACCTGCATAAATAAATCTTGCATTTGCGCAATGCTGAATATGGGTACGCAATACAGCTTCAATATTTTTTTCCGGATATTTGGCAATAGCTTGAAATTCGTCAATAGCCACCAGGCAGGGCTTGTCGGCCTTCTCCAAATAATAAAAAATTTCATCCAAAGTAATAGAAGGAGTTTTTATATCTCCCATCTCCAAATTCCAACCGGGATTTCCTGCAAAATCAAACGAAATCCCCGCCCGAAGCGATGACAAGCAACTTAAAAACAAATCCCACGCTTTTCTACCTCGTGGTTTCAGACCATTCATAATCCCTTTGCCAAGCTCAAAAACAAACTCTTGAAGATTCTTAGTCGCATATATATCAATCAAGAAAATATAATATTCCTCTTCGATATGTTTTTGATGAAAACAATGTTCTATTAAGCCCGTCTTCCCTAAACGACGAGGAGATATTAAAGCTACATTGTTACCATTTGTGATATAACGGGTTAATGTTCCGGTTTCAGCTACACGGTCACAAAAATATTCAGCGGATATATATCCATTTGTTATGAAAGGGTTATTCTTCTCCATAAAGTGAATGCTTTATACAAAAGTAATTATAATCTTATTATAATGCAAATATAGTAATGCTTTTGTATCGATTCTCCAACTTTGTTTCATATAATCTGTCAGAGGAAATCTGTTGATTTACTCTTCTCATGTTGGAAATTAAATTATAGATTTACAATCTTTCTTTATCCTCTGCCAACAAAAAGTTTCGCAGTGAAATCTGTTTAATTCCTTTGTAATTTCCCCCGCTCTGCATTTCATCCATTGTAACTACATATTTGGGGTAATTGTCTGCTATTTCCAAAAGATTGCCGAATTCTCGCTGAACGGTTGCAGCATCGGGAAGCATATACGCTACTTGGATATAGACTTTATGGTCGTCTTTGGAAGCAATGAAATCAATTTCCTTATTTCCACTCTTTCCGACATATACTTCATATCCATATCTTAACAAATCAATGCATACAACATTTTCCATTAACTTGTTAATGTCTTTTCGAAAATCAAAATGCTGTATGGAATTATGTAATCCCAAATCTTCAAAATAATATTTCTCACCAATTTCAAAGATCTTCATTCCTTGGATTTCTGCCCGTTGAATTTTGTAAATAAAGAAACTATTGCACAGTGCCTTTAGATAGTTCAGAATTGTCTGCGTGGGAATGTTGACGTGTTGCGACTTTAAATATTTACTAATATTCTGGGCAGAAAAAAGAGAGCCGGTATTATCTATCAGATAAGCTACGAGATTCTCCAAAAAAGATACATTCCGGATTGATTCACGGGCAACCACATCTTTTAGTAGGATAGTAGAATAAACATTTCTCAAATACTCGAATATAACATTCTTGTCCATTGTTAGATTATGAATGTATGGCATACCTCCGAATGTAAGATAGAGTTTTAAACTTTCGGCAGAATCTTGACATTGATTGAAAGTTAAGAATTCCCCGTAGCTAAGTGAGTGAATGGGAAATTCTATATATCTTCCTGCCAATTGAGTAGCAAGTTCACTGGACAGCATTTTAGCATTACTTCCGGTGCAATAGATATCGCATTTATTTTCGTTCAATAAACTCCGCAGACACAATTGGAATTCTTCAATCTCTTGGATTTCATCTACAAAAAGATAGTTATGATTATGCCCAGTAGCCTTCTTTAAAACATATTGATAAAGATCCATGTAGTTCCTAATTTCCGTGAAGGCAAGTTGCTCTTTATCTACAAAAATGATATTGGCTTCCGGTATGTTTTTCTTTATGATATCTGATATCTGCAAAAGAATGTAGCTTTTACCTATCCTACGTTGGCCAGTTATTACTTTTATTATACTTTTATCAATAAACGGTTCAATTCTCCTTATGTATAAAGGGCGGGAGATATAATTTTTCATATTCAAACACGATTTAGTTTATGCGCAAAGATACAAAACTCTTCAATTATAATTGAACCTTTCCATATATATTATATATTCATCGATTATAAATAACACATGTAAGCCAAATATTTCTCAACAAAAAATATTTTGGAACTTTCATGGATAAAATCTATCTTTCAAGATAAATTCCTCTATATAATCTATCGTTATTCTTGAATAAAAAACATTTATTGGGTTAATTAGTACATCACCAATTAAAAGAGTAGAATGAAATATTACAATAACGCGCTCATTATCAGCTTTTAATTATTCAAAACGGTATGAAATGGGTACTTTAAGATACTTACCTCCCTTTGCCATATACCTTTATAGATAATATGCAATAGCATAAACCCTATTCCATGGCAAACGTAAATAGCTGTTTTTCAACAACATGCATTTGTCGTAGTTCCGCGAAAACTCTGGTGATTTCGTTTGTTGGTATGCAAACCCAAGAAGTAACGATTAAACCTCATGTAAAGGTAATTTTGAAATCCGATTCTGAGCTGCTTGAAGAGGTTGTGGTTACCGGTTACGGTACATTTAAAAAAGCATCATTTACCGGAGCTGCTTCTACTGTAAACACTTCCACCTTGGAAGATGTACCTGTTCTTTCTGTTGCCGACAAGCTTTCTGGTAATGTCGCTGGTGTTACTTTTGGTTCAAGTTCAAGTAATCCAGGTTCTGTAAGTAGTATTCGTGTACGTGGTATGGGTTCCATCAATGCCGGAAACAATCCGCTTTATGTCATTGACGGAACACCGGTAACAAGTGGAGACTTATCCGAGTTCACTTATAGTGATGCAGGAACTGATATTTTGTCTTCACTCAATACCAATGACATCGAGTCTATCACAGTTATCAAAGATGCGGCTGGTGCCTCTCTTTACGGCTCGCGTGCTGCTAACGGTGTTGTGGTCATTACGACGAAAAGCGGAAAACAAGGCAAAACAAATGTAAGTTTCCGTTCCGACTGGGGTTTCTCAAACATGGCAATAGATTATCGTCCTATGCTCGACGGTGACTCACGCCGCGAACTCTTATGGACCGGTCTCAAGAATTATGGATTATACAGCGGAAACATGTCCGATGCAGATGCCACAACTTTTGCAGACCAGAACATCGAGGACTTCGCTTCAAAACCCTCAACCGGATGGACGGATTGGAAAGACCTGCTTTTCCGTAACGGTTCTCATCAGAACTACCAGCTGAGCGTATCTGGCGGCAACGACCGTACCAAATTCTACACCTCAGCCGCTTATACCAATCAGGAAGGCATCATTTACAAACAAGGTCTGGAACGTTTCACTGGTAATGCAAACCTCACTCATAAGTTTGGAGACTTTGAAGTTCAGGTTACAAGCCAATTTTCAAAAGTAAGACAAAACAAAACCAATGAAGCTACCTCCTATGATGGGCCTGTAGCCAATTATGCATTCTTCCAAAGCCCCTCATCAACTCCCTATAATGAAGACGGCACATTAAACAATGGTTGCGGCATATTTGGAGTCAATCCTTTGTATGAAAGAGAACACAGCTCTGACGTTTATACCCTGATGAAGGCATTTAATACAATCAAGTTGACCTATAATATTTGGGACAAGTTGAATTTAAGTGAAAAGATTGCTTATGATTACGCACAAGGTACCAATGATGTTCTTTGGGACAGACACTCAAACAACGGCGCTCCAGGTGGTGTCATGCAGCGCATTGTCAATCGTAATGACCAGCTGAATACACAAACCCAGCTCTCTTACATCAACTCTTTCGGCCTGCACAATATTGATGCCCTGCTTGGTTTTGAAACACAAGATACGGAATATGCTTTCAACTATATGGCAGGCCAAGACTATCCGGGTGATTTGTACGAATTGACAAATGCCGGTTCAACAAGTGCCGAAACCAACAGACAGAGCTATCGCATGACTTCGTTCCTCGGACGTGCCAATTATAACTACGCAGACAGATATTATCTCGGTCTCAGCTATCGTACCGACGGAAGTTCACGTCTGGCAAGAGAAAACCGTTGGGGAAGTTTCTGGTCGGTTTCCGGAGCATGGAGATTCATAGACGAAAGTTTTCTGAATCCCGTCAAGAGTGTATTGACAGATGGAAAGTTCCGTGTGTCATATGGTGTAAACGGAACGCAACCATCAGACTATTACGCTTATATGAATCTTTATAAATATGGAGTCATATACAATGGACAGTCAGGAATGTCAATCGTCGGAATTGCAAACCCGGACCTGAAATGGGAAAAGAACAAAACATGGAATATCGGTCTCGATTTTTCATTCATTGACCGTATCTCCGTAACATTCGACTACTATCAGCGTAAAACCAGTGACCTTATATACGACCTCCCCGTATCACAAGTCGGAGGATATTATGATGGCGATTACGGATATACCACTCCGCAGAACATCGGTTCACTGAAGAACTCCGGTTTTGAGTTGACCATTACATCAACCAATTTCAGAAACAAGGATTTCACATGGACCACTTCTCTGAACATGGCACATAACAGCAACAAACTGACCAAACTGGATGGCCAGCAGAATGAAATCGTATCAGGACCACTGATTCACCGTGTAGGCGAACCTTACTATTCATACTATGTTTATGAATACGCCGGAGTCGACGCTGAGACTGGTAAAGAAATGTTCTACCTGAATGACGGAACAGAGAATGCCCGCAAGACAACAACCAATATCTCTGAAGCCAACAAAACTATTGTAGGCAAGCATCAGGCTAGTATAGAAGGCGGTCTTACCAACAATCTCAAATGGAAGTTTATTGACTTGGGCTTCACTTTCACTTATTCATTGGGTGGTGATGCTTTTGACTACTCCACTTGGCAGCACTCCAATGGCGGTTCACATCTATACGGTGGTGCCGTACCGACATACTACGACATCTCAAAGATGTGGACCGGTCCGGGCGACACGAATGCCACATTGCCTAAATTTGAATATGGAAGCGTAGCTTCACTGTCTTCACGCTGGCTGATGCCTACTGATTATCTACGTCTGAAGAACCTCACATTAGGTGTAAGCATTCCGCAAAACTATATCAGCAAGCTTGGGCTCAGCAAAGCCAGAATCTACTTCTCTGGTTCCAATCTGCTTACATGGAAGTCTAAAGACTTATTTGTAGATCCGGAAATGCGTGTAGACGGACTATGCACATTTGAGACTCCGGCATTGAGAACATATACATTCGGAATAGAATTGAATTTCTAACTAATAAAGATACGAAAATGAAAATATTAAAGACATTATACACAGCAACGCTTTGCGCAGCTATGGCAGTCAGCACTTCATCATGCCTCAACAGTTGGCTGGATCAGTCACCCGCAGACGGAATAGATGCTGAAACCGCAATCAAGAACAGCGATGATTTGGCCAATGTGCGGACGGGACTTTATGCTGCCGTTAAAGGTAACAGTAGCCTGATTAATTATTATGGACGCCTCATGTTCGTATACGGTGACATGAGAGGGGAAGATATCCAATATGAATATAACGGTGGAAGTGGAAGAGCAAACTTCTACTATTATATGGAATATACAACTGCCGACAATTTCACCACCTCAACAGCCGTATGGCAGATGCCTTATGTAGTCATAGCACGCGCCAACCGTCTGATTCAGGCAGCAGAAAGTGGCAACCTGACCGACGCGGCAGAGGCAAAAGCCACTATTGACCAATATGATGCAGAAGCAAAAGTTCTGCGTGCCATGGCACTGTTTGACCTTACACGTATCTACGGTAAACCTTATACGGTAGATCAAGGCAGCTCACTCGGTGTGCCCATCGCTACCTCCCCGCTGGAATCGACAGAAAAGCCAAGCCGCAGCACGGTAGCCCAATGTTATGAGGCTATTGAAAAGGATTTGACAGATGCAATCAACTCAAATGCACTGCCCAAAACCAATGAAATGGGCTATGTCAACCTTTGGGCTGCCAAAGCCTTGCAGGTACGTGTATATATGACAAAAGGCGAATGGAGCAAGGCTTTATCCGTAGCTGAAGACATCATATCAAACTCGTCTTACAAACTTTGGGAACCGTCAGAATATGTTGCTGCATGGAGCAAAAGTGATGCCAATCATTCAAAAGAAATCATGTTCGAGATTTCCATCAACAACAATACTGACTGGACAGACCGTGAAGGTATTGCCTACTTATATGCAGACAAGGCTGGCGCTTCTCCCGGATATGGAGATGTTATTGTCACAAAAGACTTCTCTGACATGCTTACATCCGACCCGGCAGACATCCGTAACGACATATTATTGGCAGCGGCAGCAGGAGGATTTGACAAACGTAAAGTTTACATCAACAAAATGCCTGCTGTAAACGGAGATGTACGTTACTCCAATGTCCCATTGCTGCGCTTGTCAGAAGTTTACTTGTCAGCAGCAGAAGCAGCTTTCCAAGCCGGAGACAAGAACAAGGCTGCCAACTTGCTGAACGATATCATCTCCAACCGCACAACGGATGAAAGCAAACAAGTTACCAGCGGAAACATCACATTAGACCGCATCTACATCGAACGCCGCAAGGAACTTGTAGGTGAAGGACAGCGCTACTTCGATGTTATGCGCCGAGGTGAAACCGTTACACGCTACACGGACGTTAATGACAGAGGATGGCACGACGTATTGAGCGAAGAAGCGCGTACATTCAACCGCGACTCCAAGAAAGCGCTCCCGTTGATTCCCGTCGGTGAAATCAATGCCAATCCGAACATAGAACAAAATCCAGGCTATTAATCAATAGTAGCCTAAAGAAACTTGGGAATTTTCCCAATGTGTTTTTATAAATAAAGTGTTTAGAGGAGGTGTGCCAGTGATGGTATGCCTCCTTCTTTCAATATATCCACCAATATAGGTTTCACTCCGCTGACAAAACACTCAACGGCAATAACCATCAGGATAAGTCCCATCAGGCGCATCATCACATTGTTTCCCGTCTCACCCAAAATTTTGACCAACCGCGTGGAAGCACGCAATATGAAAAAGGTAATCAGATAAATAAAGGCAATCATTCCTATAAGAACTCCTTTCATCTGAATGGTGTGGGCATCCTGCATCAGCACAATGGCATTGGCTATGGCACCGGGACCACAAAGCATCGGAATTCCAAGAGGAGTAATGGAAATATCATCGGCATAAGTCTTGATTTCCTCGTCTTTCAGCTTCATTGGAGTATAACGGGCTTGCAGCATATCGAAGCCAATCTTAAAGATAATAACTCCACCGGCAATACGGAAACCATTGGTAGAGATACCGAAGAACTTAAAGAGAAACTGTCCCGCAAACGTAAAAACCATAATCGTAATAAAGGCAACCAAAGTGGCGCGCGATACTACCGACTGCCGTTCACGGTCCGTCATTCCATGCGTCATGGTCAAAAACACTGGCATGGTGCCGAGAGGGTTTGTCAACGTAAAGAAGGAGGTAAAACAAAGTAGAGCGAAAGGTAAGATTGTGTCCATAGCTGTATAATATACGTTTCTGCAGACAAAAGTACAACTAAAAATTTCAATGTCACAGAATCTGCATCAATTCTTTCAGATTACTGATATGATAAGTCGGTTGGAAAGGCAGTTCTTCCTTCCCTGTTACATTATAAAACACTTGGTGCATACCCACTCCTTTGGCTCCTGCCACATCATTCTCCCAACTATCGCCTATCATCAAAGAATCACGCACCTCGGATTGTGTGGCAGAAAGGGCAAAATGAAAGATTTCGGGCCAGGGCTTCAAGATACCGATGTCATCAGAGAGAACAATCTTCTTAAAAAAGCGGTCGATACCTGCCGAACGCATCTTATGACATTGCAGTTCTTGGAAACCATTGGAAAGGATATAGAGGTTATATTTCCCCGCCAAATATTCCAGCACCTCATAAGCATGCGGCATCAGCCGATTTTTTGTGGGAATGACCGAAAAGAAATCATCAGAAAAAGCCTCAGCCAAAGCAACATCCCTCGCCCCTACTGCCTCCAGAGGATATAGGAAACGCTGGCGGTTCAACTCTTCCTTACTGACCTGCCCTCTACCGTATTCTTCCCACAGCTCTGTATTACGATGCTGATAAAGAGTATAGAAATGCAGGAAAGAGCGAAAGAAACGACCATAGTCATACTTGTGATACATTTCTTCGAATGTATCACGTGCATTAAGGGAAAATGCCCAAAGCGTATCGTCCAGGTCAAAAAACAGGTTCTTATATTGGGATGCCATAATTTAAAGAAAAGGGATATATAAAAATAGACGCAGATTATCAATTCCAATAACCTGCGTCCGTTCTGTATCAATCTATAACAGTGTTATTTTACCTGGATTACCAAATACTTGGACACACTCCAGAAGTCTTTCGGATTTGTAATCTTCAAAGTCAACTGTCCTTTATCATCCTTCTCCAACGCATAAGAGCCAGCAGGATGAGTGGTCAAGATATCAGCATCTTTGGAGTATAGTTTAATCTCTTTTGTCGTACGGATATCCACTTGTGTAAAGTAGTCCTTGTTGATATCAGAATCTTTCAGCACCTGGCCTTTTTTGAAAAGCCCGGTATTTGTCAATATCTTCTGGTCTTTCAACTCCTTCTTTGTGCCAAACACAAACCAAGCTGTGTTAAGTGCCTTATCTTGCTCGGCAACGGTTTTGGCCTTCGCCTCATTTTCGGCAGTCAATTCCTCCTTCTCACTAGACAAGCCGGTCACGGCAGCATCCAGTTCCTGGATACGGATATTCTTGGAAGCCAGCTCAGCCTGCAATTCTTCAATACGCTGGGTCTTTGCCACCAACTCCTGAGTCAAAGATTCTACAGCTCTCTTCAACTGAACAGAGTTGTTTTTGCTGTTCTTCAACATAGATTGCAGTTTGGCAATCTGCTCCTTGTTCTCTTCCATCTGTTTACGGATAAATTCAATGTCCGACGCAATCTGCTGCTTGGCATTCAAAGAGCCTTCTGCCACAGCGCCACGTTGCAAATCCACACGGCTCTCCGCCGCATTAATCTGGCGGAATCCCTCTGAAATATCATTGAAAGTACCCATCATCTCGTCTAATTCAGCATTACGCTGAGTCAGTTCCATCAATAAAGAATCATTTTCAGCTTTCAGCTGGTTCTTACTGCCACCAGAGAAACTGTCACACGAAGCCATTACAGCCGCGCATACAATTAAAACTGCTAACTTTTTCATACGCTTTCGTTTTACGTTTGGTTAATGAAGTTATTTAATCGTCTATTCCTGCTACTACAATCACAATTTCACCACGCGGTTCGTTCGCCGTGAAATGTTCTATTAATTCTGTAAGCGTTCCACGCACCGTTTCTTCGTGCACCTTTGAAATTTCCCGCGAAACAGATGCCTGACGTCCGGCACCGAAATGTTCGGTAAACTGCGTCAAAGCTTTTACCAATCTGTGGGGAGACTCATAGAACACCATGGTACGACGCTCCTCGGCCAATGCCTTCAGGCGGCTCATCCTTCCTTTCTTCTGTGGAAGAAAACCTTCAAAACAGAATTTTTCATTCGGCAAACCGGAGGCTACCAAAGCAGGGACAAAAGCAGTTGCACCCGGCAAACATTCCACTTCTACTCCTTGACGCACACATTCGCGCACTAACATAAAACCGGGATCTGAAATAGCCGGCGTACCCGCATCTGATACCAAAGCGATGTTTTCTCCAGCCTTTATGCGGGCAGCCAATTGTTCAACCGTTTTATGTTCGTTGAACTTATGGTGCGACTGCATTTTATTCTGTATTTCAAAGTGCTTAAACAAAATTCCTGTGGTCCGCGTATCCTCAGCCAATACCAAATCGGCTTCTTTTAATACACGGATTGCCCGGAATGTCATATCTTCCAGATTACCAACCGGGGTAGGAACTACTGTCAATTTTGCCATATATTACTTTTTGAGCTTTTCAGTTTATCAGTTTTCCAGTTATTGTCCTTTCCTTATTCAAACAGATCTCTTGAAAGCCGAATAACTCAACAACTGAATAACCTAGCAACTTATTTAGTTAGATATATCTTTTCTCTAAAAGTTTAATGAAGTCGGCCACTGTTTCATTGTTCATGTCCCACGACAAGTTTGTATCGATGAAACGAAGCGCTTCGTCCAGCGAGTCTATCTGATTCAGATCGGCTATCACCTGGTTCATCTGCTCTTCATTCCCATGGAAAAGATCCCGACGGAAACGAAAACGGTCATTCAAACTAAAGGCTTTACGAAAATCAGACAGGTTCTTTTTTTCCAGCAGGTCGTTCAGTGAAACATTTCCCTTGGCTGCAACTGGAATAACCGGAGCCGGATCAACTTCTTTC
>ENA-OPVK01001174-OPVK01001174.1-human-gut-metagenome-genome-assembly--contig:-NODE-1174-length-16489-cov-3.985822_pt1 | contig 16489 bp, 13 predicted proteins | sample MGYA00241495_ERZ501982 | MGnify/ENA primary metagenome ERZ501982 (study PRJEB25962, sample SAMEA2042002) | human gut metagenome | biome: human gut; feature: human-associated habitat; material: faeces...
CGTGCGTCTTGCTGCGCAAGCCGTTCCCTCGCCTAACTCAGTCGGTTTCTGCCACTGCGGCGCGGCTATTGGAAGCAAGATTATAGATGATGGATGAGTCGCTCGGTTCCTTTTTAAAGAAATTCAAAAAACGGGTTTGCTTTCATCCGCTCAAATCCAATATAAAAACGCAACAACTGTCCCCTACAAAAAACGATCCATAAAAATTAAACGCCCCGAAGAAGCACTTCGGAGCGTCATATAAATTATATTTTATCAGCCGCCGAGATAGGCTTTGACTATCTCTTCGTTGTTGAGCAGATCCTGCGCGGTGCCCTCTGCGGTTATTGCGCCGGTTTCGAGGACATAGGCGCGGTCGGAGATGGAGAGCGCCTTTTTCGCGTTCTGCTCGACGAGCAGGATGGTCGTGCCGGACTTGTGATAGTCCTTGATTATCTCGAACACCTGATCGACAAACAGCGGGGACAGACCCATCGACGGCTCATCGAGCATGAGCAGCTTCGGGTGGCTCATCATAGCTCTGCCCATTGCGAGCATCTGCTGCTCGCCGCCGGAAAGAGTGCCCGCTATCTGCGACTTTCTCTCGCCGAGGCGGGGGAAGCGGGTGCAGATCTCGTCGATATCCTCTTTTATCTTCTTTTTGTCCTTCTGCGTATACGCGCCAAGGAGCAGATTTTCATAGACGGTCAGCTCCTGGAACACGCGGCGACCCTCGGGCACCTGGCTCATTCCCATGCCGACCAGCTTATGACCGGGAATCTTGTTTATCTCGTTTCCGTCATAGACGACGGAGCCGCTCTTTATCGGAATGAGGCGCATGATGCTCTGCATCGTGGTGGTCTTGCCCGCTCCGTTTGCGCCGATGAGCGAGACTATCTCGCCCTGATCGACATGGAAGCTGATGCCCTTGAGCGCTCTTATAACGCCGTAATAGACCTGAAGGTCCTTGACTTCTAACAATGCCATGACTTTTCCCCCTTATTCACCGATATACGCCTTTATGACCTCGGGGTCACTCAGCGCGTCCTCTGTCTTGCCCTGCGCGAGCACTGTGCCGAAGTTGAGCACGGTTATCTCATCGCAAAGACCCGACACGAACTTCATGTCGTGCTCGATAAGAAGTATGGTCATGTCAAACTCGTCTCTTATGCGCCTGACTATGTCCATCAGATCCTCGGTCTCGTGGGGGTTCATGCCCGCCGCCGGCTCGTCAAGGAGCAGCAGGCACGGATTGGTCGCGAGAGCGCGGGCTATCTCAAGCTTTCTCTGCTTGCCGTAAGGCAGGTTGCAGGCGAGGTTGTTTCGCTCGTCATAGAGATCGAAGATGCGGAGTATCTCCTTTGCCTTGTCGCGCATCGCCTTCTCCGTCTTATAGTGCTTCGGGAGGCGGAAGATGCTCGAGAAGATATCGCACTTGAACTCGGGCTGGTTGTGCAGACCGACGAGGACGTTTCTTATCACGCTCATGTTGTTGAACAGGCGGATGTTCTGGAACGTTCTCGCGATGCCCTTGTGGTTTATCTGCTCCTGGCTCTTGCCGCGGAGCTCTTCGCCGTTTAAGTAGAAAGTTCCGGTGGTGGGCTGATAGACGCCGGTGAGCATATTGAAGACCGTTGTCTTGCCCGCTCCGTTGGGTCCTACGAGACCGTAGAGCTGTTTTTTCTTTATTTTCAGATCGACATTCTCGACCGCTTTCAGTCCGCCGAAGGAAATGCCGAGATCCTTTGTTTCAAGAACATATTCAGCCATTTTTCTTTCCTCCCTTTTGCGGCTTGTCGGGGACAAATTCCTTGCCCTGCTGCATATCGACAGAGAGGATTTCGTCCATGGAGATCTTTGTGGGAACGTTGCTCCACTCGCCCTTGTCGTCGCTGATATCCTCGGGCTTGCGCTTCTTGTCCGCAATGCGCGCCATGATGAAGCGCGGAGCGAGCTTCTCTTTTATGCGGGTGAACGCAGGTGCGTTGTTGAAGATAACGAGGCAGATAAGAATGAGCGCATAGATAAGGTACTTGAGCGCCGCGAGGTCGCCGGAGAGCTTGCTCTGGAGCTCGAAGTTGATTATCGTGATGAGCGCGGCGGAGACTATCGAGCCGTTGATGCTTGCCATGCCGCCGAGAACGACCATGACGAGGATTTCGATAGAGTAGTTATACGAGAACACCGAATACTGGACGGGCGTGATGTAATGCGCATAGATAACGCCTGCGACGCCCGCGAAGAATGCGGAGAAAACAAACACAAAGAGCTTGTAGAAAGTCACGTTTATGCCCATTGCCTTTGCCGCTATCTCGTTGTCGCGTATAGCGGTTATCGCTCTGCCGTGCTTCGAGCGGATAAGATTGTTTATCATGAACAGGACGATGAGCACGACGACGAAAGCGACGATATAGAGCGAGGTATCGTTCCTCGTATCGTACTTTATCGTGTTCGTGCGAAGACCCATTGCCTTGCCGAAAACATCGAGGTTCTTGAATATCGTTCTGACTATCTCGCCGAAAGCGAGGGTCACTATCGCGAGGTAGTCGCCTTTGAGTCTGAGTGCCGGAAGTCCGACGATGAGACCGAATATTGCGGCTATCACGCCGCCGGCGAGCATGCTGATGATGAGCACCAGAAGCTTGCTGCCGATAACATCAGAGAGCTGAATGGCTATGTATCCGCCGAGATATGCACCGACGCACATGAAGCCTGCGTGACCGAGCGACAGCTCGCCGAGGAAACCGACGACGAGGTTCAGGGAAACGGCGAGGATGATGCTGTAAGCTATCTGGACGAGCAGGGTCGACGCCGAGCGCTGGAGGTTGCCGGTCAGCTGGAGAATGACCGACACGCCGAGGACGGCGATGACCATTATATAGCTGATGTAATTTTTGAGCTTGAATTTGCTTTCTGTCTTTGTTTTACTCATCAATTACACCTTCTCTCTTCTCTTCTTGCCGAGCAGACCGATGGGTCTTACAAGAAGGATCAAAATCAAAAGACTGAATTCAACGGCAGTGGTATAGGGTGCGAGGACGGGGACGGCAAGGCATATCTTCTCGATAACGCCGAGGAGCACGCCGCCGATCATCGCGCCGGGGATGGAGCCGATGCCGCCGATAACCGCTGCGGTGAACGCCTTGATGCCGGGCATCGAGCCGAGGGTCGGCTCCGCAGTCGGTATCTGGAAGAGATAGAACACGCTCGCGAACGCGGCGAGAGCCGAGCCGATTGCAAAGGTGACGGTAATTATCTTGTTGACATTTATACCCATGAGCTGAGCCGCGCCCCTGTCTTCGGAGACGGCAAGCATGGCGCGTCCGGTCCTGGTCTTTTTGATGAACAGGGTCAGGGCAATCATTATAACCGCGCTTATGCCCATGGTGAGGATCGAGCTGACGCTGACATTGGTGCCCGCAATGCTCACCGCGCCGAGCGAGGGCAGAGACACGCTCTGCGCCTTTGCGCCGAAGATGAGCTGCGCGATACTCTGAAGCAGGTAGCTGACGCCGATAGCGGTTATCAGAACCGCGATGGGGGTAACGCCTCTCAGGGGTCTGTAGGCAACCTTTTCGATAATAATACCCATCAGCGTGCAGACTATAACAGATGCCAGAACGCCGATAGCGAGATTTCCGCCCGCCGCCAGCGTTGTGAAAACGGCATATGCGCCGACCATGATGATATCGCCGTGGGCAAAGTTGAGCATCTTCGCGATGCCGTAAACCATCGTGTAGCCCAGTGCTATGAGGGCGTAGATGGCGCCGAGGCTGAGTCCGTCAAATATAACACTCATAATAAACCTAACGCTCCTTTAGAATGGGAGAAACTTGAACTGCCGAAAGAAAAACAGAAAACGGCAGGAGAATACACTTCCCCTGCCGTTCAAAAACCAATAAATATAAATTTTAGAAATTAATAGTTATCAGCCAAGCTCAACAATAACGGGGACCTTGTTGCAGGCGCCGCTGGCTTCCCAGGTCATCTTGCCGGTAACTCCGTCATAGGAGAAGTCGGAGGCGGTGATAGCCTTTGCCATAGCAGTACCGAGAGCCGTGGGATCGACCTTGACGTTGTTAACGCCGGTCTTCTTCATAGCGTTGAAGACTGCATAGACTGCATCGTAAGCGTCAGCCGCGAACTGGTCGGGGAGAGCGTTGTACTTTGCCTTGTAGGAATTTACGAACTTTGAAACCTTCTCTTCCTTGCTGTTGACATCGAAGGGGGTGATGTACTTGATCTGATTCTTAACGGAGGAGTCGATCTGGCTGGCTACGCCGTCAAGTCCGTCGCATCCGAAGAGAACCGCGTTGCAGCCCTTGGAAGCGCAGGTCTTTGCGATAAGTCCCGCCTCGGTGTAGTAGATGGGGAGGAAGATAACGTCGCAATCTTTAAGCGCGGCAACCTGAGTGGAGAAGTCTCTCTTGTTCTCCTTGTCGAAGGTCTGCTCGATGTAGGAGACGCCGAGCTCGTTCATCTTTGCCTTGAATGCATCGTAGATGCCCTGCGAATAAGTGTCGGAGGTATCGTAGATAGCGCCGATCTTCTTATACTTCGAGGTAAGCTCCTGAGCGGCAAGTGTGCCCTGGTCGGGATCGCCGAAGCAGACGCGGAAAGCGGTGTCGCCGGTCTCGATAACAGAAGCTGCGGAAGCGGAGGGAGTCATGAAGAAGATGCCGTACTCGGCAGCTGCGGTGCCGAAAGCCTCGCAGGATGCGGAGGTAACGGCGCCGAGGGAGACCTGCATGCCGCCCTCAAGCAGGGAGGTGAAGCCCTGACCTGCCTCAACGGCGCCGGCCTTGTCGTCCTTCATGTCGAACTTGAAGTTTACTCCGTTGAGACCGCCTGCGGCGTTAATCTCGTCAACGGCTAGCTGAGCACCGTTGCGCACGGAGTTTCCGTATGATGAAGCGTCGCCGGTCAGAGGGCCGGTTGCGCCGATAACATATTCGGTGTTGTTAGCTGTGTACTCGCCAACCTTGGTAAGATCGGCGTCTGTCTTGGTATCGCTGCCGCCGTTTTTGCCTGAGCATGCGGTGAAGCCGCACATCACGAGAGCAAGAGCGAGGACTAATGCAAATACTTTTTTCATAAAAATCCTCTTTTCTTTCCTGTTTTTTATTTTATTCTCGGCGCCGCCCGACAACTGCGGCGCAAAAAATCGGATATAATGAGGGCAATTGTGAATTACCTTCAATTTTTATTGATTATACTTTCGTATGAGCCTATTGTCAATACTCATAAAAATTTTCGCTTTTTTTAATAAAAATGACGAAAATCAGGAAAATCGCTTTATCACTTTTAACAACTGAAATGTTCCGTCAAAACAAATTGATTGTCAGAGTCCCGTCAGCGGATTATTTTGCCTTTCCCATAGCCTTGACGCGGTCGAACTCGTCGGTTATCTCCTTGGAGGGAGCCTTGGTGCAGAGGCTGACTATAACCATCAAGACAAGACCGACAAGGAACGCGGGGAGCAGCTCATATATGCCGAACACGCCGCCGATGGGTTTGATAAGATATTTCCAGATAAAGACCATCGCGCCGCCCGACACCATGCCGGCGATCGCTCCGGGGAGTGTGGTGCGCTTCCAGAACAGGGAGCAGATAACGAGCGGACCGAAAGCCGCGCCGAAGCCCGCCCATGCGAACGAGACTATGCCGAACACCGAGCTGTCGGGGTTGCGGGCGATTATTATACCCAGGATAGCTATGCCGATAACAGTAAGACGCGCTGCGAGCATGCTCTTCTTCTCGGATATCTTGAGATGGAACGCCTCACGCAGTATGTTCTCGGACACGCTCGAAGCGGCGGCGAGAAGCTGGGAGTCGGCGGTGGACATCGTGCTCGCAAGGATACCCGCGAGGATAAGACCCGCCATGATAGCCGGGAACGCGCCGTAGGTCGAGAGCAGATGCGCGACGCGGACTATAATAGTCTCGGTGTCGTTGCCGTGGAGCTGATCGACAAGACCGGTGTTGCTCAGCGCTCTGCCGACGATGCCGATAAGAACGGCCATCGCCATGGCGATAACGACCCATACCGAAGCCACGCGGCGGGAGAGCTTGAGCTTCTTCTCGTCCTCGATAGCCATGAAGCGAAGCAGGATATGCGGCATACCGAAATAGCCGAGTCCCCACGAGAGCGTGGTGATTATGTGCAGAAGATTATAGGGCTCGCTCTTGCCGGTATCTTCTATATATGATGCGGTGAGCGAGAGATAGCCGGGGAGAGCCTTCGCGTTCTCGACAACAACATCAATGCCGCCCGCCGATATCGTTGAGAAAACAAGAACAAAGACTATCGCCACGGTCATGATAATGCTCTGGACAAAGTCGGTCGCCGAAGCGGCGAAGAATCCGCCCGCCGTGGTATAAGCGACTATGACGACTGCGGAGATTATCATCGCGGTCATGTAGTTCATACCGAACAGCGAGGAGAACAGCTTGCCGCAGGCAGCGAAGCCGGACGCAGTATAGGGAATGAAGAAAATAATAATTATAACCGCCGCGAGCACCGCGAGAATGTTTTTGTCATCCCTGAAGCGGCGGGAGAAGAACTGCGGAATAGTGAACGAGCCGGTCTCCTGGGTATATCTGCGCAGTCTGAGCGCGGTGAACAGCCAGTTGAGATATGTTCCGACTGCGAGACCTATTGCGGTCCAGCCGACATCGGCAACGCCGGAAAGATACGCGAGCCCGGGCAGGCCCATAAGCAGGTAGCTCGACATGTCGCTCGCCTCAGCGCTCATTGCGGTAACGAGCGGACCGAGCTTTCTGCCGCCGAGGTAAAAATCGGCGGACGATTCGTTCTTCCTCGCGCAGCGGAAGCCGATTATCAGCATTCCGACGAGGTAGACGGCGATCGTCCCCAGGATACAGATGTTTGATACGGTCATTTGAAAAACTCCTCACGGGCTGCATACGAGCCCCTCATTTTGGCGGCGAAAATGAAAAAGAGCCGCCAGTCTCAGCTGAGCGGCTCTTCATCGTACCGTCATTGATGTCTGCTATTGTAACACATAAAATCGCACATTTCAACGCTTTACCGTGAAAAACAGCAAAAAATTTATTTTTTTTCGCCGTTCATTCGCTCATGGAGCTTGCGCTTTATCTCACGGATGTCCTCCGGGATATCCTCGTCGCGTATCTGCTCATGCACTTTGCAGGTGCCGGCCGCCTTCGCGGTCTCGTAGTACCAGTGCTTATAATCGAGCGTGTCGAGCGTTTTTTCGAGCTGAGCCATCTGCTCATGCACCCGCTCGCGCTGGCGGTCGATAAGTTCAAGGCGCTTGTTTATAGTCGAATCACCCTCGATGCACCAGTCGATAAACCGCTTTATCTCTTTTATGGGCATACCCGTCTTTTTCAGGCACTCTATAATAGAAAGCCACTCAATATCCTCGTCTTTGAACATTCTTATTCCGCCGCCCGAGCGCTCGACAAACGGCAGAAGCCCCTCTTTGTCATAATATCTGAGTGTCGAGGGCGCGACGCCCATCTTTTTTGCCATCTATTCTTTCATTTTTTATATCCATAATATTACCTTATATTCTGACCCCGTCCGCAGGGCGAATATAACGGCGGCACGCCTTCTTGTGAAAGCGTGCCGCAGCGAACACGATCGGTTTTTATTTCCAAAGATTTATCCAAAACGCCGGTTCAACGCTCGTAAATGCAATGAGCTGAGCTATATTCACATATACGCAAACAACGGTAGAGAACGTGAATATCAGATCGACGAGCTTCTTTGTGCTCTCGGACTTGATGCTCTTATAGAGCGTGAATGCAACAACGAGCGCACCGATGACCATCTGCCACGAGAAGTCCGCATTGTAGCGCACGGCATATCCGCTCTCCCACGAGGAGAAGATTATCGCGAGCGGCATGAGAATGCAGGTCACGCCGATAAGCAGGATAGGCAATACGCGCTTTTTCTTCTCGACGTGCTGCAATGCCTTGCCCGAGAAGAGATAGGCGAACATGGGCAGAGCGCGGTATATGATTCCAACTGAGACAAGGTTCTTGCCCGCATCGTCGAAGAACGTATATCCGTTGATCCCGAAACGCTCCGCCGAAGAAGCGAGATATGTGAACTTTCTGGGAGTGAAATGCGGCATGTTGAAGAGATATGCGTACATATTGATGAGCACATATTTCCAGTGGAATTCCGCGCGGGTAAAGTCGTTTATCGTCAGCGAATACTGAATACCGAAATCGAGCGGATTGTCAAAGCGCAGATAGTTATATACCATCTGCCCGAGGGCTATAATGCCGAGGGGAACGAGCGCGACAGCCGCATATTTGAAGAACGTGCGGGTCTTCTGCCTCTTTTCAAGTCCGTCAAGTGCCTTTTTGAGTCCGCCCGCGAAGAAGAACAGCGCGGCGATGCAATAGACCGCGAGCGTCGGGCGGCAGAGCACGGCATATCCGAGGAAGAACGAGGCAAAACCGAGACGGACATATGAAATCTTTCCGTCCCACAGGATATTCGAGGTCATCAGCAGATACGCGCCGATAGCGACGCACATGAAGCCGGAAGCTATTGCGAGCTCATAGAAAAGCGGGCGCGCCGCAGAGAACATTATTCCCGATGACAACTGCAAAGTTATCAGTCCTGCTGTAACCGTGTTAGTCGGCAAGTCACGGAATTTTTTCTCTATCACCGCGAGATATATCTTTGTCAGGAAGAGGATTCCGATGAGCGAGAACATAAGCGTCGCCCATCCGGACGGGAAATAGTATCCCGTTATCAGATGATACGGCAAAAACAGAGCAAGAACAGGACCGATGCCGTAATACGAATAATATTTTCCGTTATAGAAGCAGTGATCCCAAAGGAAATTGCCCGAGCCCACCTCTGCGTCACGCTTCACATATTCATATGGGTTGTCCAGCTTGAGAAGATCCTCACTCGGCTCTTCGAGGAGGTTCACCTGGTGATGCTCAAATGCGTCAACAAGCTCTTTGCTTATCTGGTTGCCCTCCTGCGAAGTGAAGCTGTAGTGCGTGGTCGACCAGCCTTTCATGACATTGGTAACAGTAAGGCAAACCGTGAACACCATAGCGGCGGCGGTTAAATGCCGCCACACGCGCACAGCCGACTCTGTTTTCAGAGAACTTCTTGCGGGCGCCGACGGGGTTGGCGATCATATAGATGAGTATTGTCAGGCCCAGTGCAACAAGGAACCACAAGCCGACTATTTCGGCTATATGCATGGGACTTATTGACTGATTGAGTGTTATGCCCTTGAGCGTTGCACTTTGATAATCATCGAGGGATATCTCAAAACGGAGGCGCGAAACATCGCCCGAAAAATTGCAGACCATGACATTGTCAAAATTCTTGCCAATCGTGAGCCTTGTAAGATTCTTGCGGTAATAGGAACTCGTGGCATCCGCAAAGTCGGCGCACACTTTTCCGCCCTTTTTCGAATCTCCGAAGTCGATATCAAACCCTATCGAACCGACGCGCGCGTCTATCCCCGTGAATTCGAGCTCTGCATATCCCTCGCCGAGGGTTATCGTGCCGTCGTCGTTGTAGGTAATGTTCGCTCCGTCCGCGCGGGAAAGATCGAGCTTCTGCTCCTCATATCCGCCGAGAAGTCTGTTTATCGGCGTAAAATTCATCACGCACAGGTTGACTGATGTCACTATAACAAACAGAACAACAATGCATATCGAAAGCTTTTTCAGGAAATTCCTGTTTTCTCTGTCCATAGGCACCTCACAAATCTTTTGAAGTCAGCTAATTATATCCTATTTTCGACAAAAATTCAAGATTATTTGTTATATCCGAAAAAGTTGAACCGCAACTCGCAGCTTTGATTGCGAATTGCGGTTCTTATCTTGCTATTCGGTCTGCGCGAAAGCGGCAGTCCTTATGATTCGATCAATACTTGACGTTGCTTATCTCAAGGAAGTTGTCGAGAACAGCACTGCCGTTAAACTTGCTGCCGAGCACCTTGCCGGAGCCGGTGATAAGAACATGCATATACTGGTTGAGTGCAACCATGTGGTTGTTCTTGGGATTGTAAGTAAGAACTGCGGTGCAGTCATAATACTTGAGCGAATACTCAACATCCTTGACGACCTTCGTGACGTTGGGGTCGTTCTGGAGGGTGTTGTCGATATCGGCCTTTGCAAGGGGGCTGAACATCGTTCCGGTGAAGCCCTTGGAGATAACGCCCGTCTTGGGATCGCAGGGCTCGGGGTTGATGTCCGCCTTGAGGACTATCGTAATCTTGTAGTTGCCGTTTGAGAGCACTTCGCACTTTGCGCTCTTTATCTTGCTGACGTCGGTCAGGGTGCAGCCCTTTGTGGGATGCTGGTAGATCGGGAACCACTTCATGTCGGTGCCCTTCGGGTTGTTCTCGTGCTTCTTGCCCTTGGCGTCCTTCTCGCTGGTCATGAACAGCTCGGCAACGGGAAGAGCCGCATTGATAACAAAGCCGTCGAAGTTTCTCTTATCCTTGGGCAGGGTCTGCCACTCGGACTTCTCATAGCCGACCTTGCTGCTCTTAGCGAGATTGAGAACGTCTCTGTAAGCGGCAAGAATTTCTGCATAGCTCTCGGGCTTGCCGTTCGAGGGCTTCGCGGAGTTGTCGGCGGGAGCCTTGGTCTCGATGACGGTGTGCCCCTCTTTGTCGGTCACTATCTCGGTCTCGGCTGCGGTCGAGTCGGAGGTTGCTTCCGAGGAAGCCTCGGGAAGCAGATCGTCCGCAATAACGTCGCCGTTTATGGCAACGTCACCGGCGGCAGTTGTGTCGTTGTTATCTTTGTCCTTCTTGCAGGCCGCAAAGCTTGCAACCATAGCGATCGCGAGCAGAAGAGCCGCGATTCTCTTAAGGTTCTTATTCATTGTTTTCTATCCCCTTAGAAAAATCAATATTTGAAGCTGGAATAGCTTACATACGATGTTCCGGTAGCGGTGGGCTTGCCGATACCGATGTCGATGTTGACGGTGATATCAAACTTGACATCGAGCTTGACGAAATGACCGGTAGCGGCGTCGATGGTTGCGGTAACGACTGCGCCCGAGTAGCTCTCGGTGACCTTTGCGCCGCCGTAAACTTCGTCGATGGCGTCATAGATGCAGCTGGCTCTCTTGTGGTCATAGTAGCCCTTGTCCTTGTCGCCGACGCAGATTCCGCTCTTGTCGAGGGGAGCGTTGCAGGTCGCGGTGCCCTTGGTTGCATAGGAATTGCCGTTCTTAATGTTGATGGTGATTATGTAATTCGAGCCGCTCTGTTTGCAGGAAGCTGCGGTGACATCGCCCGTGCCGAGGGTCGAAACTCTGAGGAAATACTTGTTGGTATCGGTATCCCACTGACCCTTGGTGACGGTCTCTTTGTATGCGTTATCTTTGCCGATGCCCATGAACTTGTAGATAAGGCTCTTGAACTGCTTGACAACAGCGTTTGCCTCGATCTTCTCGTTCTTGGTCTCTCTGTGCTTTGCAAAGCCGACCTTGCCGGAAACTGCAGCTTTTGTGGCGGCGTTGTAATAGTTGAGGATATCCGCGGTGCTCGAGGGAGCCTTGTTGCCCTTCGAGGTAACTACGGGAGCCTTGCCGCTGTCGGCGGGCTTGGTCTTGATGACCTTGCCGGAAGCGTCGGTAACGGTCTCGGCCTCGGTGGACTCGGCAGAAGCGTCCTCACTTGAGGCCTCTGCAGGGGTGCTCTCGTCGGAGACGGTGTTGTTCGCGTCTGCGGAGCTCTCGGAGGGGGCTGTGGAATCGCCGTTGTCCTTGTCGCTCTTGCACGCTGCGAACGAGAATATCATCGCGAGAACAAGAAGCAGGGAAGCGATCTTCATAAGATTCTTTTTCATGTCAAAAACCTTTCATAAAATATTTTCGGGTCTTTCCGCCCGTTTTTGTGTTGCACTTGACAAGGCAACACAGTGCACTATAAATTTACACTAATTAACTAATAATGTCAAGTAAATTTTGATAAAAACAAAATTAATAACGCTGTGTTTTTATGCAAGATAACATCATTGGGCGTTTTTAGTAATAGATTGTTTACATTCGCTTTTATAAAGTTATGGAATTCCGCCGAAAGTTATGATATAATATCAAGGTATATGTGCTTCGGCGCATAAGATACGCCCCGAAAGGAGTCTGCGGCATGGCGGAGAAAAAGCTCATCTCATGGAATGTCAACGGAATAAGAGCGTGCATCGGCAAGGGCTTTTCAGAGGCTTTCGCGGCGCTTGATGCCGATATCCTCTGCCTGCAGGAGACGAAGGTTCAGGCGGGGCAGGTCGACTTTGCACCCGAGGGCTATCACTGCTACTGGAACTACGCCGAGAAAAAGGGCTATTCCGGCACGGCGGTCTTTTCGCGCGAAGAGCCTCTGAGCGTGTCATACGGCATCGGCATTCCCGAGCACGACCGCGAGGGGCGCGTGATAACGCTCGGATTTGAAAAATTCTATTTCGTCTGCGTCTATACCCCCAATTCGCAGGACGGGCTCGCCCGGCTCGACTACAGAATGACATGGGAGGACGCGTTCAGGGACTATCTTCTTTCGCTCGACAGGGACAAGCCCGTAATAGTCTGCGGAGACATGAATGTTGCGCACAACGAGATAGACCTGAAGAATCCCAAGACGAACCGCAAGAACCCCGGATTCACGGACGAAGAGAGAAATAAGATGACCGAACTGCTCTCGTCGGGCTTCACTGATACATTCAGATATTTCTATCCCGACGCTGAGGGGCAGTACAGCTGGTGGAGCTACCGCTTCAAATCGCGCGAGCGGAACACGGGCTGGCGCATCGACTATTTCCTCTGCTCCGAGCGGCTCAACAGCCGCCTTACGGGCGCGAAAATACATCAGGAGATATTCGGCTCCGACCATTGTCCGGTCGAGCTGACTGTCGATATATAAAAAAGCGCCGCCGAAAAGGCGACGCAGAAAAGCTTGATTTTATATTGAGTTTTCGCTGAAGTCGATAACGAGCTTGTCGCGCTTCATCTCGAGCTTCGTGTATTTCACTCCCGCGGCGTCGAACATTCTTTTCGATGCGCGCACGCTGTCGGTGTTGCGGTACTTGTCGCTGATATAAATTACCTCTTTTATCCCGCTCTGAATTATCGCCTTGGCACATTCGTTGCAGGGGAAAAGCGCGACATAGACCTTGCATCCGCGCAGGTCACCGCTGGCGTTCAATATCGCATTGAGCTCTGCGTGGCAGACATAGGGGTATTTCGTATCAAACGCATTTCCCTCGCGCTCCCACGGGAACTCGTCATCGTCGCAGCCGGAGGGGAAGCCGTTATAGCCGACGGACATTATCCTGTTTCTGTCGTTTACGATGCAGGCGCCCACCTGGGTGTTCGGATCCTTGCTCCTGCAAGCCGAGAGCATCGCGATCCCCATAAAATACTCGTCCCACGAGATATAATCGCTTCTTTTAGGCATTTTTCACCGCTCCGTTTCCCTTATAATAGCATAATATATCAATCCGATATTAACATATCCAAGCCGTTAAGGCAAGAAGAAATTTTTGAGGTGACTTTCTATGGGTCTTTTAAAGAAAATTTTCGGAGACTACTCTTCGAGAGAAATCAAGCGCATCACGCCGATAAAGGACAAGGTGCTTGCGCTTGACGAGGAATATTCAAAACTCACCGACGAGGAGCTCAAGGCAAAAACCCCTTATTTCAAGGAGCGCCTCGCCAACGGCGAGACCCTTGACGATATCCTGCCCGAGGCTTTCGCCGCCTGCCGCGAGGCTTCGTGGCGTGTGCTCGGGATGAAGCACTTCCCCGTGCAGGTTCTCGGCGGTATCGTGCTGCATCAGGGGCGCATCGCGGAGATGAAGACCGGCGAAGGCAAAACGCTCGTCGCAACGCTTCCCGCTTATCTCAACGCGCTCTCCGGCAACGGAGTCCACATTGTCACGGTCAACGACTACCTCGCACGCCGCGACAGCGAGTGGATGGGCAAAGTCTACCGCTTCCTCGGGCTCAAGGTCGGTCTGATAATCCATGAAAAGAACAACGACGAGCGCCGCGAGGCATACGCCGCCGACATAACCTACGGCACTAACAACGAGATGGGCTTCGACTATCTGCGTGACAACATGGTGCCCTACAAGGAGCTCAAGGTTCAGCGCGGTCACTCGTTCGCGATAGTCGACGAGGTCGACTCGATACTTATCGATGAGGCGAGAACGCCGCTCATCATATCCGGCCGCGGCGACCGCTCGACCGATCTCTACAAGCAGGCGAACGCTTTCGCCCGCACGCTCAACTTCGAGCGCATAAAAGAGCTTCGCTCCTCTTCGAGACTCGAAGACACCGCCGACCAGGTCAGCGAAAACTGCGACGTCATAGTTGACGAAAAGGCGAGAACCGCCGTGCTGACTCAAAAGGGTATTGCAAAGGCGGAGAAGTATTTCAATCTCGACAACCTCATGGATCCCGCGAACATGACCATACAGCACCACATCAACCAGGCGATAAAGGCGATAGGCGTCATGCGCCGCGATGTTGACTATGTCGTAAAGGACGGTCAGGTGCTCATAGTCGACGAGTTCACCGGACGTATCATGCTCGGCAGACGCTACAACGAGGGTCTGCACCAGGCTATCGAAGCAAAAGAGGGCGTAAACGTCGAGCACGAGAGCAAGACTCTCGCGACCATTACATTCCAGAACTACTTCAGACTCTATGACAAGCTCTCCGGTATGACCGGTACCGCAATGACCGAGAGCGAGGAGTTCCAGGAGATATATTCGCTTGATGTCGTGGAGATCCCGACGAACAAGCCGATGATAAGAAAGGACATGGACGACCTCGTCTACAAGACCGAGCCCGCGAAATTCAACGCAGTCATCGACGACATTGTCGAGCGCCACGAAAAGGGTCAGCCCGTGCTTGTCGGTACGATATCCATAGAGAAGTCCGAGACGCTCAGTAAGCTCCTCAAAAAGCGCGGCATCAAGCACGAAGTGCTCAACGCCAAGTATCATGAAAAGGAAGCGGAAATCGTCGCGCAGGCAGGTAAGCTCGGCGCGGTCACGATAGCCACGAACATGGCGGGACGCGGAACCGATATCATGCTCGGCGGTAACGCAGAGTTCCTTGCGAAATCCGAGATGCGCCGCAAGGGCTACAGCGAAGAGCTGATTGCCGAATCGACCGGCTTCGGCGACACGGACAACGAGGATATAATCAGCGCGAGAGAGGAATTCCAGGCTCTCGAGAAGAAATATAAGAATGAAATCTCCGGCGAGGCGGAGCAGGTCAGGCAGGCGGGCGGTCTTTGCATCATCGGCACAGAGCGCCACGAGTCCCGCCGAATCGACAACCAGCTGCGCGGGCGTTCCGGCCGCCAGGGCGACCCCGGCTCGTCGGTGTTCTACGTGTCGCTCGAAGACAAGCTCATGCGCCTATTTGCCTCTGAGCGCATTGCCAAGGTGATGGACAAGCTCGGGTTCAAGGAGGGCGACATGATTGACAGCCCGATGATATCGCGCAGCATCGAGCGCGCGCAGAAGAAGGTAGAGGAAAACAACTTCGGCATACGCAAGCGGCTGCTCGAATACGACGACGTGATGAACAAGCAGCGAACAGTGGTCTACGAGAAACGCCGCCACGCTCTGATGGGCGAACGCATCGGCATGGACATATCCAACATCATCTGGGACCGCGTGGTGAACATCATAGAGCAAAACGACTACGAGGGTTGCAAAGAAGAGTTCCTCAAGATTCTCGCCATGGAAGTGCCGTTCACCGACGAGCAGCTGGCCAACGAGAAGCGCGAAGACCTGGCCGAGAACGCCTTCCAGGTGGCCATGGCCGACTTCAAGCGCAAGACCGAGCGCATCCAGGCCGTGGCATGGCCCATAATAAAGCAGGTGTATGAAACGCAAGGCTCTTTGTATGAGCGCATCATGGTGCCCATAACCGACGGCCGCAGGATGTACAACATACCCTGCGACCTCAAGGAAGCCTACGACACCGAGTGCAAGAGCGTGGTGAAGCAGTTTGAAAAGGTGATACTGCTCCACATCATCGACGACTGCTGGAAGGAGAACCTGCGCGAGCTCGACGAGCTGAAGCACAGCGTGCAGAACGCATCCTACGAGCAGAAAGACCCGCTGCTCATCTTCAAGCTGGAAAGCGTGAAGCTATTCGACAGCATGGTCAACACGATGAACAACCGCATCACGAGCATACTTATGCGCAGCGCCATACCCGAAATGCAGCAGAGCGTGAAGGAAGCCGAGCCCGACGAGAAGCCGCAGCAGCCACGGTACACCGAGACCAAGCGCAACCTCGACGAGGAACAGCTCACCGACCCCAACCAGGCAGCGGCAGCAGCGCAAGACACGAGGGCCCAGCAGCAGCGAGAGCCCATAGTAAAGGACAAGTTGCCGGGACGCAACGACCCTTGCCCGTGCGGCAGCGGAAAGAAGTTTAAGAACTGCCACGGACGCGGACTCGTCTGACGGCACGCCAAAAAGCGTTTGGAGCAATGCCGCTCCAAAC
>ENA-OPVK01001198-OPVK01001198.1-human-gut-metagenome-genome-assembly--contig:-NODE-1198-length-16212-cov-2.082689_pt1 | contig 16212 bp, 10 predicted proteins | sample MGYA00241495_ERZ501982 | MGnify/ENA primary metagenome ERZ501982 (study PRJEB25962, sample SAMEA2042002) | human gut metagenome | biome: human gut; feature: human-associated habitat; material: faeces...
GGATGGAATGCTCTGTTGGCAAGCTTATAAGGCTGTTCAACTCTCATTACTTTTTCTACAGAAGGTGAAACTTCAATATCTCTAGGATCTACTTTAGTCGTATCACCGATTACACCACAGATAGTGACATCATGACCGACTACTAAATGTGTTTCTAATCCCTTCGCTTCTACCTTTTCCTGAATCTTCTTTACATCTTCTTCACTTGTTTTTGGCTTGAATACAATAATCATAATCTTTTTCTCCTTTGATCATCTACCTGTATAAATAAAAGACTCTCATCCTATAAGGACGAGAGTGTATCTTCGTGTTACCACCTTATTTTATATATCTATCACTAGATATATCTCAACGAGTACTATCATACTCTGACAATATAACGGTTGTGACCGGAAACGCCTACTTCATTCAACGCTCTACTCCAAGACGAATTCAATATCCTCCAAACATCCTTTTACACCACCCAAGGACTCTCTATGCTTCTTTTGGATATCTACTATTTCTTTTCACTGTATTTATACTTAGTAGTTCTTAATTTGTGAACTCATCATACTGAATAATCAATACATTGTCAACTACTTTTTCTATTTTTCTTATACATTTATTAATATTTTCTATTTTATCTAAAATTTACGTCATAATTAAGTTAATGCAGTAATATTGTGATCCACTTTTACAATACATATACAGCGTATCACTTGAAAGTGTATCGACTTCACCAATGACTTCTAATTCATATTGAGTCTTATAGCCTGAAATAGATTGAATTGTAAGTATATCTTTATTCTTGAGAGACTGCATTTGTTTTAAATATAAGTCTGGTATGACTATATTCTTATTTTTATAGTGTGGTAGATTATCTTCTTTACCTATGACCCACTTGATGTCACCAGCTTGGAGGACTGCCTGTATATCATGTCCTTGTACATCTAAATAGCCATTATCAGAAGAAATATAGGTATCGGGGATAAGTGATATAGTCTGGTTATAAAGTCCTTGTAATTCCTTTATTTCTTTATTTTGACGATACTTCTCATAACCAAACAAGCAACAAGACACTAGGATACATAAGCACCCTAGTGTCATGAATAAATGACTAATCTTTTTCATGTCTAAATAGTCTACCTAATACAATCAGGAATAATCCTGATACAGTTAATAATGTCACCCAATGATTGATTCTTGTTGTATCCCCGGTTTTAACATGAGAATTTTTCTTAGGTATATCTGTACTTGTATTAGTGATAATATATTCAGTCTTAGAATTGTTGCATACTGAAGAAACAATACCTTTATAACCTTTGACACTCTTTTCTTTAATGCTGTAATTCATAACTTGTTCACTTTTCCATGAATAAGCATAATTATGTGCAGCATCTAGTACGATTGTCTTGATATAAATAGAACCGTTATAGAGTTCTACATAGATTTTGTCTGGATGTTTAGACCCATTATCAATCCAATGCTTCACTATCTTATATTCATGAGAGGGATTCTTTGAATATTTTGTAAAGTCAATGGATACATCATAACTTGTCCCCTGTGGTAAAGAAATCAAGTAAGGTAAATAGGTATAAGTTGTTCCATTTAATTCTAAGTTATCTGTCGTAATAAGATAGAGTCCTGTTTTAAGACCTGTATATACAACTTTAGAAGAAGTTGCCTGCTTAGTGAGAGCTTTTTGACTTGCCACATATCCCTTTAATGTGATAGCCGCATTTTTAAGGTCTTCACTTGTTTTTAGCTGATCCAATTGAATATTTGTATTTGTTTCTGCTTCATTGAAAGCATCGGTGTAATGATAACTACCATCATCCGAAACACTTGCGACACGATACAAATGAACATTTAACCCTGAAATGCATTCGTTGAGTGTCAAAGAGCATTTCTTATTAACATTGACAGCAGCTACCTGGAATGAATTAAACACAGCGACTGACAGTAGAACTGTAAAACATAATATGTATTTTTTTAATCTTTTCCCCATATAATTGCTGTCATCACCTTTCTTTATATTTTTTCTTGATTGATGTTAAATACCAGATAAACGCAATAATAATTGCAAGTACTACCCAGAACACATCAATGAGTACTGGATCTGCTTTAACTAAATCTCTTCTTACTCTTAGATTTGTCTTATTGATACGATGTCCTCTTACAAGCAGTCTATGAGTATTCACACCATAGGGCGTGCATGTCATAAGAGTACAGTAGTCCTGTCCTTCTACAATCTTTAGATCATCTGTTTCTGTAGGAAGGACGGTTTTAATTTGATCAACTTCATAATAAAGAGTTTGATCTAATACCTGAAGCATGAAGGTATCACACTTCTTTAACTGATCGATATCAGTAAAAAGCTGTGCACTTGGTAATCCTCTATGTCCAGATATGACACAGTGTGTATTCTCTCCACCTACTGGTAATGAAGTACCTGGGATATGTCCTATCGCAATCTGTAAGATTTCAGCATCTGTTCCATGATATATAGGAAGAGAGACATTGATTTTAGGGATTTCCACATAACCCATCATACCTGTACCAGTGACATCAAGAGTCAAATCATATAGTTTGTTCTCTTGATCATTCAAAGAAGAAAGTGTTTGTTTCAGGTTTGTATTGTATAGAGTGGCATCATTCCAGAGCTTTTGATATTGTTTATCAGTCAGGTTTTCTACCTTTTCTTCATATCCAGCAATAGCTCTCGTTTGATGTCTTTGATTCCAATAGTTACTGAAACTAGGATAAATAAGCAAGGAAAGCCCCATAATGAATATTAAAGTTATAAATGCATTGGTTAACTTCTTTGTCATTATAGGACACTCCTTATTGTTTTATATTACTTACTTTCTGCCTTTTTCTTCATTACTAAGAATGCAGCAGCTGCAAGAATCATAAGTGTACCTGCAGCATATAATACTGTAGTACCCATACCACCTGTGCTTGGTAGTTCAGAACCTTTGTTGTTGACTACCTGCGCAGTAAGTGAACTATAATCTTTTGAAGCAGTGAATGTAATTTCACCAGTCATTTTATTACCACTTAATCCAGTTAATGTTGGATTATCACTTTCTACATCATGATCTGCAGTAATTTTAAATTTAATAGGTTCCATAGTATTATAACCTTCTGGAGTTTCTGTTTCTGTAAGGATATAATCACCATCATCTAATCCTGTAAATTCAAATGATGTTCTATTCGGATCTTCACTTACTTTAAACTCTTTAATTAACTTATTTTCACCATCTTTGATTACTTTTTCTAATTTGAATGCAGCACCTGCTAATGGTTGCTTGTCAGAATTAACTTTATCAATAATTGTTTTATATGTAAATACAATTACTTTATCCCATGGAGTATGAGTAGTTGTACCATTCTGTTCTACGTTTGGATTATTTGAGAATTCCATACGCATTTCATTTGGGTTACCAGTTGAACCAATTACTGCTTTATCATTTAATTTAGATGTATATTCAACAGTGATTACAGAACCGTTATGCACTGATTCAATATCTTTAAGATTATCAAATACTACTTCAAAAGTACAACCATCGCCTAATCCTGTAGTTTTAACACTATAACCAGTTTCAATCTTTGTTTCATCTACATATACTTTTACTGAATCTGAATTAAAAGTCAAACCTTTTGATTCTTTATCGTGGAACACTAATTTATATGCACCTTTATAATCTGAGAAATCCTTTGCAACAGTACCTTTTAACTGGAAAGGAACGTCATCTCCAATATCCCAGTCAGCTGAATCCTGCCAGCCTGTTGTATCACCTGTAGTATCGTTTGTATCTTTTACTTTTTTCTGTGATGTTGGAACTTCCGATTTAACTTTTACTTCAGCAGCACCTACAACTTTTAAAATAAATTTTGTATAAGCCTCTGCTTCAGGAACAGTATCGTCTTTATCTTTTACTAAATAATAACCTGGTGCTAAGTTTTCGATCTTATAGTTTTTACCTTCAGGTGTACTTTCACCAGCTGATGTGCCTAAATATTTAGCAACTCTATAAGCAAATTCTTTAGCATCTGCTTCAGTTTTTAATTGTCCAGCATTATCTTTAGCACTTCCTAATTCATTTTGGCCAGCTTTATTAACACCGTCACCCCATTTAAGGTTTGAAAGTGTCTTACCTGATACTTCACCAGCAAAAATCTGATAAGCTTCAAAAGTATGATTAGGATTAGCACCTGTAATAGTAATAGAACCATTACCAGCCGCCATTACTACTGATGGCATAGCAATTGCCATGACCATTGCGAATGCAAGTATGAAACTTGCGAGTTTTTTAAATAGTTTCATATCGTTTTTCCTCCTTGTCCATATGATATCCATTTTTTAATAAAACTCTTTCCCTCGTTGAAATACACATATTAATGTTTGTTATTACTAGTTATAAGCCCCCTTCTTTTTAATATTTGCTATATAAGCAAATAGAGTCGCTGTAATAAATAGGGCCCCAATTGCGTAATAACCAAAAGTACCGAATCCTCCAGTATCTGGAAGATCATAGTTATCTAACTTCTTGTTAGTGACTGTAATATCTCCTTCTTTAATACCATCATTGTTTGTATAAGAAACCTGGTATCCTGAAGGTACACCAACTTCTTCTACAGTGTAATAATAGTCTTCACCATCTGTAACATTTGCTTTAAGATCATCGCCAGACCATGTATATGACCAACTGTTTCCAGCATTTAAAGTAACTTCTTCTCCAACTTTAGTCATGGTAGTTGAAACATCTGGTTCATCATATGTTAATTCAAAATTTTCACTAAACCAAAACTTATGTGTTGTATCTGTAATATGAATATCACAATCATTCGTAACATTTTGAGTAGTTACTGTAAGAATATTAGCATTAGCATTATCATAAGCAATATCCGCCACTCCATAATTTTGTCCATCTTTAGTAACAGTAATTTTATCTGATGTCAGATCTAGTTTCGAACCAAAATGTACAAATTTTAGTGTGAACGGTTTATTCTTAGAGACTGTAATTGTTTTCGTAACAGTCTCTTGATTTGAACCATTCATATAAAGATTCACAGTACATGTTTCCTTCTTCTTAATAGTCTTATATAACTGCACCTTAATGTCATTAGAACCATTTGTAGTAGATTTGTTATTAGAATCTACCCAGACCTTATGTACATTCACGTTACTTGTGTGGTTTGTGATATACATATTTACTTCTTCATTGTTATTGAAGAAATGTGTTTGATTGATATCTGCATTTGCGCTTTGGAAGGTAGAGGCCATTTTTGTTTTTGTAGTAGCTATTGTCTCATGTTGATCTTTTTTAACTAATACAAAGTAATAAGGCTCATTTGATAAATCATAACCGTCTGGTGCTTTTGTTTCAGTCAATTTATAGATAGTTTCACCAATTAACAATTTATTATTTGAATCACCAGTGAATATTATCTCACCCTTATCATTAGTTTTAATTGACTCACCATTATATGCAACAGTAGATGTTATATCTACCCATTGATTGTTAGAAGCATCAAATTTCTCTAATTTAAATTCTGCACCTGTTAAACGTTTAGTATAATCTTTGTCATCTACTTTATAGATTTTCATCTTACCTTTTTCTGCAGTCGCAGAAGAACTTAAATTTGTAATATTTGTATTAACTGAATCAGAGAACTGACCATTAAGCGTTGCACTATTGCTGATATCATAGTTATATGCAATACTGCCAGAATCTACTATATATGTATATTCAAGGACACATGCAAACTCATCTGGCACAATAACACTAATTTCGTTATTAAGATCATCATAAGCTATTCTATATAAATCAGAACTTACTTCAGCACCATGATAATTATTATCTCTATTACTTAAATCTAGATAATAAAGTTTTGTGTTATCTAAGCTAAGGTTTGCGCTTGCTCCATTTGGTAAAGTAAGTCTATCCTTTAATGTCAATGTATCTGATTTACTATCTATATCTTTACTAGTTGGATTAATAACTACATTGTATTGAACTTTACCAGTAGGCTGTCCATCCTCATAAATCTGAGCACCTTTTTTCTGAACTTCATTTAATTCTCTTGTAATTTCCATCTTCTGACTATCAGAATCATTTCCCCATGTCACCTTATTTTCATAAGTTTTCTTTGATTGAGTTGGATTATTCCAAGAAGTATCATCACTTATTTTCATTTGATAAGTTAGCTGAATTGTATGTCCAGAACTACTGCCATTGTTCAAGTTATAATTATATCCTTTAGGAATAGTGATGTGCATCTTACCATCTTTAACAGCTACTTTCGGCTTCTTATTTCCAGTAAGGTCATAAACATATTTATGATTAACATCATCCCAACCAGAAGGGTCTTGATCCTTCAAAGATTGATTATAACTATCAATCATAGGATAAGAAAAATAATCATTGCCATAGAATGCTGCTTGTAGACTTTCATCTACATATTGAGCACCTTCTGGCATAGTATCTGTTAATTTGATTTCATCATTATCAGTCAGCTTTGTATTAATTAGAACTCTATAATAAAGAATACCATTTGTTTCCTCTAAATCAGTTGAAACAGTTCCATTCTTATATGTAATACCATATTCTGACTTAACACCACCCTGCTTTACTACAGGTTCAGGTTTTGAATAAGAATGAGTTGAATCATTTTCTAAATCATCTTTTTTTCCTGTATTGCTGAACTTCCATGATTCTCCATCTGTCTGCTTAGAAGTATTTACAATAGTAGAATAAGAATCGATAGACAAACGCTGTGCATTAGTAATTGTCTGACCTTCCTTAGGTTTAACCTTTATTTCAAATGATTTAACATGTGTTGTACTATCAGTCGCTTGTACAACATTTCCATTTGCATCCTTATAAATAATTTCAAAGTCTACAGAATTATCTAAATTGCCTTCATTAGAATTCAAATGAACATTCATTTTTAATTCATCATCTAATTCTGATGCAATCGCATAATGCGTATCTTTCTGCGTGTCACCTTTTTCATCTACTGCATCTTTAATTGTATCAACATAAGTTAACTCAGTTAAATCACCTTCAGGAATATCTACAGAAGCATACCAAACATACTTTCTTTGACCCTCTGTTGATACAGTTTCATTTTTCCATGATTTGTTCACAGACCATGTACGATGTTTAACACCTACAACACCTGTACTTGTATATTCCTTATCACCTTTACCAACTGTAGATGTATTAGAAACATCTACATTTTCTTTTGGCGCAGTTGTATAGTAAGTGACTGTATAACTGTCTTTTGAACCAGCAGGGAATGTATAATTGATATTCTTATCTGTTGGATTAATTGTTGTTACTGTTTTACCTGAACTATCAGTAATCACGATATTTCCTGAAAAATCAATACCCTCTGGAAGTGTATCCTTTAAGGTATAATCGCCAATATCCTGTTTACCTTTATTGACTTTAATCTGCCATCTGATTAATCCAGTGGACTGATCATACCATCCTTCCTTAGAAATCATAGTCTTAGAAATCTCGGTTGTAGTACCAGACCATCTATCGACATATTTATTAGATGCATAGGCATTATTCTGAACTTTAGCTGATCCATCTGTTTCTGTTTTGCTTTCTTCTACATTTGCACTATATTCGACAATATACTGTTCACCTTTTTCTAGTTTATCTAAGTTATCATATGTAAAAGTCTGCTGACCATCAGTTGTTTTTACAGTTGGAGTCTTATCAGTTACTTCAGTCTTTGTACCCTCTGCTGAAACTTTATAAAGCTTCATACTGCTTTCATCATATTTACCAGTCGCATTTGTATTAGATACAAAGCTATCTGTGATCTTTAATGATTCACCTGTTCCATTTTTTGTAGAAGCTACAATTTGATAATTGATTTTTGATTTATCTTCACTTAAAGTAGCCTTTTTCTTTAATTCTAAATCATAATTATCTTTCTTCTTATTAACTGTGATTTTCTCTGTATCATTGCCAAAATTAATTTTATCCTGATCTGCATCACTAGTTTTAGAAATAGTACCTTCAAATTGAATATCGCCAGTAAATGCTTCACCATCCGCAAATTCATCATTAAACTCAATCGCTATCTGACCATCCATACCAATAACATAGTGACCTACAACTTTACCATGCTGTTTTACATTACCTGTCTGTTCTTCAATAGGACGAACACCATCTGGAAGCTGATAATAAATCACTTTATTATTCTTATCTACCATGTTTGGAGGCAATTGATAACTTAAGCTAACCTTCACCTGATCACCATCAGTAAAGGTATTGTTTTCAACTTTTACCCATTGACCATTCACATTTTTCATAACAGTTGCATCAGTCAAATAATTACCAAAGTTTACTGAATTATCTGATGTTTGAATAATACCAGTCTGTTCTTCTTCACTGTCTTGAGCATCTGCTGCAACAGCATTATTTGTATAATTACTTGTAGTGACAACCTCTTCCACTACCTGTTGATCCATCTGATGAGTAACTGTTGTTTCAACAGGTTGTTCTATATACTTATTTAACTCAATATTCTTAGTATTGAATGAAACAAGAGAAGAACCATTGGCATCATAAATAACATGAGAAGAATCTGTTTCTAATACCAATGCAAGTTTTAATTCACTTTCTGCATTCGTATTCACATGATCTTCATCGAAATATAGAGTTAATAAATTATTTCTAATCTCATAAGTACCAATAGAATGTACTAAATCATTTTCTAGATATAACTTATTTGTTTGTGTATCTTCTACCTTTAATTGTTCTGGTAAGTTATAAGTTAATGTTTGATTCTTTACAACTATTTCCTGAGTTATTTCTTCTTCACTTTCTACATTTTCTATTGAAGCAAGTGTTCCTTGAGGAATAGTTGCTTTAATAAGGAAAGAAAGAGGTGTATTGTCTTCAAGATGGACATCAGCTGTATAATCCTTCATCACACCATTATTTTGATATTGTACAGTTGCATCAGTAATCAATGATGTAAAATCATCCATTCTAGCACTATTAATATAGAAGAATGCAATGGCTGTTAAAAAAACCAAGCCAAAAAATAACATCATTTTCTTTCTGCCTGGTTTGTTTAAAATATTATATTCTGTCATCTAAATGTCCCCTTTCCCTTAATAAACAGAAAAGCGGGTGATAGGATAAATCTTCATAACGACTTGACCAATAATCTTATCATTATCAATACAACCTAAATCACGCATTCTTGAATCTATTGCATGATGTCTATTATCCCCTAATACAAATATCTGTCCTTCTGGAACTGTATAAGGGAATACTTCGTCACGTAGTGGATTGTCTTTTCTGTTCTGTATATAGTTTTCATCTAACTTTTTCTCATTCACAAATACATAGCCGTTTGAATCAATGTTGATTTTATCCCCACTCAAACCAATCACTCTTCTCACCAGCAGCTTATTATTATACTGAAACGCAATTAAGTCTCCCTGCTTAAAAGACTTTGTTTTCTTAATACATACAACATCATTATTTACTAATGTCGGATCCATGGATTCACCCTCTACTACATAGAATGGACACCAAGTCGTAATGATGAACATCACAATACAAACAACTATTAGACTAATAAAAACGCAATGCTTTTTCATAACAGTACCTTTTAACTTGTAAATAAATATACTATGTACATAAGATATCACAATAGAATAAAAAAAATAACCGTTCCTAGAGAAACGGTTACATGTTACATTTTTTGTAACAATATTACTTTGTTAGTTCATAAGCTAGTTTTTCTATCGCATAAAGCATAGGAATTCCAGAATGTATTTTTCCTAGCATAACGCTACCATCAGAAACATGAATCACTTCATCACATAAATGTTCCATACTTCCCATGTTATTATTTGAAAGCATAATAATCATATAATTCTTATTCTTATAACGATAGATTTCTTCAAAAAGAAGCTTTTTTTGTAGCCTTTCATAAAACACAATGATAACTCCCTGATGCCCTTCAGCAACTCTCTGCACAGGATAAGCAGCTCCATCCACCCCATAATAACAATAGCCCATACCACTTAATAAACGTGATGTATATTTCGCAAAATCACCAGTAGTACCAATACCTAGCGTAAGAATTAAATCAGACCGTTTAATAATCTCAGCAGCCCTATGAATACTATCCAAATAATCAGATGATTTTACTTTTTCTATAAAATCATCAAATTGATCATTCACATTGTCTTCTTTGATCTCCTGCATTTTTTCAGACTCTTTCAATCTATACTTTAATTCAGTAAAACCTTCACATCCCATCTTCTTACAAAAACGCATCACTGTCGCTGTAGATACATGTGTATCATTAGCTAATTCACGAATACTTTCATTTAATACCTTCTTTGTGTTTTTCACAACATAATTGTAAACATATGTTTCTGTCTCATTAAGACTTTCCACCTGACTGTAAGTAAATTCCAACAAGTGTCTCCTCCCTATTGAATAATTTCTCCACACCTTCTTTTCAATTATTCTAACTTACTTTACTACCGTTTACATTTACAATTTAGGTATTTTCAAAATTTGTAAAAATATTTCATTTGTAGTCATATATATATATATATTTCGTATAATAATATAAACAGTCACTTACATACGACATAAAGGTTCAAAGATGCCGCATCACAGATGAACTCTCCATATCCATCTACAATATCAATTGTATGTTTACCATCTGTCATCCGCTTATATTGTTTACCTACAAACATACGTTTTGTGCCACCTTTACTATTGGTTAATATCACTGCAAGTCCTGTTTCATAAGTCCATCCAATAACATCAGGATCATCTATATAGTCATGTCTGGTTCCTTCTACATATTTTCTTCTTAGTTTCATCATCTTATCCAATAATTCTTTCTTAGATGAAATATGATCATGAGGTATACCATAATAATCTCCATAGAAAATACATGGATAACCTTCTTGTCTTAGTAATATGCAGGCATAGGCCTGTGGTTTGAACCAATCTTCTATAAAAGAAGTGAGAGATTGTCCTGGCTGAGTATCATGGTTATCCACAAATGTGACAGCATATTTGTCATATCTTTGTACTAACGTATTATTGAAAAGTTCTCGCATATCGTAATAACCATTAGAATGACTGGCATCATAGAAATGATAATGTAAAGGAACATCAAATAAACTCATACAGAAGTGTGTAGATTTGAGATAATAACATAAATGGTCTATGTCTCCCCAGTATTCACCTACAGAAAAGAGTTCTTTTTTAGAATGTTGGCGCATTGTATTAATCCAATGTTCATAGAAAGAAGAGTCTATATGTTTAATGGCATCACATCGAAAGCCATCGAGATGTGTGATGTCTTTATACCAGAGTCCCCAGTTGATGGCTTCTTTGACAACTTCAGGATTGTTGTAGTCTAAATCTGCTCCCATCAAGTAATCATAGTTATCATATTCATCATCTACATTCTCACTGAAATGTTTCCCTTTGAATAAATAAAGACCTTTTTGATGTTTAGAGGCATCGTAGTCCACACTTGTGAAGTGTGAGGCATTATAGATAAAGTCTGAATATTTATGTCTTGATGGAAATGAGAAGTAAGTAGAAGCACGAATAACTCTTTTTCTTTTAGAAACTTTATGTCTATGATAGGCATCTACTTTATATGCAATGACCTGTTCCATCCCATCTGCACCAATTAAATGATTAAGTACGATATCTGCATAGACATCTATACCGAATAGATGAAACATCTTTATACACCAGAGGTATTCTTTCTTCGTGCCATATTTGGTACGGATTGTGTTTTTACTATTGAATTCTCCTAAGTCATAATGGTCATAGACACCATAGCCTGTATCATTGACACCATTTGCTCCTTTATAAGCAGGAGGAAGCCATATAGCGGTAATACCTGCTTTTTTAAGTTTATACGCATTGACTCTGAGTATTTTCCACAAATGCGGACTTGAGGGGAGATACCACTCAAAGCCCTGCATCATAACACCTTTCTTCATATCATCACCTCTTCCACTATTATAGCATGTTTGTGCACAAAGGATATTTAGAGAATGTATCACATATGTATGGACAATAAGAACCGCTTACATTTATGATAAAGTTGTATAAAAATATAAAAGAACTATAATAATAGGAAGGGAGTGAGTCTTATGAAAAAGAAGTATGAAGCATTGGCTATAAGCTTCTTAGTAGTGAATATGATATATAGTCATGGTGTTGTGCATTTACAGCCTTCTATTGGGGATGAGATAGTCGGAATGCTGTATAATTTGTTTCATTTATTTGAATATAATACGATTAATGCACCTTTTGGGTTAAGTGCTTTTTGTTTTCTTATTGGAATGGCTGGTTCTTTTGTAATGGCTATATGTGGTGTGCATTCACATAATTCTATTTCTATACTACAAGGAATATTAAGTTTAATGCAGGGTTTACTTGGCGCGATTGTCATGATTGTTTTTCTTCATGATCGTCATTTGATAGATAAAGAGTTAGTTGGAACTTTAGGAACACTCACTACAATCACAATACTTGTTGTATTATGTAATGCGATATTAAGTGTTCTTGTAGTGATGGATGTAAGAAATCATATACAGATCTTTGATCGTGCTTTATTGAAACCTTTAATGAGTAATTTGTCGCTTTCTATATTATTTCTTTCAATGACACTTGTTGCCTATGCGATGATGTATTTATTGCCAGTGAGAAGTATCTGTCAGCTGTTTGGATTGAATTTAGTACTATTAACAGGAGTATTAGGATGTTTTTCTATAGGTATGAGTGCATTACTCAGAAAGGTTAATACGACTTATATGATTTGCGGCAGTCTTATGGTTCTTATATGTTTATTTAGTTTTATGAGATTTCATATAATTTCCTGCCTATTAACTGTTATCAGTTTAATAATATGTATAAGGAATAAACCTGTGAAGGTATAGAGGAGTTGATCTCCTCTTTTATTTTCACAAAAAAACTTCAAGGCAATCATGCCTTGAAGTCATCTTTAAGACTTTAATGCTAAGCGATATGAAATTTCATCCAACACTACATAAACAGGGATAGGACACCGTAAGTAATGGCTGTATGATTTTAATTAATAATGCGGTAATTTTGTATTTCATATAAATATATCCTCCGTTGTTTATGAATTGCCTATATATTAGCATACTTTTATAAGTGTGTCATCTCATATTATAATAAAAAAATAGAGAAGCGATTTGCTTCTCTATTCGTCGTCTTCACTTGTAATGAATTCATCATAGATGGCTTTAATAGCTGGTTTGAAATAACAGTTTCTTACCCCTACGATGATATTTAATTCTGATGAACCCTGGTCAATCATCTTAACGTTGATGTTTTCTTTCGCAAGTGCTTTAAATACTCTTGCTGAAGTACCACGGCTGTCCTTCATACCACGACCTACGACCGCAATTAAGGCTAAATCAGATTCTAAGACAATATAGTCAGGCTGTACAGCACGATGTAATCCTGCAAGGATGGCCTGTTCTTTTTCAATGAAGTCATCGCTGTTCACAATGATTGTCATTGTATCGATACCTGAAGGCATATGTTCAAATGAAAGACCATGCTCTTCAAATACCTGTAGTACTTTACGACCAAAACCGATTTCACTGTTCATCATGTCTTTTTCAATCATGACAGTCGCAAAACCTGTTTTACCTGCAATACCTGTAATAACGTGGTCTGGTTTATGACAAGTACTTTCTACAATGAGAGTACCCGCATCTTCTGGACTGTTAGTATTCTTGATTAAGATAGGAATACCTTCATTTCTTACTGGGAAGATGGAATTCTGATGTAGAACACTTGCACCCATATAAGATAATTCTCTTAATTCTTTGTAAGTGATTGTCGCAATTGGTTTAGGATCCTTGACAATACGTGGATCCGCAATAAGGAATCCTGATACATCTGTCCAGTTCTCATAAAGATCTGCACAGGCACATTTCGCAACGATACTACCAGTAACATCACTACCACCTCTAGAGAAGGCTTTAATGCGTCCTGATTCATCATTTAATTGACCATAGAATCCTGGAACGACTGCATAGTCATGTTCAGATAAAGCTTTTGTGAGAGCTGCATCTGTTTTCTTTTCATCATATCTACCATGCTTATCGATATAAATAACATCTGCCGCATCAATAAAGTCAAAGCCTAAATAACTAGCTAACACTTTACCATTTAAATATTCACCACGTGAAATTGTATAATCAAAACTGTTCTGTTTCTTGATTTCTTCTTTAATTTTTTTAAAGTCTTCTTCTAAAGAAATATCAAGACCTAGTTCAGCAATGATTTCATTGTAACGTTCTTTGATTCTGTCATAGATTTCTTCAAAATCATCTTTGTTGTGATGTGAATAGGCAAGAATCAATAAATCTGTTACTTTTGTATCTTCTTTATTTCTTTTCCCAGGGGCACTGGGAACTACATAATGACGATCAGTATCTTCTAGAACGATGTCATGTACTTTTTTAAACTGAGTTGCGCTGGCTAACGATGAGCCACCAAATTTAACCACTTTCATATCTTTATTCCACCTCACACTTTTGTATAAAGATTACATGATTTGGCTAAACTAATCAATATATTTTTTGCTTAATTCGAATATTTTTTCAAAATAACTTCAATTTTCTTATAAGAAATAAATGTTATAATTGAAATAACACCATATTTAAAGAGATTGAATGGAACAAGTGATGCAATAACCATAGTTGTCATATCTTTTACTAATGGATTGATCTTAGAGAACATACCGATGATGGCTTCTGTAGACATATCAAATAGTTTTGCATACATTGGGAACATCACTAATAGGTTTGATGCAATCGCAAATAAGCTTGTTGCAACAGTTGCAAGTGCCATACCTATTACAGCACCCTTCTTAGTACGATGCTTTCTATAATATAAGCAGGCTACTCCCATATAACATACGCTTAGTAAGAAGTTAGATGCTTCTCCTACAAACATAGTAGTAGTTGGTTTAAAGAGAAGGTTTAAGACAATCTTTAAGAATGCGATTAATACACCAGTAAGTGGGCCGAATACAAATCCACCAATTAATACTGGAAAATCTGAGAAATCAAATTTAATAAACATTGGTACGAAAGGTACATTGAAGTCTAGTACCATAAGAATTGCAGCTAATGCACCAAGTAGAGCTGCCATTACTAGTTTTTTAGTTTTCATTTTTGCCTCTTTCTATGGCGAAAAAAAATCTCCTATATATATCTTATAGGAGATTGAAAAAGTCATTTCATAAAAACGCCATCTTTTTCCATCCGGACTATACCGTCGGTACTGGAATTACACCAGTTCATGCTTTACGCTCGCGGACTATCACCGCCGATCAGGAATTTCACCTGCCCCAAAGATACAATAACTATTATAGAAGTGTTATATGAGGTTGTCAACATATACAAAAGGTCTTTAAAAACGATCTAAAGTGAAAAGTTAAATTCCACTTTAGGCGGGTCAAAGTTGCGTTTAGTCTTTCACATCTTTCCAGTTGATTTTACTCTTACAGTTGAATTTACTTTTACACCTTCAATAGTTGAATTTTCTCCTTCAGGTATATAATTACCGTGATGTCTGTTTCTCTATTTCATGAAAGGCTGATTATCATGGCTAAATCAAATAAGAATTTACATCTTACTCTTTCAGAAAGACAAATCATTCAAAGAGGGATAGAAAATGGTGCTACTAAGGCTTCTATCGCTGCAACTCTTGGAAAGGATAAGTCAACTATAGGTAAAGAAATAAAGGCACATAGAAAACATTCACATTTCTGTAGTTTTGATCCTGCATGTGCCAACAAGGACAGATGCAAGCATCATCATGTATGTAAGGACTGTGCTGATTTGGTAGTTTTTAAATGCAAGCGAAGAGACAGATCCCCTGGTGCCTGCAACGGGTGTCCTAAATTCCAGCACTGTAGATTTGACAAGTTCACATATTCTGCAGATCTCGCCAATAAGGAATATATGGCTGACCTCATTGAATCAAGAGAAGGAATAAACATGACATACAGTGAGCTTAAAGCTTTAGCTGATATCATTGTCCCTCTTATCAAAAAGGGTCATTCACCATATCAGATCATCACTTCTCATCCTGAACTGAATATTTCTGAAAAGACATTATACAACTACATAGAATCTGGCGTATTTAGACA
>ENA-OPVK01001208-OPVK01001208.1-human-gut-metagenome-genome-assembly--contig:-NODE-1208-length-16044-cov-2.563200_pt1 | contig 16044 bp, 18 predicted proteins | sample MGYA00241495_ERZ501982 | MGnify/ENA primary metagenome ERZ501982 (study PRJEB25962, sample SAMEA2042002) | human gut metagenome | biome: human gut; feature: human-associated habitat; material: faeces...
AAGTGGAAGCCCAGTCCCATTAAGGTCATGGCGAGTGCCGCCGTAGCTGGTATCGCGCTGTACGGCATCACGATATAAATGAAACCTGAGAGGATGTATATACAAATGAATGATATTTTAACTGCATGGAAATGGAATGGCTCAGTGTCAGAGCCGGTTCCTTATGGCGAAGGACATATTAACCAGACGTATGCCATCACGGTAACGTCGGGGCAGGGGGCAAAACGCTACATCCTGCAAAAAATCAATACCGATACATTCAAAGACCCGGCTGGTTTGATGGAAAACATCTGCGGCGTTACAGATTTTTTGCGCGAAAAGGCTAAGCAGCGCGGGGCTGACCCGGCGCGTGCCACGCTCCATGTGGTGCCTACCAAAGAGGGAAGGCCTTATTACCAAGCTGCCGATGGCGGCTGCTGGCGTGTCTATGACTTTGTGGAGGATACTGTCTGCTTGCAGCAGGTGCAGTCCGCCGAGGATTTTTACCAGAGCGCCGTTGCATTTGGCAATTTCCAGCATCAGCTTGCCGACTACCCGGCCCATACCCTGCATGAGACAATCCCGCACTTCCACGACACGCCCAAGCGCTTCGCTGATTTCCAGCGCGCCGTGGTTGAGGACCGCATGGGCCGCGTAGCCCAGGTGCAGCGCGAGATCGAGTTTGTCCGCGCCCGCGAAGCAGATTATCATGTGATGGTGGATCTGTTGGCGGCAGGCAAGCTGCCGTTGCGAGTTACTCACAACGATACCAAGCTGAACAACATCCTGTTCGATAAAACAACCGGCGAGGGGCTTTGCGTCATCGACCTTGACACGGTCATGCCGGGTCTTGCTGCCAATGATTTTGGCGATTCCATCCGCTTTGGTGCTAACCACTGCGCCGAGGACGAAGCTGACCTCACGAAAGTGAATTTCAGCATGGAACTGTTCGAAATTTACACAAAGGGCTTCTTGCAGGCAGCAGGGAAATCGTTCACCCCGCTGGAAAAGCAGACCCTGCCGTGGGGTGCTAAGTTGATGACGATGGAGTGCGGAATGCGTTTCCTTGCCGACTATCTGGAGGGAGACCACTACTTCCACATCAACTACGAACAGCAGAATCTCAATCGCGCCCGTACCCAGTTTAAGCTGACTTCCGGCATGGAAGAAAACTGGGATGCCATGCAGAAAGTAATTGAAAAATATTGCTGATGCCACTAATCTGCTTTTTCATTTTGCGGTTCACCGAATACCCGTTATCTCATTTGCCAACCCCGTCTGACAGATGCCATAATCGTAATTTCTTGAATTACTTTCTTATGAGCCCCCGTGTAACAAGCGCGGGAGTTTTCCGTGATACAGCAAGTTGTATGTCCGCAGTGAGGCTAATAAGGCCATGCATTGCAATTGATTTTTATGATATTGGAAACTCAGAACGATTGATACTAAATGCGAATTGTTGACTAAAAATCGCGCCGACAATGCACTGTCGGCGCGATTTTATATGCTATGCAGTTTTCGATATTTGCCCGGAGCTTCAGCCTTATAGCGGCGGAACATCCGGTTAAAGTAGCTGGAATCACTAAAGCCGCAACTATATGCGATCTCCGTGATGGGATCTTCGGTGGAGCATAATAGCTCCGCGGCACATTCTACCCGGTAGTAATTCAAATAGTCAATAGGGGAGCGCCCGGTTATGCTGTGAAAGACCCTGCAAAAGTGTTCGGGGGTCATTTCTGCTGTGGAGGCGAGATCTTCCAAGGTGATGCGGCTGGCGTAATTCTTTCGGATGCGCTCTAAGGCCGCTTTCATTTGGGCTGTGCTGCGATCATTTCGTTTATTTCCGGGAGAGGATACTGTGTACGAATGCTGCAAAAGGATTTGACCGAACAACTGCCACATCAGACCAATCGTCACAAATTCATATCCCTCCGGCTCTTTTTCCATTGCCTCAAAGAGCCTGTCAATCAGTTGGCAGGTTACGGAGCCAGCCGGTTGATACGGCTCGATTTGTGCGCCACGTTCAAAAAGCGCATTGTATTTTGCCTGACATACGGAGCCGCTGCCGAGGAAGCGGTTCATATCAAAGACAACACACTCGTAAACGCAGTCGCTGGGGGTTCCGCCGTGAACGGCCCCGGCTGAAATGATGGCGGCATCCCCCTTGTGTAAAAGGTAAGAGCGTCCATCAATCAGCAGAGAAAACTCCCCGCTCAGAACCAGCATAAGTTCAAATTCCATGTGCCAGTGAAATGGCATTTCATAGCGCGGGTGCATTTTATCTACATAATAAAGCTCAATGGGAAAGTCAAAAGTGCCGCGCGTACTGCTTTCATGGGAAGCCAGAAACTTCATGGCAGGCATCTCCTAAAATATCAATATCGTCCAATATAATATCATTATACGCAAAGACGAGGGCAAATTGCAACAGTATAATACAAGTAAAGGACAAAATCCACTTTAGGAGGTACAAACTGTGCAAATCGAAGAAATCAAAGACCAAATCTGCGATGTCTGCCATAAAATGTGGCAGCTTGGCTGGGTCGCTGCCAATGATGGCAATGTCTCAGTTCGGTTGGAGGACGGAACTTTCCTTGCAACGCCTACGGGCATGAGCAAGAGCTTCATCACGCCGGACAAGCTGCTGCGTATTGATGCAAAGGGCAATGTGCTGGAAGGGGCAGAGGGCCTGCGCCCGTCCAGCGAAATCAAGATGCACCTGCGCTGCTACGAAAAGCGCGCCGATGTAAATGCTGTTGTCCATGCCCATCCGCCGGCAGCCACCGGCTTTGCCGTGGCACATCGCCCGATGGATATGTACAACATGATTGAGGATGTGGCAGCCATCGGTGCTGTGCCGCTGACTCCGTATGGAACTCCCAGCACGACGGAGGTGCCGGACGCAATCGAGCCGTATCTCAACGACCACGATGTTATGCTGCTGGAAAACCACGGTGCGCTGACGGTGGGCAGCGATGTCATCACCGCCTATTACCGCATGGAGAGTCTGGAACTGTGGGCAAAAATCACGATCAACGCAATCATTCTCGGCGGCAGCTACGATATTGACCGCAAGAATATTGATAAGCTCATCAATCTCCGCTCCTACTACAAAATTACCGGCAAACACCCCGGCTATCGCAAATTTGAGCGACGCGAAAAAGGTGAGCCGACGGACAAATAAGGAGACACCGTATGCTGAAGAACATTCCGCCTATCCTTAGCCCGGAACTTCTGAAAGTCCTCTGCGAGATGGGACATGGCGACGAAATCATTCTCGCAGACGGAAATTTCCCGGCTGAAAGCATCGGCAAAGATGCCATTGTGATTCGTGCAGACGGGCACGGAACCGTAGAACTGCTGGAGGCCATCCTGCAATTTCTGCCGTTGGATCAGTATGTGGAAAAGCCTGTCGCGCTGATGAAAGTGGTAGATGGCGATCCGTGCAAGCCGACTATCTGGGATAGCTATAAACAGAAGTTGAACGAGAGCGGCAATGACCCGGCTAAAATTGAAATGGTGGAGCGCTTTGCGTTTTATGAGCGCGCACGCCATGCCTATGCGATTATCGCCACCGGGGAAAGCGCAATCTATGCCAACGTACTTTTGAAGAAGGGCGTGGTGCAATGAGTAACACAGCAACTGTGCTGGCCTTCGACTTTGGCGCTTCCAGTGGACGTGCGATTCGGGCCGTGTACGATGGCCAAAACCTCAACTACGAGGAAATCCATCGCTTTGAAAATATTCCCATCGAAAAGGACGGTCATCTCTGCTGGGATGTAGAAACACTGCTGAAGGAAATTCACACAGCCATTCAAAAGGCTGGTACATTTGACAGCTTAGGATTTGATACATGGGGTGTGGATTTCGGCTTACTGGATACGGACGGCCATCTGCTGGCAAACCCTGTTCATTACCGCGATGCCCGAACGAATGGCAAACCGGAACAGGCCGCTGCCCGTATGCCCGCAGAAGAATTGTATGCCCATACCGGCAATCAAATCATGGCAATCAATACTTTGTTCCAGCTGCTGGCTCTGCGTGAGCAGGACCCGGAACTGCTGCAAAAGGCTGCGCAGATCCTTTTTATTCCGGATTTGTTTGCGGCTCTGTTGGGGGCCGAGCCGGTCTGCGAACGCAGCATTGCTTCCACCAGCCAGATGCTGGACCCCCGCACAGGGCAGTGGAGCAGAGAAGTGCTGGCCGCCTACGGCTTGCCGGAAAACCGCTTCGCACCCATTGTTGCCAGCGGCACAGTGACAGGTACACTTGCAAACGGTGCGAAAATCATTGCGGTGGCAGGGCATGATACACAATGCGCCTCGGCTGCTATGCCGTGTGCCGAGGAAGATGCCGAACATACGGCATTTCTCTCCTGCGGCACGTGGAGCCTGCTGGGAACGGAATTGGACACCCCGATTCTGACGGCGGACAGCTGCCAAAGCGGGCTGTCCAATGAACTAGGTGCAAACGGGAAAATCAATTATCTGAAAAATATCATCGGTCTTTGGCTGATTCAGGAAAGCCGCCGTGAGTACAAGCGCCGTGGACAGGCATATTCTTTCGCGGAGCTGGAGCAACAGGCACTTGCCGCCGAACCGCTGCGCAGTTTTATTGACCCGGATGCCCCGGAATTTGTTGCCCCCGGCGACCTGCCGGGCAGAATACAGGAATTTTGCCGCAAAACCGGCCAGCCCGTCCCGGAAACGGTGGGAGCCGTAATGCGCTGCATTTATGAGAGCCTTGCTCTGAAATATCGCTATGCGATAGAGCAGCTCTCCACTGTAACGGGTCGAGCATTTACGACCCTGCACGTTTTGGGCGGCGGCACAAAAGACCGTCTGCTTTGCCAGATGACGGCAGACTGCTGCGGCCTTACGGTAAAGGCAGGCCCGGTGGAAGCTACGGCGCTCGGCAACATTATGATTCAGTTGAAAGCCTTGGGGTTGCTGGACTCCATCACACAAGGACGCCGGCTGATTGCGGAGACAGAGGTCATTAAAACATATACCCCAAGCACACAGAACTATGCGGAATGGAACGCCGCTTATGATCGTTTCAAACCCCTATTATAATAAGGAAGGTGCAACTATGCTGTATCCTAAAATTGGTATTCGCCCTGTCATCGATGGACGCTGGGGCGGCGTCCGTGAAAGCCTGGAAAATCAGACGATGCGCATGGCAGAAAATGCCGCCAAGCTGATTTCGGAGAACCTCAAGTACCCCGATGGTACGCCGGTGCAGTGCGTGATCGGCTGTACGACGATTGGCGGTGGTGCCGAGGCGGCCCGCGTGGCAGAGCAGTTCTCTACCCAGAATGTTACGGCAACGCTGTCTGTGACCCCCTGCTGGTGCTACGGTACCGAAACGTTCGATATGGATCCCAACACCATCAAGGCAGTCTGGGGCTTCAATGGCACCGAGCGCCCCGGCGCGGTGTATCTGGCTGCGGTTCTGGCAGCACACGCCCAGCGCGGTCTGCCTGCTTTCTCCATTTATGGCCATGACGTGCAGGAAGCCAACGATGATACGATTCCCGATGACGTGGCCGAGAAAATCCTGCGCTTTGCCCGTGGTGCTGTTGCCGCAGGCTGGATGAAGAACAAAGCTTACGTCAATATTGGCGCTGTGACGATGGGGATTGCCGGCAGCTTCTGCGATGCAGGTGTTCTGCAAAAGTATTTCGGCATCCGCGCCGAATGGGTGGACGAGGTCGAGATCCTGCGCCGCATTTCCATCGGTATCTATGACCACGACGAATATGAAAAGGCGCTGGCATGGGTGCGCGAGAATTGCAAAGAGGGCTTTGATAAGAACCTCGGTAAGAACCTGCCGCCTGTCATCACGAAGTCGAAAATTGTTCCGGCCGACAAGGATTGGGAGTTTATCGTCAAGATGACCCTGATCATCCGCGACATTCTATACGGCAATCCGCGTCTGGACGAGATGGGCTGGCATGAAGAAGCGCTCGGTCGCAACGCTGTGGTCGGCGGCTTCCAGGGCCAGCGCCAGTGGACAGACTGGCTGCCGAACGCTGACTTCACCGAAGCCATCATGGCTTCCACCTTTGACTGGAACGGCCCGAAGGCCCCGACCCCGTTCGCTACCGAGAATGATACCTGCAACGGCATTGCCATGATGCTGGGTAGCCTTGTTTCCGGTTCTGCACCGTGCTTCCATGATGTGCGTACCTACTGGAGCCCGGAAGCCTGCGAGCGTGTGACCGGGCAGAAGCCTGACGGCGTTGCCGCCAACGGCTTTATTCACCTCATCAATTCCGGCGCAACGGCCCTGGACGGTTCCGGTGCCTGCGTAGATGCCAAGGGCAATCATGTGATGAAACCGTTCTGGGAGATGACCGATGCGGACATCAAGGCGTGCCTGGACGCCACCGATTGGTGTCGCGCGGACTATGAGTACTTCCGCGGCGGTGGATATTCCAGCCACTTCCGCTGCAAGGCAGAGATGCCTGTTACGATGCTGCGCTTCAACATTGTGGAGGGCATTGGACCCGTCCTGCAAATTGCCGAGGGTTGGACGGCTGATCTGCCCGACGAGATTCACAACACTATCGACAAACGCACCGACCCGACCTGGCCGACCACATGGTTCTGCCCGCGCCTGACCGGACAGGGAGCGTTCACCGATGTGTACAGCGTTATGGCAAACTGGGGTGCCAACCATGGCGTGACCGTTTACGGCCATGTGGGTGCTGACCTCATTACACTGGCCAGCATGCTGCGCATCCCTGTTACGATGCACAATGTCCCTGCCGAGAAGGTTTATCGCCCCCACGCATGGGCCAGCTTCGGCACACAGGATCAGCAGGCTGCGGATTATGCTGCGTGCAAGCAGTACGGACCGCTGTATCGGTAAGTTACCTGTCGTAAATATTCTGCCGGAAAGATTCTGACATAGCCCTTAATACCAGTTAAGGAGAGGTTTCCTTGGAAGCCTCTCCTTGTTTTTTTCATTTGGAGGTATACAACAAATTCAAAAGATAAAAAGTACCTTGAGGCCTCTTTTCTCAAAGTGCGGTTATAATCCGTTGCCTATAACTTAATAGGCTTTTCTTCTATACGGAGAACCGCATTATGAGTTTGTCGAATGAATAACTCTGGCAATTCCACGCGAAAAACGAAATGGAATTACCACTGCCATATGCGAATCCTGACGGTACATGCTCCACACAGGTGGACATATACTGAAGAATTTGCGTGTGTCAATTTTCAATTCGACAAGATTCTTTGTCGCTGTCGTTCACCACCAGTATTCCCATCGAAGAAAAAATGATGGGAGTACAGAAATGATAAAAAGGAACGATGGCATATCCAAAGATGATATATGCCAAAACCAATTCACTGCTTATGTGGTTTTGGCAGTAAAACGAAAACGCCAATCTTACATAAAGAAGAAACAGAGAGAGCATGAAAAAGAAACCAGAACTAAAAAGGAGGCAGAACAATCCGAATTTAGAACCGCCGGGTATGATATGTGGAGCAGAATGGAGCCGCAAAATGAAAATCTGATGGCTGCTATGCAGCAATTAAGTCTCAAAGAGAGGTTTGTTGTCACAGAGTATGTCCTAAAAGGAAAGCCTTTTAAGGAAATTGCTCAAGAAACAGGACTCAAAGAAAAAGGAGTGGCATCTGCCTATTATAGAAGCATTAAAAAGCTGAGAGCCGAAATGGGGGATGTAAAATGACTTTTATGGAACTGTTACTCTCAGCTAAATTGGGAAGTACATCGGCCGTTGAGGAACTGTTTGCCCGGTACAAAAATCTTTTGCGAAAATATTCCGTAGTAAACGGTGTATTTGACGAGGATCTATACCAAGAACAGTGCGTGCTGTTTGTACGCTGCATTGAAATATTTGATGTGAATCGATAACAGAAAATCTCCGCCACATTGATGTGACGGAGATTTTTGTCAAAAGAGCGCATTTATAGGCTTGAGGCCAGCAATAAACGTACTGCGGCAGCCTGATTTGACGCTTTTACATGTGACTGTGAATGGAACATCTGCATGATTCCATAGGATCAAATCGCTTTGCCGCCGGACTCTTCATACTTACTTTCGCGTGCAATGTCACTTTTGAAGCGAATGCACCGCACATGACCGAGACGTTCTACAAGGAAACAGTACGGGCGGATACCATCGTCGATTTCCAGAATCTCATAGGGCAATAGCTGCATAGAGAGTAGCTCCGCGAGAGGACGCTTTTTAATTTGCCTTGCAAAATCCATCGCCGTATAAGGTGACTCTCCCTCATACCGCACTGCATAGCGGCTGGGGGATGGGAAAAACGAGATTCCGTTGGCCGCAAGCATGTTCTCTCCTGCCTCGATTTCCGGTGAACGGAAGTGGTAGATTCGCAATGTGGGCGGCACACGCCGCTTAGGACACCATTTCGGTACATTTACCTTGGGGTCATCAGAGCGAAAGATGGTGATCTTTTTGCCGCCGGTGCAGTATTTTGTGTTTGGCTTCATGCGCCGACCGTGAACTATTTTCGTTTCAGACCCGGCGTAGAGCTTGCAATCTGGGCAGTAATAACATTTGAATTTGCGTACTTTTTCTTCATACATAGTCAATTTCACCTCTTATCCCGTCAAAAGAAGCCGTGGCAGCAAAGCGCCGCCACGGCTATTATCAAATCATTCTGTGAACATTCAACCCTTTACGCACACGCGGCCAGCGTTTGTCGGCGCGGGTTGAGGGCCGCGAGTACAAAAGGGCGGGGCTTGATGTAGTAGTGGGTGGTGGATGTCTCAAAGTGAATCTCCTGCGTTTCCGTCTCATGGATCTTCACCACAGGGGCCGTATGGTACATTTCGCCGCCCGTACTGAAGATGGCGGGTCTGCCCACCATCAGTGCGGACATGAGTTTGCCGGTAATGTAAAGCTCCAGCTTCCGCTTTTTCATTCTGTCCTTGCCTCCCTTTAAGCATCTCTGCACAGTTCCACCACGATGAACCGCGCGTTATCCAGCAGCGTGTTCACATGGTACAGCGAGGTGTTCTGCATCTGCGCGATCTCGTTCGTCTGGTAGCCTTTGGTGCGCAGACGGATAATTTCCATCTGCTGGGGCGTTACCCGCTTGGCGAGGGCGTGCAGAAGCAATGCAACCTCACTTTCACGCAGCGCTTCCTCGTCCGTTACCGTTGGTGTTGAATGCCGGGTCAGATGCCCGGTGTAAGACTGACGGGGACGAACAAAACGGATGACGCGGAAACGGCGCTTGTCGGTGCGGTGGGTATTGACAACTTCGCCTTCCATCGCCCGCCACGCAACCGTGGCAAAGGAATAGCCTGCAAGGTTCGGGTCGGTCAGATACCGCTGTACGGCCCGCAGATAGCCGAAAATGACGATGTCATAATATTCGCTGGCAGGCAGATTCTTCTCGTGCAGAAACTTGTAGACAAGGTTGTGGTTCTTGTCGGCAAAAATACGCTGAGTATCATTCAACGGAATATCGTGCATAAAGCACCTCCTTCATAAACTGTTACGCGGGCAGCGGCTGCGTGTCACCGTTCACCGATGCCCCGATGCAAAAGCTGCCATCGGCGGTCGCAGGGGCGGTAGCGCAGCTCTCCACATCACAAAGACCATCATCCTGTTCACGTTTTGCCTCGATGCGCTGGCGATTCATGCCACGAATCTGCTCACGGAAGCTCAGGGCGTACTTGCGCACGGCAACAAGCTGGTCACCGTGGAAGTCACCAAGCCGCTTGAACGTGGCAACGCTGTAATCCTTGCCCTCCGGGTTCGTCTGGCGTTTGAGACCAATCTCCACAAGGCTGCCATAAGTGGCGCGGTTGCGGAAAACAAAACCCTGATTCAAGAACTCACGGAACGGGCTGATGCTGGTGGGCGAGAGATTGATTGCCAGCGGCATAAACTCTCCGCTGCGTAGCAGGTACAGCACCCGCATGTTCTTGCAGGCTTTGCCGCGGCCGTTGCTGGCGCTGCCAAACTGACTCAATGTACAGGTGGCGCAAGTGCCACCGGGTTCTCCATAGCCCTGTTTGCCATCCACCGAAGAACAAAGCGGCGGTACATCGTCATTGTACTCGTCACCCTCCGGCCAGTAGGCACAGCTTGCGTGGTTGTACAAGATCACGCCGGTGAGTGTGGGGCGGTAATCCGGGTGCTGCGGATCACCGTTGGGAATCTCGAACTGCAACACACCGCCGGTGGGAATCTTGATGCGGGGAAAGGACATGGTGAGCCCGTCCGTATCTTCAGCAAGTTCCTCGCTACTGAAATCGGCATCGCCCATTTCGGGCAGCACAAAGTCCAGCGGCTCGTTGGTGGTCATGGCGGTAGTGGCTGCGGCGTTAGCGTTCATCATAGACATAAAAGATCCTCCTGTGTGTAAGGGCAGTGTTAAGCGGCTGCCCGGTTGATTCTCGACCACTGCCGGGGCGGCATGGTCAAAATACTGTAACCGATACTTTCCAGTTCACTGGCGCGGTCATAGCTCTCCACATCCTGGCTGTGGCGAGTCACGGCGTTGGATAACCCGTACAGCGTCAGATCGTTGGATTCAATCAGCCGCTGCAATACGCCGGTGCTTTCGCTGTCGGTAATGTGGAACTCTTTGCTGGCAAGTTTGACGACGGCCGGCACATCATGGGTGTCCATCTGCGCGGCTTTTGCCTCCTGCATCTTGCCGACGACCTGCACGAACCGCGCTTCTTCCACAGCGGCGCGCACGGTGTCCTGAATTTTCATAACAAAGGCTTTGTCCTCCGCGTCCAAGGTTGCTTGGGAGTAGACGCTGAAATTTTCCTCGCTGTCGGTAACACGGCGGGCGGCTGCCTCATTCACGACCATACCGTTGCTGCACACCAGCCGATAGATCAGCGGCTGGATGCTGACGGAACCAAGTCCGACCTCGCTGTTGCTGATGATGATTCCGGCCTGCACGATGTCGCCGGGGGATACCTCCGCCTGCAAGCGGGGGTTCACGGCCTTGATGTACATACGACTTTCGGTGATTTGGCAGCTTTCAAAGCGGATGTCGGGCAGCCCGCCGAGAATCGGCAGCGTCACTCCGGCAATGTCGATATTGTCGATGCGGCGATAGCGATTGCTCAGGTACGCGCGAGCGGAGCCGTCCAAGGTACGCAGCATGCGCTGGCTGCTTTCCTGCTTGAACCATGTGTTGGCGTTGTAGGCCAGCAAGTCGGGACGTTCCTCCCGCATGCGGTCATAGTAGGCGGCGGGAATACGCAGGTGGGTGCCGATCTGCCGATGAGCGATGCCGGTGATGGTCATGGGCTCAATCAGCTCGGTGCCGCTGTCGTCTGACAGGTGCAGAAACATTTCTTTGCCGTAGGATTCCATCCGCAGGCGATTGGGGCAATGAGGTAGTCCTCCTTGGACTCGCTCTGCCGCTTCACTTCGGTCAGCATCTGCTGTAAAGTTACACCGGATTTCATACGCGAAACCTCCCTTTACCACGAGAGAACCAGCTTGCCGGAAGTTTCCTCGGCGGCCAGCCCATCTCCTGCAAAGACCTGTTTCAACTTTTCCCAGCAGCCCACAGGCGGGAAACCGTGCAGTTCCGGGAGTACCGATGTGCTGCCGTCCACAAGCTGGATGTGACCGTCCTCCTGCACGGTCATCGAGTGATGCCCGCGGGAACTGAGGTCAGCTACGATGTTTTCCAGTGTTGTGCGACCCTCGGTTTCATACCAAATGCGCGGATCGGGCAGTGGGGGAGTCTCGGCGGGGATTCGCGGCTTTTCGGGTGCGTCTGCCGTGGGGTTCGGGCGCAACGGCACGGCGTTGATTAACTCACACCGCAGATGCGCCTGCTTGTCCAGTACGACCTCGGCACTCTCAAAACCGTCTAATCCGTGAACACGGATCAGGCAGCGCCCACCCTCTTTAACGATAGCAAGCGGGTCCTTGGTGGCCCATTCCCATGTAATGTTGCTGCCCGCTGTGCGAAGTGCGGCAGTAATGCGCTGGTTCACATGGAGCAGCAGAATGTCGCTGAGCGGTTCGTCCTCAATGTCCGGCACCACAAACTTTGCGCGGCGGGGAGCCTTTGCTTTCTTCTTGGGGACTGCCGGGAGGCTGCCGCGCAGATGCTGCAGCACGTACAGCCCCCAGACAGAACAGGCAACAAGCAGAAGCGGCAGCAGCAGGGCGCCGCGCACAAACGCGGCGATAGCTACAATAATGCCCACGAAGATGCTTGTGCCATTCCGGATGGCGTTATCAGATTTCATTGTCGATTACCGTCCTTTCACAAAAACAAAAAGGGCTGCATCAGGTGTCCGTTCTGAACACTTGATGCAGCCCAAGGTGCAGCCGTTTTTCAGCGGCCATGCGGGATGCGGATTGATTCTTGGTTCACTCCTTTCTGCCAACGGCAGGAAATATCTATATAAAAAGTGCCGGCAGGGAAGACACCGCGCCCAATTCAGCGCAATGCCATCTACTACCGGCACCGATTACAAAAACAACAGCGTATGCTTATATAGCATAAAAATCATTTACAAAGCAATTATAATACTATATCTTGTAGTTGTCAACCCAGAGACGATTTAATATGTATCAATCATAATCTGTTGTCGAAGATAAAGGTTTGCTACTGCTGTGATGACTTCGTGGCTGCAACGGTACTCCCGAACAGCCTGGGCGAAGTTGTCGCAGTTCAAGTCGTTGTCATCGTACAGCTTGTCCAGCACATCGTAGCCGTCCTCCAGGCGGCGGATGTCCATTTCGATGCACTTGATAATTTCCGCGCACGAGAGCGGTGTCTGCCGGGCAAGGCGGATGACTTTTTTCTCGCAGGCGCTACGGGCATCAACGTGGAACAGGCGGCGGGTGATTTTCCAAGAGATGCCCTCCAAAAACGTCAGTTTGAGGAACGACAGCACCCGCAGCGGCCATGCCGCACCGATGGGGATGATAAAGCGGCAGGAGAGCAAATCATATAGCGCATCATACTCGGTATCCCCGGTGCCAACCACAAGGAGCCCGCGAACTAGCAGGCGCTGCACACAGTCCTGCCAGCTGCGATGGTGACATTGGAACTGCTCGCCATCTTCTCGTAGAAGCTGCTGATTTCCTCTTCCCGCAGGATGCGCCAGTTGAGGATGGACCAGAGCATAAACTCTTGCACATCGACCTCGTACTCTTTTTCGCAGACGATGATGACCGGGCGGGTGCCTTCTTCGGTGCAGCAGCGGATATAACGGCCATTGGCAGTGTAAAGCATTTTCATAAGGGAACCTCCAAATTTTAATTTTCGTGTAGAGATGAGAGAAAAGATTCATCGTTTCGCAATTTGTGGACAGCACGGCTGATCCACGCCGAAACGTGGTTGGGCGGGGCGCTCATGCGAGTAGCAACTGCGGTAAGCGGTATGCCGGAGACTTGCAACGCCAGCGCATGGACGCCCTTGCGGGTCACGCCACTGTATTGAGATTCTGCGGCGGCAAGCAGCAGGGGAGTCTCGCACTCAATATCGAAGGGAGCGCTATGTTGTGCTTCTAATGCGGCAAGTGCAGTTGGCTCCATCTCTGCCAGAGAAATCATGCGGGATTGTTTTCCCGTAAGGTTGCGGCAGTAACTGACAAGACCATTCTGTACGACCTGCCGGGCATAGGATGCAAAGCTACCGCGCGCTGGGTCGAAGGTCAGTGCTGCATTGCAGAGCCAGACACAGCCCTCTTGATACAAGTCCTCATAGGCAAGACCAGCAACGCAGGGATTGGCATTGATGTCGAACCGCAGGACGCGCTCTACGATGGTCAGATTTTCTTCTGCCAAACGCTGTTGGTCAGCTGTGAGCCTTTTCACGCATTTCATAACCGTCACCTCGCAGTCGCATTCTCGCAGATGCGGATGATTTGCTCACAGCGGTAGTCGCCGCACTTGGCAATATGTACCTGATCTCCGGGCAGCCCCATCTGCGTTTGCAGCCAACGGTAGCTCTGGTCGCGGCTCATGCCAAGCTGCGTCTGTACGCTGTGCAAGGCATGGTGAGCAAGGATGCGTTTATGCCGCAAATCTCCGTTGGCAAGGGTGCCGAGCGGCTGCTTCGTGCGGCGGTCTGCTGTGACATAGGCATCACAGGCAGGCCAGCGGCGGCAGACGTACAGGTACGTTCCTGCGGAAATGTCGGACAGACCATGAATCGCGCTTGCCGGGCGCAGCATGGCAAGAGAGCCGCAGTAGGGACAATGGATACGAGCTTGTTTCATAGAATTTCACCTCCTATTTGTTGAAAATAGGCCGAAAAAACCTATTTTCCCTTATTACTGTCATCTCAAACGAAAAAATTAAAAAATTTCGGCCACTTTTTCAAATTTTACAATTTGTTCATATCTTCGCGGCGTTACGCCAGCATCGGACGGGATCCGCCACCGACAGATTTGCGTACATCCAGCATCGTCCTGCCGTTCAGTGTGACAGGCGCATTGAACAGCATCGTCAGAAGATATTTCTTGAGATTTTTAACGTCCGTGTGCAGATTGCACAGGCCGTCGAGAACAAAACGGATATGCTCGCTTGTCAGCTGCAACAGTCGTTCCCGCACCAAGGCCATCGGGAACAGGTTGTTGCCCAGCCGCAGTACAGGGCTGCGGAGCTGGATTGTCTCCACGACCAGCTCGTAGATCTCCTGCATCACTGGGGCGCTCTCCGGCTGGTTGCGGCAAAGCAGGTCCAGTTCGATGTTGTCGCGGACTTTTGTCCGCACGGCCGCTCCCTCGGATAAGATTAGATCAGTATTTTGTTTCTCTTTATTTTGTATTTCTTTATTTAATTGCATGGGATTTCCCAGTACAGCAGAATCCGATGCAAGGGGTTCCAGCATAGGCGGCACGGATTCAGCGCTGCCGCCGGAGCCGGATGAGGGAGTTTGCGGGTACTCATAGACATAGTAATCGCAGCCACGCAGACAGCCGCGCTCATCACGGACGCGGGTACGCACCACATACCCGGCATCCTCCAGCTCCCAAATCGCTGTGCGGATAGCGTCCACGCTCTCCTTATTGATGGCGGCAAGCCCTTTGAGGGTATAATCCCAGTCGTCCGGCAGGGAAAGCATCTGCGACAGCAGACCCTTGGCTTTCAGGGACAAATTTTTGTTGCGAAGATGATGATTGCTCATAACGGTATAGTCCTTAATGCGCTCTACGCGAAAAACAGCCATTTTACGAATCCTTTCATGTAAAAGATGGGCAACCGCCGGGGCTGCCCACGGTTCATCGGTTACAGATTCTGACGGATAATGCGGGTGATGATGCCCACGGCAATGCTGCGCTCCTCGTCCAGCTTCGTTACCACAAAACTGACATCATCCTTTTTCCCGGGCGTGCGGCGGTCATAGCAGGAGTGAGCCACAGCATTGACCCCGTTAGAAAGCCGCACATAGACGATGCCTTTATGTACATCGGTGACGCGGCCGGCGTATTTGCTCTGCACACGGCAGCGTTTCAAGGCTTCGTGGCTGGTGTTCTCGGTGACGCTCTTGACATCGGCATGGACGGACAATTCTTCCTGCGAGGTCTTGTTCACCTCTGTCACGCGGACAAGAATCTGATCACTCACAGCAAAGCGGTCATGGGCATCACCGATCCAATCCCATGCCAGATCCCGCGCCATAATGGAACACTCTACACCGAAAATCTCGACACGGATGGACTTGTCGGCAACGGCAATGACGCGGGCCTGTACAACGCGCCCCTCGCGGACGCGGTACTCGCCGTTGGCATCAAGGCTGAAATAGAAAAGTTGGCGCTTTCGCATCATGGCTTCGCGGCGGCTGGCAACCACACTGCGGCTCTTGGAATCGATGCCAAGGATGACGAAGTCGATTTCTGCGCCCAGCATATTGCCCAGCAGCTTCATCTGGCGGACGGCCATGCTGTCAGTGCTGTTAGCTGCGCTGGGGGCGACCATCATTTCTTTCAGAAGGATGACAATGCGGAAACCGTTGTAGTCTACAACTGCAATTGTCTTGCCGCTGTCGGTCTGCTCGATACCGCCCAGCTGTGCGGAGAGGATGCGCCGTGTGCGGTAGGCGTTGTGGATCTC
>ENA-OPVK01001210-OPVK01001210.1-human-gut-metagenome-genome-assembly--contig:-NODE-1210-length-16000-cov-3.718971_pt1 | contig 16000 bp, 23 predicted proteins | sample MGYA00241495_ERZ501982 | MGnify/ENA primary metagenome ERZ501982 (study PRJEB25962, sample SAMEA2042002) | human gut metagenome | biome: human gut; feature: human-associated habitat; material: faeces...
ATCAAGGTTTTAAAAGAATTTTAGAACAATAAAATGGGTAGTTTTTGACACTACCCATACGAAAAAGGAGGAAACGAAATGAATATTATACCAATTAATCTTAATTTCCAGTTTGATGAAGGTAATGAAACAACACCGATTATTATTATTGCGACAGATGAAGTTGATGTTAACATCGGTCAAATTATGAATGAAATCATGGAAACTCATTCTGTTTTGTGCAAATTGGAATACTACGGAGAGTTAGGTCGTACGCCAGAAACACTTATGAACTATTATTGTTTAGAAGTTAGACCTGGCTGGAGCTGGTATCCAATTGAATATACAGTGGATCTTAACTAACTAAAAACGAAGAGAGTTACCAACATGGTAGCTCTTTTTGTTTTGATTTGTTTTGTTTCCGTTCATTCGTATGCACAGCTTAATTCCATATTTAGGATAACAAAACATATTACATACGAAAAAGGAGGAAATGAAATGAATTACTATTATCATTTAACGCAGCCAGAATTTGTTACCACGATCCAGAAAGAGGGATTGAAACCAATGCTTGGAAAACGGTCAAAGTCAATCGGAGACAAAGAAGAAAGACTTTGTTTGTGTTCCGAAAGTAGTATTGATGCCTGGTCAATCATGCTTGGAACGAATACTGTGATCAAAATTGCGGTTCCAGACGAAGACAAAATGGAATTAGTCGACCAGGGAAATGTATCTGATGAATACAATTACGATGGTGTCATTCCGCCAGAGTACATTGTGGATATTTTTACAGTGAAGCCAAGTAAAATCATACTCAACAAACTTCGATATAACTATATGTGGGGATTATCTGAATTCTGTACTTATTGTGCCAGATATTATACAGAACTGGATAGCGAGAATACAGACGAAGAGTATCTTGATGCGCTTAAAGAAGCTATTCAAGTAACCGGAGAGTTATTAGTCCCTGTAATTCCAAAATTATGTTATCCGGACATGCCAAAAGAAGAACGAAAAGATATTCTAAAAATGATTGGAAATCAGGGAGCGTATTCATTCTGCGATGACTATGACGTTAATATTGAAGAGGGAATCCCAGTCAAAAAGCTATATCAGATGCTGATACTGTATCCAGAAGACGACCTTACCGAGATCCGTCAGACGATCAACAGACTGATCAAAGATAATTTCAAGTATTGTCTGAGAGTTAACACAGGTGGATTTACAGGCTAAAAAGAGAAACAAAAGGAGTTACCGACGTGGTAGCTCTTTTGTTTTGTATGCGAATCATAAATCCCATATTTAGGATAACAAATAATACACGAAAAGGAGGAAATACAATGTTATTAACAATTATTAAAATATTAGATATGATTTTTTCGATTTCGGGAATTGTATATCTTTTAACAGTCGCAATAGAAAGGAAAGACGGCATTGTGGAAGACGAAATAATATCACGAATATCATCAATTTCTGCAGTTTATAGTCTTATGTTTGGGGCTCTAACAGTAATATGTAGTCTTGTATATCTAATATTGTACTAAAAGCAAATTGAGTCTGCCTATTGGCAGGCTCTTTTGTTTTGTATGCGAATTATGAATACCATATTTAGGATAACAAAACAAACGCATACATACAAGGAGGAAAGTATTATGACAAGAGACGAATTCTTAAACATGGATTGGAGCGACTCACAGATTGGATACGATATGCAGGTTGTATTGCCGGATAGTGATAGCAGAACGATCGCTTATCTGACATTATCAAAGAAATATCCGAACTCATTATGTTTGGTTACCGACAGTAAGGAATTCCCAATAATGAATTCAGGATGTGGCATAAGCAAAAATCCAACACCATATGATGTGATCTTCAAACTGAAAGAGGATACAAAGATCAAAAAAGTTATTGCCATTGTTGATAACAAAGTTTATGATCTCGATCCGGGATACGTTAAAATGAATCATTACGATAGCATACTTCGCTTTGAAAGAGCTAGAAACTTGATTTATTTATAACTGATTCAAACGTACGAAAAGAACAGAATCCATACATGCACAGACATGTGTGGGTTCTTTTTCTTTTTTATATGAAAATGACGCATACCATATTTAGAGTAACCAATAAAATCACACACACATTCAAAGGAGGAATTGAATTATGATTATCTTTTTAATTTTTGTTGTACTTTTAGTTTCTGGAATTTTGCTATATAAATTCGGAGATGATGAGATCACAGCTGTCGCTGTTTTCGAAATATTGTCGCTCTTTGTCGGATCTTTGGGGTTTCTCATCACAGGATGTATAATCCTGTGTTCCCACGTTGAGGCGACCAAACAGATCTCAAAGAATCAGTTTGAATACGAGGCAATTATTGCCGAGGTTCAGGCTGTTAACTCAGATAACGAGGACGTATCAAAAGTCTTAGTTATCAAAGACGTGAACGAATGGAACAAAGAGGTTTATCGTCAGAAATACTTGGCATCTAGTCCATGGACTTCATGGTGTTATAGCCAGAAGGTAGTGGACAAAATGGAGTATATCGAAGTTCCGGAATGGAACGTTCCGACTCCTGACAGTAACAAATAAAAAAAACGAATTGAGTCTGCCATATTGGTGGGCTCTTTTTGTGTGTTCTCTGACGAGTTTTTCGAAAAGTGAGCCTTATGTATATTGTAAACATATGCAAAAGGAGAAAAAAAATATGTTGTTAATATTATTTTGTATTAGCTGTTTAGTAATTGTTTTACTAAGTCCATATGATAGTAATAAAAATGATTGTGTTTTTATAGTTGCAGGAACAACTGTTTTCTTTGTTCTTATCATTTTAAGTAATTATATTGGGGTGAACCAGCAGATTAAACAAAATCGTATCAAAAATGAAGCGATTATTACGGAGGCGCAAGCTGTTGGTACGGACAACGAAGACATGTCTAAGGCACAGGTTATTAAAATTACAAAGAAATGGAACGAAGATGTCTTAAGTAAAAAACATCTAGCTTCAGATCCATGGACAAATTGGTTTTATAACGAAAAAGTAGTTAATGCTATGGACTATATCGAAATTCCGGAATGGGATATTGAAAGTCCAGATGGTGGCGAAAACGAATAATAAAAAACGAAGATATTGGTGGGCTCTTTTTGTGTGTTTTCTGACGAGGTTTTCGAAATGTGAGCCTTATATATTATAAACATATATTCAAGGAGGACAAAAGATATGTTATTAGCATTAATATTTACTGCATGTTTGGCTATTGGAATTTTACTCAGACTTATTTTGGTTGAGTATAAAAATGATGATTGTACTTTTTTCGCTCAGGTTGTTTTTATGCTAGTTGGTGTTGTCGGATTACTTTGTGTCGGAGTATTTATTCTATGTTCGCATATTGGAGTAAATCAGCAGATTGCTCATAACAGAATTGAATATGAAGCAATTGTTGCTGAGATAAAGGCAGCCAACACAAACAACGAAGATGTATCCAAAGTACAGGTTATCAAAGATGTGAAAGAATGGAATCAAGATGTTCATAGTAGTAAATACTGGGCATCAAGTCCATGGACAAACTGGTACTATAGCCAGAAAGTTGTAAACGCTATGAAATATATTGAAATTCCGGAATGGGATATTGAAAGTCCAGATGGTGGCGAAAACGAATAGTGAAAAAAAACGAAGAGAGTCGGCCATATTCGCGGGCTCTTTGTGTGTGTTTTCTGACGAGGTTTTCGAAAAGTGAGCTTTATTATCAACAAAAGAAACCATATTTAAGAAAGCAATATATATATAAATAAAAGGAGGGTATTAATATGTTATTTTTGTGTTTGGTTGTTGTTATAAGTTTTATTATTCGTACTATAAATCGTTATACGAAAAACAATTATACTATTAAATATTGGAGTACAATGTTTTTGCTTGCTGGATTAATTTTGATTTTGATACAATATATCAGCAAGTAAAGCCGTAGAGTTCGCAAATGAATCAGAATATGAGAAATGAAAGATGCAACCGTCAATCGTGTGACAGAATGGAATAAGTATGTAGAAAACGAAAAATATTATGCTACAAGCTTATGAACAAATTGGTTCTATGATAAAGATATTATAAACCAATTGCAGTACATTTAGTCACCCGATAGCGGCTCCAGATAGCAGCGAAAACGAATAACAGGAAACAAAGAGAGTCAGAACAATCGGGCTCTTTTTTCTGTATGTTTCCTATGACGAGGTTTTCTGAGACAGATATGAATTTTGTATTTCAAGTATTCCTATATACTTAATTCAATATACAACTACTAGAACCCATATTTAGGATAACAAAAATTATGATATTAAAAAGGAGAAAACAAAGTATGAAACAGGAACAATTAAATAAGATGATTAAATGCCATCAACATTATCTCGATGAGGATATTGACGAATGGGAGGAAACGCAAGCAGATTTATCAGATTATGATCTAAGTGGTTTGGATTTGTCACATAAAGATTTACGATATGCTAATTTGAACGATGCAAAATTTTATCATGCAGATCTTAGAGAAGCAAATCTTAGGCATACAGATTTTAGAGGAGCAGATCTTAGGTATGCAGATCTTAGAGGAGCAGATCTTAGGTATGCAGATCTTAGTGGAGCAGATCTTAGGTATGCAGATCTTAGTGGAGCAGATTTTAGGAATGCAAATCTTTTTGGAGCAAAAATTAATTGTCCGATTGATTGTCCAGAAACATGATACGTCGGATCTTTATTTCCAAATGGTAGCGAAAACGAATAATAAAAAACGAAGAGAGTCAGAATAATCTGGCTCTTTTTGTGTGTTTTCTATGACGAGGTTTTCAAGAAGTGAGCCTATTAATTATAGTTAACAAAGTCATAGAAAAAGGAGGGATCGGACATGGCAGTAATTCTGCTCTTAGGAGTTATGTTTTCAGGGTTGATTTTGTTCATAAGCACAATTGCATACCTTTATGATTTTGATCTGTTTGGTCATGAATCTGAATTTCAGGATCTGTTGGAGTTGTTTGTAGAGCTAGGATCCATAATCATTGTATGCGGTGTCTTTTTCTAAACGCGAAGCTTGTATTCCAAGTCTTCCTATATGCTTAGCTTAACATACAACTGTTTAAATCCATATTTAGGATAACAAAAATCATGATATTAAAAAGGAGGAAACGAAGTATGACACAGGAACAATTAAACAAGATCGTCGAAAATCATCAGCATTATCTTAATAAGGATGTTGACGGATGGGAAAACATGAAAGCCGATTTATCGCATCAGGATCTAATGGATTTGGATTTATCACGTAAAGATTTAAGAAATGCGATTTTTTATAACACGAATCTTTGTAGAGCGAATCTTTATAACACGAATCTTTGTAGAGCGAATCTTAGAAATACAGATCTTAGAGGTGCTAGTCTGTGCGAAGCGAATCTTGAAAATACAGATTTTAGTTATGCAAATTTGAACGATGCAGCATTTTATTATGCAGATCTTAGCGAAGTAAATTTTAGGCATACAGACCTTAGCGGAGCAGATTTTTATCATGCAGATCTTAGAGGGGTAGATCTTAGTTATACAAATTTGTACGGAGCAGATCTTAGATTTGCAAACCTTAGAGATACAAAAATCAATCACCCGATTGCATGCCCGGAAACTGGCTCATTCATTGGTTATAAGAAAGCATTCTACAAAAAGATCGTAAAACTTCAGATTTGCGAAGATGCGAAGAGGTCATCGGCAACAACAAAGAAATGCAGATGTAGTAAAGCATTGGTCTTGGCGATCGAGAATATCGATGGATCTGACAGTGGATTACAAGAAATAAAGTCGTATTTTGATTTTAGTTTTATTTATCGCGTTGGAAAAATCGTAGAAGTATCTGATTTTGATGATAATCGATGGTATGAGTGTGCTCCTGGTATTCATTTCTTCGTGGATAGACAGGATGCAGTCGATTATGAATTTTAAAAACACATCAAAGAGATAACCGTTGTGGTTGTCTCTTTTTTTTTGTTTCCGGTTATTTTGCATGCAATCATCTTATCACATATTTAGGATAACAAACAATAAAGCACATAATAGAGGAGGAAACAAATATGTCAGAAACAAAAAGAACATGTCCATTCGGAACAGTAGGAGATCAGAATCAGAAAGCGATTCTTTACCAAATCCTGCAAAATGGATTCAGAGACGAAAATCCGAGACCACATTATGAAGATATGTATCATAATGCGCATCTTTCTGATGATTGCAAATATGTGATCACAGAAGACGGAAACAAGATCGAAATTGAAGAAGGAACTGCATTTACAAACGGCTCAGATGTAACCGTTTATGTCCCGGCTCATACGTTATCCATTAACCATGTTGTTACCAGATACGACTTAGCAAAAGGTGAGTGCCCGATTTTGACTTTGAGACCGATCGCGTGGAAATCAGCAGTCAAAGAAATCTTATGGATTTACCAGATGCAGAGCAACAAACTGTCAGATCTTCATGATCTTGGTATCAAATATTGGGACCAATGGGATGTTGGCGACGGAACAATCGGCTGCAGATATGGAGCAACCGTAAAAAGACATAACTTAATCAATAAGTTACTGGATGGATTAACAGCCGATCCATTTGGTCGCCGTCATATCATGTGTATGTGGCAGGAAGACGATTTTTCAGACGAAACAGGAGGAACAACCAAAGGATTGAAACCATGTTGTTATGAAACGATCTGGAATGTAAGAAGAGGAATCGACGGTAAATTGTATCTGGATATGCTCATGAATCAGCGGTCCAGTGACTTTATCGTATCCGCCTCAATCAATGAGATGCAGTATGTTGCGCTTCAGTTGATGGTTGCAAAACATTGTGGATACGAACCTGGCGTATTCACACATGTAAGTGAAAACGTTCAGATTTATGAAAGACATTTGAGTCAGGCAAAAGAAATCGTTTTTAATCGAAATACAATTGATTGTGATCCAAGATTTGTTCTGGATACAGAGAAAACAAATTTTTTCGATTTCACGATTGATGATTTTAAACTGATCGGATATCCAAGAGAAGAAATTGCAAAGAAGAATCCACAGATGAAATTCGATCTTGGAATCTAAAACAGAAACAAACAGAAGGACTCGCATTATGCGGGTCTTTTTGTTTCCGAAAATTTTGTATGCGATCAACTCATACCATATTTAAAGATAACAAATTAAAAGCATACGAGGAGGAAACAAAAAAAATGAGTAATAAAACGAACACACCTGTACATGGATATAAGGTATTCAGACCTGATTGGACCTGTAACCCGACAGGAAAGAACTGTAAACAGTACACTTGCCCCGGAAAATTTGAGGAAAAAGGGGAGCTTAATGTTTGCTGTCACGGTATGCACTTCTGTCAGACTGCTGCTGACTGCTTCAATTATTACAATTTTGACAGCAACAACAAAGTTGCAGAAGTTATTGCCTATGGTGAGGTAAAAACAGACGGTGACAAGTCATGCACGGACAAGCTTGAAATCGTACGTGAAATCCCATGGGATGAAGTATTGCGGATCGTCAATATTGGAAAGAATTGCACCGGGATCAACAACACCGGGAACAGGAACACAGGGCACTACAACACCGGTGACCGCAACACCAGGTACTGCAACACCGGGGACAAGAACACCGGGGACAGGAACGCTGGGAATTGTAACGCAGGAGACAGGAACACCGGGAACAGGAACACCGGAAGCTACAATACCGGAAACTACAACACAGGGGATTGGAATACCGGGTATTGGAACACCGGGAACAACAACACCGGGTACAAGAATACAGGAAATCAAAACACTGGGGATAGGAATACTGGGAATAGGAATACCGGGGATTGGAACAAGTCATCTTTTAATACTGGCTGTTTCAATACAAAAGAACAGAAGATATTGCTGTTCAATAAACCGTCAGATATGACCTATCGTGACTGGTGTGAATCTGATGCACGGTGGTTATTAAAGCAGATACCAAAGGATGTTGTTGAATGGATTTGGTCCGACAATATGACTGATGAAGAAAAGGAACAGCATCCGGAATACAAGACAACACGCGGTTACCTGAAAGTGCTTGACGAGTCTGAATGTGGTCAGTTGTGGTGGAATAATCTCGAAACAAAAGACAAAGACATCATCAAGGCGATTCCAAACTTTGATCCAGATATTTTTTACGAATGTACTGGAATCAGAGTCGACTAACGAAAAACAGAGGCTGACCAATTGGTTGGTCTCTCTTTTCGTTTCCAAAGTATTTGTGTGCAAGTACTTAATACCATATTTAGGATAACAAATAAATTTAGCACACAAAAAGGAGGAAACGAAAAATGAGTAATAATGTAACAAATCACGAACCAGTACATGGATTTAAAGTATTTAATCCAGACTGGACTTGCCGAAATTTTCAGTATGAGGTAGGAAAAACATTTGAGGAAGATGTTAACCCAAGTTGCTGTGACCGAGGATTTCACTTTTGCGAAAAGGCTGCCGACTGCTTCAATTATTACAAATTTGACAGCAACAACAAAGTTGCTGAAGTCATTGCTTATGGTGAGGTAAGAACAGACGGCGACAAGTCCTGCACAAATAAAATCTATATTGTAAGAGAGATCCCTTGGATGGAACTCTTAACAATCGTAAATACTGGAAAAGATAATACAGGATTAGGAAATACTGGAGACATGAATACTGGTGTCTGGAACACAGGAAGCAGGAACACCGGAAGCAGGAACACCGGAAACAGGAATACCGGAAGCAGGAACACCGGAAACAGGAATACCGGAAGCAGGAACACAGGGAACCACAACACCATGGACTACAACACCGGAGACTGCAACACCGGGGACTGGAACACTGGGAATTGGAACGCCGGGGACTGCAACACCGGAAGCAGGAACATCGGGGACTGGAACACCGGACGCTGCAACGTCGGGGAATGCAACACCGGAAGCGGGAACACCGGGGACTGCAACACCGGGAATATGAACAGCGGAAGCTTCAATACTGGGGATTTTAACAATTCGTCTTTCAACTCAGGTTGTTTCAATGTAAAAGAACACAAAATCATGTTGTTCGACAAACCGTCAGATATGACATATCAGGATTGGTTAGACTCAAAGGCCAGGGAATTACTGAGACAGATACCAAAAAGTGCTGCTGAATGGGTGAGTACAGACGACATGACGGATGAAGAAAAAGTAGCACACTCAACATATAAGACAACAGGTGGATATCTTAAGGAGCTTGATAAGTCTGAATGTTGTCAGATGTGGTGGGATAGTCTTGATATAGACGATAAAGAAATCATCAAGGCGATTCCAAACTTTGATCCAGATATTTTTTACGAATGTACTGGAATTAAAGTCGACTAACAAGAAACAGAGACTGACCAATTGGTTGGTCTCTCTTTTTGCCTCCGGTTGTTTTGTATGCGAAGAATTGAACCCATATTTAGGATAACAAAAACAAAGCATACGAAATAAAGGAGGCAAAAAGTATGGAAAAGAAAAGATTACAAGATATGACAGATCACAAAGTAATGAGTTTCAAAGAAGCTGCAAAAGCGTTAAATTGGACTCTCACAGAGGACGACGAAGTTTACACAGTATCCTGTGACTGCGGTAACAGCAAAATTGAGTATACTGGAGTAATTGGCGTACAAAAAGTAAGATGCGGTAATTGCGGAAAACAAATGTCAAGTCTGATTTCTTTGAATCCGGCTTGTCGTTCAATGATTGACATCGAGAAAGACGAGGAAGGAAATGAGCGGTTCTGGATCATTGAAGACAAGAAAGAAGTCGATAATGATGAGAATTAGACAGAAACGATAACAAGCTGGCTTGCAAAGCAGGAAGATTACGGTCTCTGTAACCCACCAATGGATGCTCAGAAAGCATTGCTTTTTCTGGCTGAGTATTTGGATATTCCGGAAAACACCATACCTGAAAACGAACAACAGACAAATACCTATATTGTTTGCAAAATCTTAGACAGATACAGCAAAAAATATAGAAAGGAATTGAAAAACAAATAAGAAGCAAACGAAAGAGCCTATTCCAATTTAGCGGAGTAGGCTTTTGTGTGCCTCCGGTTGTTTTGTATGCGAAGAGTTGAACCCATATTTAGAGTACAAAAACAAAGCATACGAAATAAAGGAGGAAAAGTGAAGTATGGAAAAGAAAAGATTACAAGATGTTACTGATTACAAAGTAATGAGTTTTAAAGAAGCTTGCAGATCGCTTGATTGGGATATCACAGAAAATGAATTTCTTACGAACGGAGACCGTTACGCAATATCATGTAACTGTGGTCACAGCAAAATTGAATACAGAGGTTCTTTTGGAGTAAAAGCAATAAGATGCAATAACTGCGGAAAACACATAGTAAACTTAGTTTTCGCAATTCAGACGAAACCTTATCTATTTGAAGATTGCGAGAAAGATGATGAAGGAAGTGATCGATTCTGGATTGCCACAGACAAAGCAGGTAATCTCAATAGAATCCGTAATGTTTCTGCTCGTGTTATCCCAAAAGCCGCATTCGTTCAAAAACCGTTAGATGAAGGGATCACAGTAGAGGAAATCACAGAACTCGTCAGCAAACTCGAATGCGAACAGGTAATTCCAATCGAAGTGCAGGCGAACAGTAGTTGTGCTATTGGTTTCATTTCATTGGATGCTGCTGAAGAATTGAATTACGATTACGATAACCTGATTCGGAGTGTGTCTGAGGTAATCGAAGACATGGATAACGAAACAGAGTATGGAAACTACGATTTTGATGGATTTCCGGTATATATCGGATATTAGGAGGAGGAAACAATATGAAGAAATCAGAGAAAAACATGATCTTTCAGGAAGCTGCATTAATGTCAGATGAGAAACTAAAAGAAGCGTATTATGATTCTGTAGATGCTTGTCTCGGGAGCCAGGCAGAAATTATGGAAGATCGAGGATGGGATCCTGTAGATATTAAAGAACGTCGCCAGTATGAGAAGTTCCTTTCTGAGAAATCGGATCTTTTGGGATTCATCTGCGATATGAGAGGTATCAAACTTTGGGAGATAAGGAATCATAACTAAAAAAAAACAGAAGAGAGATTGCATTCATGTGATCTCTTTTCTTTTAGCCTTTACTTGACATATAACGTAATTGCGTTATAATGAACACAAAGGAGTGATAATCAATGAATGACCGTTTAAAGAAAAAAATAAAAGAAACTGGGAAAAGCATATATAAAATCAGTCAAGAGAGTGGAATTCCATATACAACATTGAATGAATTGATCAATGATAAGAAAAATATTAACAACAAAGCAGCAGAAACAGTATATAAGCTTAGTTTATATTTGAATTGCAATATAGATGAGATTCTGAACAACATTGCTTTTCTCGAAAACGGAAAAGGAACTTATCTTGGATATCGATATTATTGGAAAGTAACGAATAGTGGAATAGAGTTGCATATACTAGATAATAATGAAGATTTAATGTTGCTCACTCTAAAAAATATGTGTCAAGATTTATATGATTGTTATCGGAAACAAGTACCTGAAATGATGATTGAAGATTATGATAATGAAAAACGAGAATGGGAGGCATTGCTATGAGTCAATACGCATTAATGCATAAAAATGATGTTTGTGGAAGTCTAATTATCGATGACGAAACAGGGACTCTAAAAATATATAAAGACAACGGAAGTGGGTTATCACCGTTTTTGGGAAATGCAGATACGAGAAGAATGAAACATTGGTGGGAAGGGAGAGCTGTTCCTGCTTCTCGAAAAATGATGCAGGAAGTATTAAAACAAGCTGGATGTACGAATACAAAAATGTATCTGGCAAAAAATCTTGCTCTATCAATGACAGATTCTTATTGGATTCGACCACTGGATATGGATGTAAAATATGAAGATGTGAAGTTATCAAGTATGAATCCATTTTCTGACAATAAAGTTCCATATCACAATGCAACTTCTTATGATTCGAATGCCGCATTAGGTGGACAAATGGAAAAATATTGGGATATCGAAACACAATTTCCAACGCTTGTGAAAGAAAGTTATAAGTATTTTGGACAGCAGGCGATAAATGAGGCTTTTGCAACTTATTTGCATGATTTACAAGAAACGACAATCCCTTATGTTCCTTATCTTGCTGGACATACAGAGGATAATGGTCTTTATTGTAGATGCGATGCATTTACAAACGATTCTGTTGAATTAGTATCCGCATATGAAGTTATCGAAGGATCGAAATTGCAAAATGACAAATCATTATATGATAACTATATTCGGATATGTGCAAAATTAGGAATTGAAGCTCAAGAAATTAGTGATTTTATGGATTATCAGACGTTAACAGATTTCATTATCAGTAATACAGACGAACATCTTGGAAATTTTGGTATTCTAAGAGATTCAAACACAATGCAATATCTAGGTCCAGCACCAATATATGACTCTGGTAATAGTATGTTTTTCAAAGAATCATCAACGGTTCATACAAGATTAAGCTTATTGCAGCAACCAATTACAAGTTTTTACGATTCTGAAGAAAAAATGGTTAAGAACATAAAAAACAGACAGTTAGTAAATATAGATTTACTTCCAACGGTTGAAGAGACAATTGCTTTATATACATCATATGGATTTCCAGAAGAAAGAGCCATAACAATTGCAAATAACTATGCATTAAAGGTTGATATGGCTTACGAATTCGAAAACGGAGCAACGATATCAATGTACCATGAAAGACAAAAAGAATCAGAAAATATTCCAGAAACAAACAACCTAGAGGATAATACAGACGATTTTGATGTCGGAGAGGATTTATAGAGATCGCATTCATGTGGTCTCTTTTCTTTTGGTAACAATAACGGTATACTAACCATGGGATATAAAATTTTCATGCTGCTTTGTCGCAACACATATTTAGAATACAAATAAGAGAAGAGGAAAGGAGAAATGCTATGTTTGATGAGAAGAATATCGAACTTGACGAAAAGCATTCGAAAGAAAAGAAAAAGGAATACCTGATTAGAGACGACGAAGGAAATATTCAATTCGTGTATTCTATATACAGAAGACCAGAAATGGATATTATCTTTCCACAGTTCACTCCTGTATTAAGTACAGGGTTATTGCCTGTGATTGATATACTTGATGACAAAAAGGTTCTTACTTTTGAACCAAACCCGATTGGATCCGTCATTACTCAGTCATATTTTGGCAAGTTCATAGATGATTCTGTATTTGCGAAAGAAGCGGCAGAATACATTATGGATCACTTTGAGGAACTTTAACAAACAAGGAAAGACACTGCTTATTCAAGTGGCGTCTTTTTTTCTTGCCATACAGAGGGAGGTCTCCGCACATATTTATGAAAAATGAAGATATGGAGGAAACCATTATGAGTAGTGTAAATGACTTGTTGAAGGCAATTGCAAACAGAGATTATTCCCAGGAATATATTAACGAAGACATAAGTTTTGTAAACGAACGATTTGATAAGTTTCGGAAATACTTTAATGCAGTTTATGAACATGTTTACGGTAGCTCTACTGCGTTAACATTAGTTCACGGAGGAATGATGACACCAGAAGCCTATCAGGATATGGTCGTTAATCTTGATGGAAAAAGAAAACACGCACATGATATGGCAATCGCAGCCTGTGAACAGATCAATCGTCAGTGTGATATGTACGGTCTCGAACATCTGTGTCCGGAAGTTGAATTCGATCAAATCAACAACCAGAAATGTGTAAACAGAGGAGAGATTGCAGATTTTGTTGGTCGATATGTGTATTCCGTATTTCAACAAGGACGTGAAGGCAGAACTATGGATCAGCTTATCATTGACAACGAGATGAAATATGGTGACCGCCCGGCGCTTGATGTTTCGTATGAGATTGCGAAAGATGCAGGCAGAAATCCAGAGCATGCATACAATTCAGGCGACATGGATCAAAATGCATACGGAGAGTTCGAATACAAAAGTGGGGTTACCAATGACGATGCTGGTGGGGATTCTATGGAAGACGTCGAATATGATGACGATGATTTTGGAGAATTATGACGAGTTTCCGCAATTTTGAGCCTTATTATGGTATATAATATTATGGAAGGGCGTAAATGAGGCTCGAGAAAGGTGGAAACGAAATGAGTAGTATAAATGACTTGATTACGGCAATTATGAACCGAAACTTTGACCGCGATGAAATTGAATCTGACATTGCATTCGTAAATGCGCGGTTTAACATCTTGCAAACCTATTTTGACGCGGTTTATAAGGAATCATACGGACATTCTGTAGCTCGGACATTGGCAAATGATGAACATATTACTTCTGAACGATATGTAGAATACATTGAGGGACTCGAATCTAAAACAGCAGATTGTTTGGACACGGCAATCGCAGCCTGTGATCAGATAAACAAAATGTGTGACCAATATGGGCTGCAACATCTGTGTCCGAACGTGGAATACGACGAGAGGCATGGAAATAAATGTGTAAACCGAAATGAGATTGCAGATTTCATCGGTGATTATATGTATTCTGTATTCGAACAAGGACGAAAAGGCAGAATAATGGAACCGATTGAGCCAGAATAAGACATAGAAACCAGAGACCAGCAGGAATGTTGGTCTCTTTCTTTTTGTTTTCAAATTAGTTTGGCTCCCAGAAAACCATATTTAGAGTAATAAAAAACATATTCAAAACAAGGAGAACAAGGAGGATTAACATGAAAATTGGAATCACAGAGTATGGGGATGCTGGCGTCGACTTCAGATGGGAAAACAAATTAAAGGAAATCGATGGAGTCATCCTTATAACAAAGAACTTAAACGACACATTCATCAAAAAGGTTTTAAACCACATGAGTGAGATCCCGATCGTAGTGCATTGTACATGTACCGGATGGGGACACACAAGAATGGAACCAAATGTTCCGGACTACAAACAGCAGCTTGCACAGATGAAGAAATTAATTGAGTCTGGATTTCCGGCAAGCAGAATGGTATTGCGTATTGATCCTATTTTCCCAACTGAGAAGGGTGTCAAGCGAGTTTCCGAGATGTTAAATTACTACCATTCATTAGGTTTGCCTGAAAATGAGATCCGATATCGTATTTCAATCGTGGATGAGTATCCGCATGTACGGGAACGTTATAAAAAACTTGGATTCACGCCGATGTATGGTGGAAGTTTCTATCCATCTGATGATCAGCGTAATCTTGTCGGAAACGCATTAAGTGAGTACCCTTATCAATTTGATACATGCGCAGAGGACATACTCGCATATAAATTCCCAGCCACATTCCGGATTAAAGGATGTATCAGTACAGAGGACCTGCAGATTATGGGAATTAAATATGATGGTACATTTCCTGAGAACCCACAAGGAAGAAATGGATGTCATTGTCTTGCCTGTAAAATGGAACTTTTGATACCAAGAAAGAAATGTCCTCATAACTGTCTGTATTGTTTTTGGAAAGATTAAGAACAAGGAGGAAACAATATCAAGAACACACGAAGCTAAAGCTTCGCGGTGTGCTTGATTTGGAGAGTTGAGTATTACGAAGCTAAGCTTCGGAGTTTATACTCAATCTCTACATATGAAAACACTTGGAACTTGGACAGGAAGCAGAGACATCGAAATTGTTGAGGTCGAAGGAAGACCGATCGCTCTCAGTGGTTGGAATGGAGAACAGTATTTACAGTGCTGGGAAGTAGAAAAGATCATTTCAGAAACTGGATTTGGCATAAAAGAAGATGGACTTTGTGTCCGACCGGTTTACAAACAGATCGACAACAATGAATGGGAAATCATTGGATATAAGTTCTGTTAACGAAAACGAATGGTTGTAAAGTCAACTACCCATCACTAAAGTGACGGGCTTGTAAAAAGTCCTAGTTGACTAGCCTCAGTTCCTGTATTGGTTTTCCATGTGAGAACTACGTTATCCATAAATAGGGAATTCATTTCCCGGTGATAGTCACCT